>Ga0208297_1001930_pt1 | contig 14733 bp, 7 predicted proteins | sample LMS_cellobiose_e_FD_187367 | JGI IMG/M metagenome (GOLD analysis project Ga0208297, IMG submission 187367) | Rumen-fistulated moose microbial communities from Alaska, USA - LMS_cellobiose_enrichment (SPAdes) (version 2) | ecosystem: Host-associated > Mammals > Digestive system > Stomach > Rumen... | reverse complement strand
CATTGCTTTCCTCCTATCGTTTTTTTTGGTCAATAAACAATAGGTGCAATGCCGGTCTTTTTCAAGCCCGTCTTTGACTTCTTTCCGTTTTTCTGCCCGTTTCCGTCACAAACCGTCGAAGAACCGATTTTTTCGTGATAAGTGTTCGATAAGTGTACTGAAATATACACCCGCAAGACGTTGATTGCAAGCTCATTTAGAACCCCTTGCGCTGCCATTACACCACAGGACTACGCGCCAAGCCCCTCTATCCGTGCGATTATTGGGAGAGGGAGTGAAAAGGCCGGACGTTGTTCCCGCAAAATCCCGTACGGGTGCGGGAACCACATCCGCCTGCAACACGACCATGGAGAGACGGGCATTTCGATGATGATTCCGGCTGCGGTCATCACTCACCAGTGGATGCCGGTTCGTTCTTCCCCTCCGCCTCCATCCTTTCTCATGCCCGATGAACAAAGCACTCCCCCCTCCCCTGCTTCCCCTGAACGATAATGGGAAGCGGGAGGGAGCGATATGTCGGACGAGAGAAAATCGGCAGGAAGAGTATCGGCACCTGAAAATTCCCTTAAAAAAGTGACCTCCCCGATTGATTTTTTATGGTTTGAGTGGTATATTACCGTTTGATGTGGTTTAGGTTGCAATCTCTGGGGAAGTCGCTCATATGTGGGAAAAGAATACGCTGATAGAAAATGCTCCCGAGCAGACCTTGGCGGACTGTATTCGGGGGCTGATCAAAAGAAACTTTCGGGAGTTCTGCATCGCGACCGGATACTGGGACATCCCAGGAATGACCTTGCTTTTGCCGGAACTCACGGCCTTTTTGGAAAATGGCGGAAAAATCCGCATGATTATCGGCGAAGAACCTACCATTCGCGAATACCAGTTGGCTCCCGAACGAGTAACTGTAATTCGACGTTTTCCCGACGATTACATCAGGCCTGCCGTAGCTGACCTGAAGGATGAATACAAGCCAGCCATCCGGCTGCTGTTGAAATACTGTACCGAAGGGGAATCCCCCATTCAAATCAGAATCTTCGGCCAGGATCAAGTTCCCAAGAACTTCATGCACGCAAAGTGCTACATATTCCGGGGGCCGGATTCCGTTGGAATCATAGGCAGCGCCAACTTCACCAAGCGAGGCTTAGTTGATAACACGGAGTTGCTGTACCTTGAAACCGACTCAAGCCGTGTAAGCGCCACTGCCAATGCCGACAGTTCTTCGCGCGGCCACATCGCATGGTTTGAGGAGAAGTGGGCTCTAAGCGTGCCGTGGAACAAAACATTCATCAAGGAGATCCTTGAACCCTCGCCTCTTGGCCAGCAGATACGCAGGGAAACAAAGTTCGAAGTCACGCCGTACGCAGTGTACATCAAATACTTGCAGAATCTTTTCGGGACACAGGACCTGTCCTCGGATATTCAGAATAGTTTTGTTCCGGACGTTCCCGGATTCAAATGCCTGGAGTACCAAATTGATGCTGTCAATCGCAGTTACTCGATTATGCACCGGCACCAGGGGGTCATGCTTGCGGATGTCGTAGGTTTGGGCAAAACATCAGTCGCCTTGATGCTGGCCAATAAATTTTTGAATACTCCGGAACTGGACGGACGGACGAGCAATATATTGGTTGTGGTTCCGCCAGCGGTCAAGCCCACTTGGGAAAGTGAAATCGCAAAATTCGATGTGAACAGCGACGGGCGTTTGAAAAATCACATCACCATCGTTACTACGGGCAAGGTTTCCGGGTTCGCGGAATTGGGCGATGTGGAAGAGGATGTCGATGACGGTTCAACGGATGAACTTACCCTGGAAGATAAGCAATACGGCCTGATCGTTATTGACGAGAGCCACAAATTCCGTAATTCCGGGACGCAGATGTATCGGGCCATGGACGACCTGATAGCCCGCACCTATCCGCAGCCGTACGTTGTCCTTCTTTCAGCCACGCCGCAAAACAATGCCCCCAGAGACCTGAAAAATCAGATTTACCTTTTTCAGCGCACCCCTCAGGATACGACACTGGAGACCATTGACGGCCGTAAACTTGACTCTTTCTTTTCCCGAAAGCAAAAAGAGTTTGAAGCGGCGAAAAAGAAAAAGGACTATGCCGCCATCAAGGCATTGTCCAGGGAAATTCGTACCAAGGTGCTGGATCAGTTGGTGGTGAGGAGAACCCGGACCGATATTCGCCGCTTTTATCAAGCGGACGCTTCGGCTTTGCGCTTTCCTGAAATCAGCGGCCCGCATGCGTTGAAATATCGTTTGAATACGAGCCTGTCCGAGCTTTTCTTCGACACGATGAATATGCTTGCCCCCACGGACCCGGTGAGCGGAGAATTCGTATTCAGTGAAGCGGGACTGCATTTCGAGCGCTATCGTGCCATTGAATATTTGAAGTCTGAGGAAGATCGACGCCGATACCAAGTACGCAATCTGACGGCGGAAAGCACTTCGCGGCGTCTGGCCAAGATCATGCAGATTTTACTGGTCAAACGGCTCGAAAGCAGTTTCTCGGCATTCAAAACCTCTCTGGAAAATCTGCGCCGCTATACGCAAAACATGGTCGAGATGCTTGATGATGACTGCGTGTTCATCTGCCCGGATCTGGACGTCAACGCCGAACTTGACACGGTGAAGAAGGGCTGCCCCAAGAGCCAATGTTACGATGACTTGCGAAAGTTGATCCGACGCAAGGGCGGCAACAATCTCGAATATGGTGCCGCGGCTTTTCGTTCGGAATACAGAGCGCGCCTTGCGGAAGATTTGGAAAAGATAAGCCTGCTCTGCAAACGCTGGAACCGCGTCAGTTATGATCCGAAGTTGCAGGTGTTCATGCATGAACTGGAAAAGGAACTTTTCGATCTGTCCAGAAATAACCCGCACCATCACGACAAACCCCGGCTGGTGATCTTCACGGAAGCAATAGACACGCTCAATCAGCTTGAACAGAACATCTCCGGGCAGACGGAACACCGAGTTTTGGCAATTACCGCTGAAAATCGTGATGCTATGACCAAAACGATCAAAGCCAACTTCGACGCAAACGAGCCCGAAGAGAAACAGCGCGACGATTACGATGTCCTTGTGACCACGGAAGTCCTTGCCGAAGGTATCAATCTTCACCGTGCCAACGTGATTCTGAATTATGATACGCCGTGGAATTCTACCCGTTTGATGCAGCGGATCGGACGTGTCAACCGAATTGGATCCAGGGAAGACCGGGTTTATGTGTACAATTTCATGCCCACGGCGGAAGGTGACCGGCAAATCGACTTGGTGAATAAGGCGCACGCCAAACTGCAGTCGTTCCATGCGATGTTCGGGGAAGACAATCAGATTTTTACTACCTTGGAAGAGGTCTCCAGCTACGGCACTGATCCCGCTGCATTGCGGGCGATGTTCGAAGGGGAAGAATCTCCGTTGGAACAATACGCAGCTGAACTTCGGGAATTCAAACGCACCAATCCTCGGTACTTCGACTGGATAGCCCGTCTTCCTGACGCGAGCGGTGCTTGCAGGGCTGGAGCAAACGGTTTCGCCTGTGTCGTCAAGACGCCCTCGCGCAATGCTGGGCTTAACATCCTGATTCGGGAACAGCCTCAGGACATTTCGACCCTCGAAATGATCAAGTTTTTGCAGTGTGCCCCGGAAACGGTTTCTTTGGAGGTGGATTCGGATATTGCGGCCAAAAATTGTGGATTGGCCTTGGATTACTACCGTGCTTTTACCTCCAAGATGATACGAGCTCCGGAGGGCAGTGCCAAGCGTACGGATGCGTTGGCCGCCATTGAGAAGATAAAACGAAACCTTGCGTTGACTCCCGAGGCGAAAAATCTCCTCAACATCGCAGCCCAGCTTATCCGGAAAAATGACATGGAGTTGATGCGGCGAATGATCCGTTTGGGAAAAGATCTCGGTCAGGATGTCTTGCCCGGTATGGAAGTTACCGCTGCGGATGTCAGTGCGCTGATTACGGATGCCCTTGGCGCCATTGCCCGCCGCACACCCAAAAACGAAGAGCCGCTTGTATCGCTTTTTATGTTCAACCGTGGAGATAAGGAATGAATCAGGGTATTTTTCAACGAGATTTCCCGGGGATGGCCGCCGTTCTTGATGACATCGTTTATCCGGCTTTCGGTAAAGCTCCTTTGCTGCACGAGGATATCTTGGCCGACGAGAGTTTGCGGACGGCTGCAAAGAAGGCCCACATCGAAAAAATCTTCCGTGTGGCGGAATATGAAATGGACGGAGCCCCGTTCAATATCTTCGATGTCGAACTTGCTTCCGACAGCAAACTTTCCCTCAGCCGTGTCGCGATCAAACGCCTGTTGGTCGGCCAGGTGGATGTTTTCACCTCCTCGCTGATCTTTTTTCATTACGCCAAACCCGAAAATAGGGAATGGCGCATTTCCTATTTTGCCAAGGGGCGCAGCAACCGGGACACCACCGCCGCAAAGCGCTACACTTTTCTCTGCGGGAAAGGTCATGGCTGCCGTACGATTGCTGAACGGTTCGAGCTTCTGAAGCGGGCAGAGGAAAAGACACGGGATGTGTTGACCCAAGTTTTTTCCGTAGAGTCCCTTAACCGGGAGTTCTACAAAAAACTTGCCAACTGGTTCTTCTGGGCATTGGAGATCGTTCGCTTCCCGGAAGGCGAACAAGACGGCAAGAACAACGCGGTCCCCTTGATTCGTCTGATCACGCGTCTGATTTTCGTCTGGTTCATGAGGAAAAAAGGATTGGTACCGGAGCAGCTTTTTCAGAAAAGTTTTGTGGATTCCATGCTCCGCCCCGGATGTGATGCGAGTGCCTACTACAAGGCGATTCTGCAAAACCTCTTCTTCGCCACGCTGAATACGGAACAGACGGACCCGGATGCCAGAAAATTTATTGTTCCCGCTGTACACGGACGCAACAAACAGTATCACGTCTTTTCCGTCTACCGCTATGAGGCGTTTTTTACCGATGAGGGCAAAAAGAGTTTTCTTGCCTTGATGCGTGATATTCCCTTCCTGAACGGCGGACTGTTTGCCTGTTTGGACGACAACAGGGAAAATACCGTAATTGACGCCTTTTCCGATAATCAGGAACGCCGCAAGAAACTCTATGTTCCTGATGAACTGTTTTGGACGCCGGAGGAAGAAAATCGCTGTGTGAACTTGAACGAAGCCTACGGGGACGCACAGCACGGCAGAGAGCAGGTGTTGGGCCTGATAACCCTGCTGGATCAATACAATTTTACCATCGACGAAAATTCCAGGGATGAAGCGACCGTTGCCCTCGATCCGGAACTGCTGGGTGCGGTCTTCGAAAATCTGCTGGCAAGCTACAACCCGGAAACCGCCACCACGGCGCGCAAGCAGACCGGTTCTTTCTACACGCCACGCGAAATTGTGGACTACATGGTCGAAGAAAGCGTCATACGTTATTTGCTTTCCCGCAACATCCCCGGCGTCACTGAAGATCGATTCCGGGAATTGCTGAACTCCGATTCGCCTTCGGACTTGACGGATTCGCAGAAAGACGCCGTTATGAAGGCGATCCGGAACTGCAGGATATTGGACCCGGCTTGTGGCTCTGGGGCTTTTCCCATGGGATTGCTGCAGAATCTGGTACGGATTCTGGAAAAACTGGACCCGGTCGGTTCGTTCAAGGACCTGTACCTGCGCAAACTGCATTTGATCCAGAATTGCATCTACGGTGTGGATATTCAGCCGATCGCGGTGCAGATCTCCAAATTGCGCTGCTTCATCTCCCTGCTGGCCGACAGTGAAGTTGACGAACAGGCCACCAATCGTGGAATCGAACCCCTGCCTAACCTCGAAATGCACTTTGTGGCCGCCAATTCACTGTTGGACATAGACCTGAGCGCCTTTGAAGAATGGTTCAAAGATACGAAAATTACCGCCTTCACCGGACAATTGAAACGGCTGCGGGAACAGTATTTTGCCGCGAAGACCCACGCCCAAAAGAAGAGCCTTCGCCAACAGGATGATGGTTTGCGAGCTCAACTCCGGGAACACCTGATTCATTTGGCGACTTCAGGAAATGAAGAAAAGATCTGCGCCCTGAAGAAACGTCTGGCCGACCTCGAGCGCGAACTGAAACCGTACCTTGAGGAGAAGTGGGAAGATTTGGCTCCGAGGGAAGATGAAGCAGAATTTTTTTCGTTTGCCCGGTCGGATCATTCGGATGAATTGCTGCGTGTCGATGTCAATGCCGATAAGAGGAACAAAATCAAGAGACAGATCGACAGCTGCAAAAAAGAACTCCGGAAAGAGTTGCGCGTGGATGATGAGGCGACTTATAACGAAGCGGTCAAACTTGCGGACTGGGATCCCTTCGACCAAATGGCGACCGCGCCGTTTTTCAACCCCGGATGGATGTTCGGCAGCAATGGCGGATTCGATATCGTCATCGGAAATCCCCCCTATGTCCGGGCAGACAATCCCGATCCTGATTACCGGAGAGAGCGTGAAGCGATTAAAGCGTCCGGAATGTATGAGACTTTACATGAAAAATGGGATCTCTTCATCGCTTTCCTGGAGCGTGGCTACCAGTTGCTCTCCGCCAACGGGATCGAATCTTTTATTGTCTCCGATGCCTATTGCCATGCCAAGTACGCTCAGAAGTCGCAGGAATGGTTTTTACGTCACGCTCGCATACCTCGAATCGATTTCTGCGGGGACCTGAAAATCTTCGAAGCGGCAGTGCATAATGTCATTCCGTTTTTTGAAAAGGCAGATGGGGCGGATAACATCCCATGTCGGCGCTTGCATACGGAGACTTTCGGGAATGTCGCCGAGTTTCCGACCGATACTCAGAATAATCTCACAGCCAGAACGGCTTTTTTTCCAGAAGACGCTAACACGGAAGCACGTCCTGAACTACAGGGTATACCGCTCGAAAGAATATGCTATATCAGTGTTGGAATGGTCGTGCATGCAAATGAAAAAATTGCCAAGGGCGAGTTTAAATTAAAGGACTTGGTATCAGATATCAAAGACGATATTCATCAGAAACCATTCGTCGAAGGGAAATTCATTAATCGCTGGGAAAGACCACGAAATAGGTGGTTAGAATGGAATACTGAACGCGCTCCAGCCAAATTTAGACGTCCCACATTTCCGCAGATGTATGATGTTCCCGTAAAGCTGATATCGGTTGATATGGCAGCCGGCATCAGTCGTCCCAAAGTGATTCTGGACGAACGCCAATTGTATCATAATCATTCAGCATGGTCGTTTGTTCCTTGGCATATGTTGCATAATGTGCGCAATCGATCTATTGCAAAATCGGCGCAGTACAAAGACGAAAATGTGGCGGGAAACTCCGAAATACCAGACAGGGCCGAATTGGAGCAGATAAGCCGACGTTTTTCCCCGAAATACTTACTTGCGGTTATGAATTCGGCGGCGGCTAAAGTTTTTCTGATGGCAAACCGCATAAGCAATCTTCATTTGTTTCCCGACGACTGGAAGAAACTGCCGATTCCGGAAGCAACTCCGGAACAGCAGCGCCCGATCATCGCCATCGTAGACCAAATCCTCGCCACAAAACAGAATAACCACGATGCTGACATCTCGCAGCATGAATTCGAACTTGACAAACTGGTCAGAAAACTATACTTTGAAACAAGTAGATAAGGTACATTCATGATGGATCCGGAAAAAGAAACAACAGAAGAAATTATTTCCCCAAGCAATCAAGCAGTAAAGAAAGAAGAAAAAAAGGTTCTGATATATCACCGTGAGCAAGAGTATCTTTGCCAAAAAGATAATATAATCCTTTGGAGGGGACAGGAACAGAAAGACGACAATGCACGTCCGATTACTGATCCAGAGTCTTATTTCCAAAAATTTATCTTTGATTTATTTTCACAACATTTTGAACATGTCACCGTTTTGACTGCCGCTGGGACCTCAATAGATAATGGCGAAAAAAAAGGTATGGGGCGGACGGGATTATGGGACAGGTGCAAAGAAAAACTTTTGTCAATAAAGGAAAAAATTGATCCAGTAAAACTTGAAGACAAAAAATTTTGGATAGAACAGAATCTTGAAGATGCATTGACTTATATCATTTCATATCAAAGTTTGTGTATCAAAGACATTGATTCTGAATTAAATGAAATAAAAAAAATAATACGAGAAAGTTGTACTTTAGAATTAGATAGCAATGCCCCCCATGAAGAATTCCTGCGGAAGATTACGGCAAGGAAAGTTAATTCCAGTCGCGTACAGCTATTTACTACAAATTATGACACATTGTGGGAGCAAGCGGCTTCTCACGCAGGCTTTACCATTATAGATGGGTTTTCTTTCTCGCATCCGAGAAAATTTTCTGGAAGATATTTCGATATGGATATCGTGAATCGAGAAAAAACCAGAATAAAGAATGAAGATAATTTCGTTCCGAATGTCATTCACCTTTATAAACTTCACGGGTCGCTTGACTGGAGACAAGATGAAGAAGATATCATTCAGTCGGACAATGTCGAGCAAAACGCATTAGTGATTTATCCCGCATCCAATAAGTACGAGATTTCTTACAAACAGCCCTATTTCGAGATGATGTCTCGTTTTCAACAAGCATTAAGAAAAGATAATGTACTTCTGCTGATTATGGGTTTTGGTTTTCAAGATATGCATATAAAGAATATAATTGTTGAAGCAGTGAAACAAAATCCATCGCTTCATATTGTAATTCTTGACTACAACCCACAAAAATCGATTGACGTGATTGATTATAAAAATATCTTTTCGGGGGCAATGTCCAAGGTGACTATTATATTCGGCACTTTTAGTTTTTTTACGAAATATATTCCAATAAACCGAGTGTATCAGGATGACATTTATGAAAAAGATCTTTGACAATTCCCGTTTTTTGGGATATGTTAATCAAGTTTCTCCGCAAGGTGTAAAGATTCATTTCCCATCTTCTACATTGCTTAATGATTTTCGACATGAGGGTACATGTTTTAATGAGACAAACGTCGGAAACTTTGTTGTGATAGAAGGTGTTCGATACGGGTTCCTCGCGAGAATCATTGATTTGAGTTTACCGGATAGTGAGCGCAAGGCCATTGACGAAAAATCCATTCATGAAAGTGAATCTATTTTTCATCCTATCGCGTCTGCGGAATTGCTGCTGTCATTTGACTTGTTTTCTCCGAATAAGCTTGAAAAAACGATTGCGCATTTTCCGCCAATTGGCGCAAAAGTGTTTGCGTGTTCTACAGAACAGCTTGCTGTGTATATTAAGACATTTGGTCGTCAAGATGATGAACAAAAAAATGTATACGCTGAATTGGGTGCCCTTACATCGCTCGGGTTGCCGTGCAATGTTTCGCTAAATTCCGTCTTTAACCGACATTGCGCTGTTGTTGGCACAACAGGAGGCGGTAAGAGTTGGACTGTTGCGCGTTTAATTGAATTGGTAAAAAATGAAACTGATAATAAAATAATTCTAATTGATGCAACTGGAGAATATGATGGTCTTGCTGATAAAAGTTCAACATTGGCAGAAGATGCTTGTTTTCCGTATCGTCAATTAACTATTTCTGATCTGTTTTTTTTACTGAGACCAACGGGGCAATCACAACGCCCAATTCTTCTAGAAGCAATTCGCTCCTTAAAATTAGTTGATATTTCAAAAAATGATCCACAATACCCACAGCCAGACGAAAATCTCCAAATTGAAAACAATCACTGCTTAAAAAAAGAAAATCAAAAAAAGAGACCAATCAAACGTTATTCTTTTAGACAACGTGCAAAACTGAATAACAATATGTGTGACTTTGACATTAATTTTTTAATTGAGCAAATTAGAAATGAGTGTGTGTATCAAGGGGATGAAAACAGCTATGGGGGCTTTAATACTAAGGACTATGATTATCAAACATCTTTGATATGCAGAATTGGAGAACTATTGAGTAATCCATTATTCTCCAAATTGCTTGGGTTAGCGGAAACCGACAAGCTTTGCTCAATTACGCAAATTGTAGAAACATTTTTGTCCTCAAATAAAAAAATATTGCGAATCAATTTCTCCGCAATACCATCCGCATTTTTTGCCAAAGAAATTATTTCTAATGCCCTTGCATCCCATTTACTAAATTGCGCAAGAGAGGGTAAATTTGCAGATAAACCGATAATAGTTGTCGTTGATGAAGCTCATCAATTTTTAAATAAAAATGTAAGTGATGATTTTTTTTCAACACAACAACTTGATGCATTTGATTTAATTGCAAAAGAATGTCGCAAACATGGACTATTTTTGTGCCTATCTACTCAGATGCCTCGTGATATCCCAGTTGGAACATTGAGTCAAATCGGAACTTTTATTGTTCATCGTCTGATTAACGACCAAGATCGCAAAACCATTGAAAGCGCTTGTTCATCTGCCAATAGAGCGTTATTGGCTCTTTTGCCGGCATTGGGGGCCGGAGAAGCTTTATTGCTTGGTGTGGATTTTCCTATGCCGCTAGTATTGAAAATCACCACACCAACCAAGCGTCCGAATTCTCAAACGCCGGCACTTGTCAGGAGAGAAAAATAGCTTGTTATGAAAAAACAATTACAGAAATATTATTATATGAAATATGATGATTTTGACGAATATCTACGGCTAGGCGAGCTGGAAAAACGGAACAAGGTGCAGGCATGGGAGAGCGCCGTCGGACTTCAGGACGTGGACAGTCTGGGGCCCTCGGCTTATCTTTTGGATACCGCCAAACACCATATCAAGGGCTATATTTCCATTAACGAGGTCCGGGAGCTTATCAGCCCCTACTACCACACAAAATCCGCCGATCCCTACGCCGAAGTCTCAAACCTTGAGTCTCAGCTTGATGTTATGATAGCCAAGCTTTACGGGAGATCCAATACTGGGGTGCGCGAATGAGTGAATCGTTGCCGTCTGTACCGTCTGTATTGCGACCTGGGCAACTTCCGATCCTTCCGCTCAACCGCGATGAAGCTGCCCCATGGGTGTTTATTTCATATTCACAGACGCAGGACACTACCGGAGTACATAAAGACTGGGTATCAAAACTGGGGAGAAAGTTTGGAAAATTAGGCATAAATGTAACGATAGACAATAATGTTGACGGGCATGAGTCGTTTGCTGAATTCATGGAGCAAATAACCCAGAATAGATTTGTCATTTGCGTTTGCTCTAGTTCTTATGTGGAAAAATCACTCCACCCGGAAAACAGAACAGGTGTGATGTGGGAGCTGGAACTGCTGAGAACACGGGGGCGCTATCAACAGCCTTTGCCGTCGTTCCTTATTCCCATCATAAAGGATGGTTCTTCCGCTCAATATCCCAACAATGTTCCCAAGCTAATACATGATCATGATGTTCCATGCCACAACTTTGAAACCGAAGACATGGCAAAGGAAAGTTTTTCAAAAATAATCGCCAGAATATTTGATGCAAAACATAAAATTTCTGACTTATTACGAGACGATCAACAGTATAGGAAATATGGACAAGAATTATCCGACATGTTCGCCAATGCAGTGGCGAACTATTGGACAGCTGCTCCCGAAAGTCGAGAAGAAGAAAATCTTAGTTTTCGTATAACCTCTGGAGCCATTTTTGAGATTCCGCAAGAACTTATTGAAATTCCACATGAAAATAACTTTGATTTACGTCACAGAGAAAAGGCTGTTATCACCATCGGTAGATTAGATACGACATACAAGGGCGACAACGAAATCCTCTCAATGTTGACTGGAGACTGTAACGATGAGTAATATCCAAAGGACTTTGCAAAATCTCATTGATGATGGGAAGATTATAAAAGATAATAACAGGCTTCTTGTTCGCAACAAAATGACGGAATGGAAGTCTCAGGCACGACTCTACGGAGATGAGTATCTTGATCGCCTGAAAGATGCCATGCTTAAGGTTTTTTGCGAAGGTTCTCCCGTGTTTGATATGGACAAGACGCAACGGCTTTTTTCCTATCCTCAAGATAAAAGAACGCATTACTCCAATGACATTCGTACTGGTCTGGCCACAGAGTTGGCATTGATCGGGAACTACAAGGATTTATTGGAAAACTGTTCAACCGCGTCAAAAGAAAACTTCGCTGCGGATATTATTCGTAACATATTCAATGGTATTTCATGGAAGCAGATGGCGACATTGGATCCTGTTTTGCCTCTTTTGGCAGAAGCCGATCCAGACGCTTTTCTTTCAGAAATGGGCACGTTGGCTGAAAAAAGAGTAGTCTTTACTCAGTTGATCGACGATGAGGGGGGTATATTTGAAGGAGGATTTCATTGGCTTGGTATTATTGACGCGCTCAAGACATTGGCCTGGGAACCGGATTACCTGATTAGAGTTGTTCTTTTGTTGGCCAAGCTTGCTTTGCTCGATAAAAATCGTAACACCCACCCTCGCCCCATGGATGCCCTATCCAGTATTTTTTGGCCCTATCTTCCCCAAACGTGTGCGGATGACAAAAAGTTAGTTGCTGCTGCAAGTGTTTTGCTCAAAAAACACCATCAACTCGGCTGGAAAATTTTGGTACGCTCTATCAATGCGCATACCGGGACATTTAACCGACTCCCCAAGGTAAGAAAATCTTTGCCTGATGATTTTGACAATTCACCTCCTAAAGACAGAACCCGTCTGTTAAAATTGGTCGAAGAGTATGAGACGCTGATGTTGGAATACGTTTCCAAGGATTCCGACTTGGCATACCCTCTTTCTCTATATTTGGAACATCTTAGATGTAATGCTTTATTCCCTCAAGCCTTGAGCATTCTTTCTTCGCAAGACATGTTGAATATGGATGATGAATTCAAAGAGCCGATTTGGACCGAACTCCGAAAATTGTGTATAAAGCATCGACTGCATAAGAAGACAGATTGGGCAATTTCTGAGGATAAACTGCAAAAAATCGACCGCGTCATTGAACTGCTACAACCGAAATCCTTACTTTTCCAGAGCAAATATTTGTTTGACGGCAACTCTTGGGATTGGCATCTTAACGATGATTACGATGCGGAAAGTAACAAGTTTCGAGAGTCTGGTGCAAAAGCTGTAAAATCTGTTTTTGCGCAGTCAGGTATCAATGGCATTTTTGATCTATTGAAACATGTACAAAGACCGTTTGATCTTGGTATAGCCGTAAGTCTTGCCAAAATTCGACTTGATAATAAGCTAATTTCCTCACTTCTCGATGATTCATCCGATATAAAACATAAATTTATCGAAGGTTATTTACTGGCATGCTACGAGATTGGCAAAGATAAGTGGTTATCATCATTCAAGGATGTTGAGTTGAGCAATACGCAAAAGGTCACATTTTTATGTAGCCTTCCGTTTTGTTCCCAAGTTTGGCTTTTTTGTGCAACTTGGCTCGGTGACGATGAGAAACTATATTGGCAAGCATGCCAACCCTGTATTCCTTCAGGAGTAAGAGATGGTAATTTTGCCATTAAAAAGGCAATGGTATACGGGCGGCCGGATATTGCTGCAGAATGTCTGTTTTGGAATATTCAACGTAAGGGGGCAATTGTTTTTAAGATCTGCGCTCAAGCCCTGCTTGAGCTTGCCAGATCCAGCCGCTCAAAAAACGTTGATCGTGGAAAGATTCAAAAACTTATTTCTGTCCTACAAAAACACCGACTGACGCGTGCTCAAAGAGCGACATTAATTCAAATAGAGTTTCTATATCTCCCGTTATTGGATTCCAGTTTTGAAAGTAATTTATCTCCGGCAACACTTGATTCAGCACTCGCAGAAAATCCGGAATTATTCCATCAAGTCTTGGAAGTCGCCTATAAGTCTAACGTTCCGAGTGCTGCTACGCCTGTTAAGGCTGAAGATGCTCGCAAGGCTTTTGATCTCTTGTTTCAGTGGAAGAAAATGCCGGGAGTTATTGACGGTATACTGAACTACAATATTTTCAAGAACTGGTACGATGAGGTGGTTGAATTGTGTAATAGCTCGGGACTTCTCCGGCAAGGACAAACATTTATCGGCAGTGTTCTTTTTTATTCCCCTGCCGATCCTGCAGGGTTATGGATTGACAAAAATGTTGCGGCCTTGTTGGACCAGAAAGAAAACGATATCTTACGCAACGGGTATTACGCCGCAGCTTTCAATTCCAGAGGAGTCCATGCTGTGGATATGTCTGGGGAAAAAGACTTGGATATTGCCCAAAAATGTAAGGATAAAGCCAGCGATTTGGAAGACGCAGGCTTCCTGAATTTTGCTGAAGTCTTTCGTACACTTGCCCGCTCTTATGAAGATGAAGCTAAAAAGTGGAAAGCAGAAAGCAAACGCCTTAAATATGAGGATGAATTGTAAGTATGAAATCTGGCGCTTTTCAACGGATTTGACGTATATATTACCTCGGTGAGATAAGCTCACGATCAAAAAGCCCTGCCGGTCCTTTGCGGATCGGCGGGGCTTGTGTTTTTGGCCCTTAACTCACAAGGAGGTAGAAAGTGGAAATCTCACGAAATCTGTTGGCCGGAGCCTTGTCGGCTCTGGGGAAGCTGGTCTGCCGGACCTCGCCTGTGGAGGCGTACCGTTCCGTGCTGATCGAAGGAAAAGAAAACAAGATCTCGTTCCGGACCATGGGGAACGAGGAGTCCGTCACCTTCACGGTGGATTGCGAAAATGCCGGGGAGTTCCGGGTCGTCGTGAACTTCGACGCCTTCAGGACCGCGGTCAAGGCGGGCAAGAACAAGACCGTCGTGCTCGAT
>Ga0208297_1001926_pt1 | contig 14777 bp, 10 predicted proteins | sample LMS_cellobiose_e_FD_187367 | JGI IMG/M metagenome (GOLD analysis project Ga0208297, IMG submission 187367) | Rumen-fistulated moose microbial communities from Alaska, USA - LMS_cellobiose_enrichment (SPAdes) (version 2) | ecosystem: Host-associated > Mammals > Digestive system > Stomach > Rumen... | reverse complement strand
CGCCCGGCCTTCGCTGAAAACAGTCCGCTGGACTGTTTTCCAGGCGCTGCGGCCCCCTCCATTCAGCTTCATCAGAACGAAAAGTATCTCGAAAATCTTGTCTCCTTTTCATCAGATCTTATGATGCATGTTGCAACGGGTGATTTAAGACTATTTCAGTAAGCGGAATGTGGAGGAATACCATGTGCATCGTTTGCGAAAGAATTCAAAAGATAAAGAACAAAACGAATCCATGTTTTGTTAAGGAACTGGATACTGGTTATGTTGTCATAGGAGATAATCAGCATTTCAAAGGATACACTCTGTTCCTGTTCAAAGAACATGTAAATGAATTGTATGAACTGAACGACAATGTCAGAGCCAAGTTCCTTGAAGAAATGACGGTCGTCGCCAAAGCAGTATCAAAAGCGTTTAGTGCAGAAAAAATGAATTATGAATGTCTGGGGAACGGCGATGCACACCTTCATTGGCATCTGTTTCCAAGAACCAGCGGTGATCTTGGTATGTATGGAAACAAAGGTAAGGGGCCCGTCTGGTGGTATCCACGGGAGAAAATGTATTCTGATGACAACAGACCGAGGGATGAAGAACTTGAAGAATTGAAACGGTGTTTGAAGAAAGAGCTCGATTTGCTATCGATATAATAAATCCACTTTGTCAAAATGAAGGGCGCACTTACTCACCACCTGCCGGGTGGTGAAAGCGCGCATTTGATGGTATCCCGAATAAGACAGAGATTCGCCCTTGACAATACGAATCTTAGTATAAATAAAAAAAACGCGCCGGTCTGCCCGCTTTCCGGGAATGTAAGATCAGCGCGTTTATCTATGTTTTTTTAATCCTTTTCCATCGCCGTCATCCACGCGCCGTACACGGCGGGCATATGGGCCATGGCCATGGAGACGGTGGCCTTGCGCACCACCATCACCATAATGGCCGATACGATGGGGGTCATATCGTTGGCAGCCGCCGCGGCCTTCGCCAGCTCGGGAGGAATGCCGCCGCTGCGCAGGGAGCCGGTCATCAGCGCCATCAGGAAATCCTGGCCGGTGATGCCCTCCTCGCCCTCCTCCGCGGGGCCTGGATGCTTCAGGCTGTGGCGCACGGTGCAGCCCACCTCCAGATCGGGAACGGCCTGGGCGATGCTGTTTGCCAGGTTCTCCACCATGCCGGGCACGCCCTGCAGCTGCGGCAGCTCTCCCATCTGATCCGTCCGCTGGTCATAGGCCGCCTGCACGGCCTCCGCCAGCGCCTCCTCCTCCACCGGCAGCAGGATATCTGTGCCATAGCGCGCAAAGCCCCACTGATACAGGGGCAGATAGGGCACCAGGTCGGCGGGATTGATCACGTTGTAGATGTTGGCGTATGCGGGATACTCCCCGCGCACGGTGCGGGGCGCGGCAAAGGTATAGGCCACGACCCGCTCCTGCCCGTACCGGTCGCTGAGCAGCGCCCCCAGCACGTTGGCGACGGCCGCGCCCCGGCTGTGGCCCGTCACCACGATGCGGGGGTTTTCCAGCCCCTCCAGCAGCTCCGCCTGGGTGGAAAGCACATCCTCAGCGGCCAGGCGGAAGTTTTCAGCGTAGGGCAGGTCATAATTGCCGGAGGGCATCACTTCCAGGTTCAGCGGCCATTCGCCGTCGCCGGTGCCGCGCACGGCGATCAGGGCTACCGGCTCCGCCTGCTCCCGGTTCAAATACACGGTATAGGCCGCCACATGGCGTGCGTCGCCCGCCGGCCGGTCATAGTTATACTGCCCTTCAAAGGTGAAGCCCTGCTTGGCCAGCATGGCCTTCTGCGCGGGGATGTTATAGCACAGCTCGGCAATCAGCAGCAGCTGCTGGGCCAACGCCGGATCATACCCCGCGGGCAGGGCGCTTTCCGCCAGGGCGGGAAAAGCGCCGAGAAGCAGCGCCAGGGACAAAAGCAGGCAGATCGCTTTTCTCATGATGAAGCCTCCTAAAAAAGAAACGGAAAGGAAACCCCTCCCCGTTTTTGTTTTCTGTCAGGCGTCCAGCACCCGCACCGGCAGCACCAGATAGATGTATTGGCTGCCGCTCAGCGGCGCGATGGTGCAGGGGGATACGCTGGAATTGAAGCGCATGCACATCTCCTCGGTATACACGTTGCGGATCACGTCAAACAGATACCGGGCGTTAAAGGCGATTTTAAACTCCTTGTCGGAGTAGCTGGCCGGAATGGTCTCCAGCGCCGCGCCCCGCTCCGCGTTGGCGGTGATGGTCATTTCCGATTCGGTCAGGGACAGCCGCAGCAGGTTGTTTTTTCCCTCCCGGGCCATCAGGCTGGCGCGCTCGATGGCGCTGATGAAGTCATCCCGGCGCAGGCGCACCTCGCTCTGCCAGCTGGTGGGCAAAATCTGCTTATAATTGATGTATTCGCCCGCCAGCAGGGTGGTATAGCAGGTGGTGCTGTCAAAGCTCATCATGAAGCGGCTCTTGCCGCACACCACGCGGGCGGGCTCGTCGGTTTCGCCCAGCATGCGGGAAAACTCGCCCAGGATGCGGCCGGGAATGACGGCGGAAACGCTCTCCTTGCCCGCGGGCACGTCGTTCTGCGCCTCCAGGCGCTGCAGCGCCAGGCGGAAGCCGTCCAGGCCCACGAAAAGGGTCTCGGTGGGGTAAACCTCCATCAGACAGCCCGTCAGGATGCGGCGGGTCTCATCGGTGGACACGGCGAACATCACGCGGCTTACCGCGTCCCGCAGCTGGCGCTGGGGAATCTCCACGGCAAACTCCTGATCCTTGATCTCCGGCATGTCGGGAAATTCGCTGGCGTCGGTGCCGGCCATGCTGGTGTTGCTGCCCAGGGCGCGGATCTCCGCCCGGAAGCGCTTGTCGATTTCGATATCCACCTCGCCGGAGAGCTTGCGCAGCAGCTCGCCAAACAGCTTGGCGGGCATCATGGCGACGCCCTCCTCCACCACGGTGGCGTTAACGCGGGTGCGGATGGTCATTTCGCCATCAGTACAGGTCAGATACAAGCCTTCCTCCGCGGTTTCGATCAGCACGCCTTCATAGATCTGGCGGATGGGCCGTGCGCTCAGCGCGTGGGAAACCAGCGCCATGCCGGCGTTCATATCAGCGGCGTTTACGGAAAAATGCATGGGATCAACTCCTTTTCTCCTGGATGCGGAGGAATAATATAAATCGTCGTAGCAGTAGGGGCGGTGGATATTGTGGATAACCGCGAAACCCCTTGAAAAATAAGGAATTTTGGCCTCTTTTCCCCGTGGATAATCCGGTGGATAAACGCGGGAAAGCCTGTGGAAAAGCTTTGGCGGCTTCAAAAAAACGCGCTTGCCCACGGCGGGCCGCGAAGGGATGAAAACGGGCGGGGAAAAATTATTGCTGTCCAGGCGCGGCTTTTTGGGGGAGAAAAACAATTATCCACTTTATCCCCATTCGCTTCATCCACCGATTGTGGAGAAAAAAACCGCGTCGCAGCGGGGCTCTCCGGATTTATGCCCGGTTTATCCCCATGGTTTTCCACCGAAGGGCATCCAATTTTTCATGCTTGACCCCCTTCAATAAACCGGTGAAAAATCGCCCATCTTTTTCATTATAACATATTTTATTGGGAATGTAAATGTTTGATATCAAACAACTCGGGTATCGAAAAGAATTTTCGACACCCGGCCGATGAAAACCAACGAGACGTTGCTTTTCATCGGGCTGCGTCAATTTCTTGTAAAATGGCATTTTCGCTAAGGCGAAAACGCTCATTTTGTCAATCGCCCCGCGCTACTCCGCAGAGCGGAAGCGCGGGTTTCGGGCGGCGATTTGCAAAATCGCACGCCCTCAGCCTGCCTGACGGCAGGCGCTAAGGCCAGAAATTGACATAGAAAGCGGCTTTCAGCCTACCCGGAACCTACCGGTTCGCTCTCGCTGAAAACCTGCCACTGGCATGTTTTCCGGGCGTTCCAGGATCGCCTGCGGATTAAAATCGAAGGGCTGAATAGAAGATATCAAACTTGTTGTATTTCGATCCTCGACCTATAAACTCACAGCACTTGAACACTATAAAACTTTTCATTTTTCAGTTTTCAGTCTTCAGTTTTCTGTTCCTTTTCCTCCACGCTGACGGCTTTTCCTTCCCGCAGGCTGTACAGCCACATTTCCGCCACGTCGGTTCCCGTCAGCTCCCGCAGCGCTTTTGCGTACCAGCGCAGCTGATCCCCGTACATCCCGGGCAGCTCCTCCGCCGGGCAGCGGTCGGTCTTGTAATCCACCAGCACCCAGCGGTCATTTTCCACAAAGCACAAATCCAGCACGCCCTGCACCAGCATATCGCCCTCCAGCATGCAGAAGCTCCATTCCCGCTTGACCGTTTCGGCATTGTGCACACGCTGCCCCAAGGGAGAGCTGAAAAAGGCTTGTATATCGCTGACGCGGATCAGGGACAGCTCCTCCGGGGTAAGCATGCCCTTTTCCCGCATGGCTTCCAGTTGGGGTGCGATTTCCCGCTCCATATCCAGGGCGCACAGGGCCTTGTGGGTGGCAATGCCTCGATCCGTGCCCCGGGGCTTGCGCTCCAGCATGAAGTTGGGCAGTTCCTGGGGCAGGTTTTCGATGTGCAGCGCCCGGCGCTTGCTCTCGATGGTTTCCTCTTCCTCTTCGCCGGTGGGCTCTCCCCGCAGCAGGGCGGTAACGCTGGTTTTCAGCACCCGGCGGCGCCAGCGGGGCATGGGCTTCATCAGGTCGGGATCCACCGGGCCGCTGCCGTCGGGGATGGTGAAGGCCGCCTCGGGGGGCAGATATTGGCGGAAGGTGTGGCCGTTATAGTAGCGAACGGCCCATACGCTGCCGTTCTTCGCGGTAAACAGGGAATCCTTTTCGGCGGCCAGGGGTTCGCTGATGGCTTGACCGATCCAATCCAGCATGCAGCGGGCGCAGCCGGCGGCGTAATCGCCCTGGGGCAGCTCCCATACGGCGCGGGCGGCGTTCAGGGAGCGGGGGGAAGCCAGCAGGATCAGCCGATCCTGGGCGCGGGTCATGCCCACGTAAAGCAGCCTTGCTTCCTCCGCGCAGATCTCCCGGCGGCGCTTGTATTCCAGCGCCTTTCCGCACAGGGTATGGCCGGTGATGCGCTCCTCGTCGTCACAGCGCTTCAGCGCCAGGCCGCATTCCGCGTCGCAGCGCAGCAGCTCGCTGTCCGCCGGCATGCGGAAGGTGCGGGCCAGCTCCATCAGGATCACCACGGGGAATTGCAGCCCTTTTGACTTGTGCAGGGTCATGATGCGCACCACGTCGTCGTTTTCGCTCATTTCCCGGGCAGCCCCGGCGTCGTTGGTGCGGCGGGCGATATCGGAGGTCAGCAGGAAATCATGCAGGTTATACCGCGCGCCCTCCGCCTGGGCCCGCTCGCACAGCAGGCGCAGGTTCGCCTGGCGGCTCGCCCCGTCCCGCTGGGCCCCAGCCCGGGCGTACAGCCCCGTCAGGTGCAGCAGCTGCAATATCAGGGCGTCGGTATTCATGTGCTGGGCCAGAAAGCGCCAGTAGTCCAGCTTTTCACAGACGGCGCGCACGTCCTCGTCGGTTTCCCGCAGGGCGAAAAACACCTGGTAAAAGGGCTTTTGCCGGGTTTCGTCGGTCAGGCGGATGCGCGCCAGCCGCTGGCTGGAAAAGTGAAAGCAGGGACAGCGCAGGGCGGAAAGCAGCGGCACGTCCTGGTAGGGATTATCCAGCACCCGCAGCACGTTCATCATATCCCGCACCTCGGGCAGCTCAAAATACTGGGAATCGGCGTCGCTGTAGGCGGGAATGCCCTCGTTCATCAGGATGCGGGCAATTTGCGGGGCCCGGCCCGATGCGTTGCGCAGCAGGATCACGCAATCCCGATACCGCAGGGTGCGCGCGCCCTCCTGGCCGCTGACGGGCTTGCCCACCAGCTCCCGGATGCGCCGGGCGGCCAGCTGGGCCTCGTACATCCAGCCCCGGCGGCTTTCCTCGTCGGTCTCCTTTTCGGGGTCTGTTTCCACGTCGTCGGAGATCAGGTGCAGCTCCACCGGCGGGTCATCCCGGGTGGGAGCGCCGGCGCGGAGCATGGCGTCGTCGTTATAATCGATCTCTGTGGCGCCCCGGCGCATGGCCCGCTCGAAAACGCTGTTCACCGCCGACAGAATGTTGCCCCGGCTGCGGAAATTGCTGCTCAGCAGGATGCGGCGGGAGCCCGCCCCGGGCGCGTCGGAAAAGGATTCATACTTGCGCAGAAACAGCGTGGGGTCGGCCAGGCGGAAGCGGTAGATGCTCTGCTTCACGTCGCCCACCATGAACAGGCGGTTGTTTTTATTGTGCACGCGGCGCACGATGGCCTCCTGAATGGCGGACACATCCTGGTATTCATCCACAAAGATGGCGTCGATGCCTGCCGCCACGCTCTCCCGCACGGCGGGGTCTTCCAGCGCGCGCAGGGCCATGTGCTCCAGATCGTTATAATCCAGCAGGTTTCTTTCCTCTTTATACTTGGCGTAGCGGGCGTCCATGGCCTGCACCGTGCGGATCAGCGCCCGCAGGGCGGGCAGGGTAAAGGCCACCTCCTGCCGGGCCTCCTCCATATCGGCGGGGGTCAGGGAGCGGGCTGCCTGCACCAGCTTTTTCATGCGATCCCGCAGATCAAGGCACCGATCCATCAGCTGGGGGTTGAATTCCGCCCCCGTCGGCGTGCGCGTCCGCTGGGCGAAGCGAACCTCGCCCGCGGTGGGGATTTGATGGCGCAGCTCCTCCTGCATGGCCTGGATCAGCAGCTTGTCATTTTCAAAGGTCGGGATCAAAAAGTCCGGGGCGCCGGGCCGTGTCAGCAGGCGCAGGCATTGGTCGCAGAGCTGGGACGCGCCTTCCAGCTGCATCAGCGCTTCCTTGCGCAGCAGCAGCAAATAAGGCTCCAGTCCTTTTCCGGCGGGATCGGCCAGCTTTTGCTCCAGCCAGCCGGCAGGGTCGGCCTGGGCCCGCAGAAAGGAATAGAGCTGACGCAGCATATCCACGATCTGCGCGTCACCATACTGGCGCACCAGGGCCTGTTCCTCTTCGCCCTCGCTGGCGCAAAGCTCCTCAATGCTTTCATCCATCGCCCGGGTCAGCAGCGGTTCCAACACGGTGTTTTCCCCGATTTTTGCCATGGGATCCACGTCGACGGCCTGAAAATGGCGGCGAATCACATGATGGCAGAATACGTGCAGGGTGCTGATCTGGGCGCGGCGCACCGCCAGAAGCTGGCGGCGCATGTGCGCGTCCGCCGCCGCCTCCCGTTCCAGCGCCACGGTGAGCCGCTCCCGCAGCTCCGCCGCCGCGGCGCGGGTGAAGGTGATGATCAGCAGCCGATCCACCCGGCCGCCTTCCCGCAGCATTTTCAATACGTGCTCGATCAGCACGGCGGTTTTGCCGCTGCCGGCGGCGGCGCTGACCAGCGTTTCGCTGTTGCGGGCGTCGATGGCCTGCCGCTGGGCCTCTGTCCATTGGGGCACGGTGCACCTCCAAAGAAGAAATGAATACTGAAGACTGAAGAATGAAAACTGAAAAGATGAAAAGTGTTTAATGCTTGTTTATCAGACTGAATGTTTCACGTGAAACATTCGTTGGTTTCCGGTATTATTTTATCACAATGTTTCACGTGGAACAATCAGAAAAAGATTCATTATAAAAAGATCCCTCATATATCATATGAAGGATCTAATGTTTACTTTTTGATTATTTGCGCTTTTCCACGATTTCATTCCCCTTGTGGATGCAGTTGGCGGGAACGGTGCCGCGCACGGAGGTGAGAGGGTAAACCTGGGCATGGGGGCCGATGATGGCGCCGGGGTTCAGCACGCTGCCGCAGCCGATCTCCGCCCAATCGCCCAGCATGGCGCCCACCTTTTTGCGGCCCGTTGCCAGGGTTTCGCTGCCGTCCCGCAGCACCACCAGACCGCGGTCACCCTTTACGTTGCTGGTCACAGCCCCCGCGCCCATGTGGGCGTGCCAGCCCAGGATGCTGTCGCCTACGTAATTATAGTGGGGTACCTCCACATGGTCGAACAGGATCACGTTTTTCAGCTCGGTGCTGTTGCCCACCACGCTGTCCCGGCCGATCAGGGCGTTTTCCCGCACGTAGGCGCAGTGGCGCACCTTGGCCCCGTGATCCACGATTACATTCTTTCCCAGATAGGCGGTGGGGGCCACCTCGGCATCCTTGGCGATCCATACGGTGGGGGCGGGATGGTCGAATTCCTCGGGGGAAAGGGCCGCGCCCAGGGCGCAGACCATTTCCCCGATGCCCGCCAGCGCCTCATAGGGATAGGTAAAACCCGTCAGATACGCGGCGGCGCGGGTGTGTGATAAATCAAACAAATCTGTAATTTTATACATTTCTTATACCTCAGTCAGGGCATGGCCGCTCTGCTTCAGCATGCGCACCACGCTGTCCACGGCCTGGGCGGCCCGGTCGTGCTCGGCGGCCTCGCTCATCACCCGCACCACCGGCTCGGTGCCGCTGCGGCGCAGCAGGATGCGGCCGTCGCTGCCCAGGGCTTCCCGGGCGGCCTGCAGGGCGGCCTGCACGTTGGCGTCCTCCATGGCGGCCCGCTTGTCGTCCACCCGCACGTTCACCAGCACCTGGGGATAGGAAACCATGAGCAGATGCAGCTCGCTCAGGGGTTTTTTCTGGGCCAGCATGGCCTCCATCAGCTTGAGGGCGGTCAGCAGGCCGTCCCCCGTGGTGGCGTATTTGGAAAAGATGATGTGGCCGCTCTCCTCGCCGCCGATCAGGTCGCCCCGCTCCCGCATGCGCTCGTATACAAAGCGGTCGCCCACGTCGGTCTGCTCATAGCCGATGCCCAGGCGCTCCAGCGCCCGGTACAGGCCCATGTTGCTCATCACGGTGGTCACCACGTGGGTGTCGCCCAGGTAGCCCCGATCCTTCAAGTAAGACGCATAAATATACATAATCCGGTCGCCGTTGACCACCTGGCCCTTCTCATCCACGGCGATGCAGCGGTCGGCGTCGCCGTCAAAGGCGAAGCCCACGTCCAGCCTGTTTTCCATTACCAGGCGTTGCAGGCTTTCAATGTGGGTGCTGCCGCAGCCGCGGTTGATGTTTTCGCCGTCGGGGCGGTTGCCGGTCACGGTCACGTCGGCCCCCAGGGCCTTGAACACCGCCTCGCCCAGCTGCCAGGTGCTGCCGTTGGAGCAATCCAGCCCCACGCGCACGCCCTTGAAGCTGTGGGTGGCCAGGCTGATCAGGTAGCCGATGTAGCGGTTGCGGCCCGCGGCGTGGTCGATCACCCGGCCGATGTGCTCCCGCTGGGCGTAAGGCGCGGTGTCCTCAGCGTCCAGAAAGGCCTCCGCCTTGGCAATCACCCCGTCGTCCATCTTTTCCCCTTCGCCGTTGATCAGCTTGATGCCGTTGTCCCAGTAGGGGTTGTGGCTGGCGCTGATCATGGCCCCGCAGTCAAAGCCCTCGGTGCGGGCCACATAGCATACGCTGGGGGTGGGGGTCACGTGCAGCAGATAGGCATCCGCCCCGGCGCTGGTCAGCCCGGCGCACAGGGCGTCCTCCAGCATGTAGCCGCTGGCGCGGGTATCCTTGCCGATGACCACCTTGGCCCGGCGGGCGGGGCTGCTGTAATAGTTGCCCAGGAACCGCCCCAGCTTGAAGGCGTGCATGGCGGTCAGATCCCGGTTGGCTTCCCCGCGGAAGCCATCCGTGCCGAAATATTTACCCATATATACTCCTTAAAATTTCAAAAACGTGGGATATTGTGCAAACCCTGACAGCGTCACACCAGCGCCGCTGCTTCCTCATCCGCGAACACCGTCACGTCGGGATGCAGCTGCAATATGCTGGCGGGGCAGGCGGGGTCGACGGGGCCCTTCACCATGGCGGCCACAGCCTGCGCTTTTGCGGGGCCGAAGGCCAGCACCAGGATGCTGCGGGCGTGCATGATGGTCATGATGCCCATTGAGATGGCCTGGGTGGGCACGTCGTCGATGCTGCTGAAAAAGCGCTTGTTGGCCTGCCGGGTGCTGTCGCTGAGATCGGCGATGTGGGTGCGGCTGTTCCAGGGGCCGCCGGGCTCGTTGAAGCCGATATGGCCGTTGGGGCCGATGCCCAGCAGCTGCAGGTCGATGCCCCCGGCCGCGGCGATGGCCTGGTCATAGTCCGCGGCGTTTTCCGCCGTGGTATGCAGGCCGTCGGGCACGTGGGTGTTTTCCTTTTTGATGTCCACATGGTCAAACAGCCGGTCGTCCATGAAATAGCGGTAGCTCTGGGGATGGTCGCCCCGCAGGCCCACGTATTCATCCAGGTTATAGGTGGCCGCCCGGGCGAAGGACAGCGCCCCCGCTTTGTTCAGGCGGATCAGCTCCCGGTACAGCGGCTCCGGGGTGGAGCCGGTGGCCAGGCCCAGCACGGCGTCGGGCTTTTCATTCAGCAGCCGCTGATAGCGCGCTGCCGCCAGGCGGGCGCAGCTTTCCACGGTATCGCAAATCAGCTTCATCTGGGTGTACCTCTCTTATTCTATGCGTTGCTTTGGGGGGATATGCGCAGCCCGCAGCCGCGCTGGCTGCGGGCGCAGGGGCAGGGTTCAGCGGATGGCGTCCTTTCCGCCCATATAGGGGCGCAGAGGCGCGGGAATGCGGATGCTGCCGTCGGATTGCAGGTTGTTTTCCAGGAAGGCGATCAGCATGCGGGGCGGGGCCACCACGGTGTTGTTCAGCGTGTGGGGCAGATACTTTTTGCCGTTTTCGCCCTTCACGCGGATGCCCAGCCGGCGGGCCTGGGCGTCGCCCAGGTTGGAGCAGCTGCCCACCTCAAAGTATTTCTGCTGCCGGGGGCTCCAGGCCTCCACGTCGCAGGATTTCACCTTCAGATCGGCCAGATCGCCGCTGCAGCACTCCAGGGTGCGCACGGGAATATCCATGCTGCGGAAGAAATCCACGGTGTTTTTCCACAGCCTGTTGTACCAATCCATGCTCTCCTCGGGCTTGCAGACCACGATCATCTCCTGCTTTTCAAACTGGTGGATGCGGTACACGCCGCGCTCCTCGATGCCATGGGCGCCCACCTCTTTGCGGAAGCAGGGGGAATAGCTGGTCAGCGTCTGGGGCAGCTCGCTCTCGTCCAAAATCTGGTCGATGAATTTGCCGATCATGCTGTGCTCGCTGGTGCCGATCAGATACAGATCTTCGCCCTCGATCTTATACATCATGTTCTCCATTTCGGAGAAGCTCATCACGCCGTTCACCACGTTGCTGCGGATCATGAAGGGCGGCACGTAATAGGTGAAGCCCCGGTCGATCATGAAATCCCGGGCATAGCTCAGTATGGCGCTGTGCAGCCGGGCGATATCGCCCTTAAGGTAATAGAAGCCGTTGCCGCTGGTGCGGCGGGCGGCGTCCAGGTCGATGCCGTTCAGCCGCTCCATGATGTCCACGTGATAGGGAATTTCCCATTCCGGCACCACGGGCTCGCCAAAGCGCTCGTTTTCCACATTCTGGCTGTCGTCCTTGCCGATGGGCACGCTGGCGTCGATGATCTGGGGGATGACCATCATGCGCTTTTTGATCTCCTCGGCGTATTCGCCCTCCTTGACCTCCAGTGCGGCCAGCTCATCCTGCATGTCCTTCACCTGCTGCTTGGCGGCTTCGGCCTCTTCCTTTTTGCCCTGGCCCATCAGCTGGCCGATCAGCTTGCTGATTCTGTTGCGTTCGCTGCGCAGGAAATCCGCCCGCTGGATGGCCTCGCGGTTCTTCTTATCCAGGTCGATGACCTCGTCCACCAGGGGCAGCTTGGCGTCCTGGAATTTCTTTTTGATATTCTCCTTCACAAGCTCGGGATTTGTCCGGATCAGATTGATGTCGATCATGGGAAAAGCTTCCTTTCATACTGTTTTGCCTGATAAAAAAATACCCCCGTGCCCATCTCTGGGACGGAAGGATTCCGCGTTGCCACCCAGCTTGCGCGGTTGCCCGCGCCGCTTGCCTGCGCTGTATGGGGCGCGCCCCGCGGCTCCTCGCCGCACGCTCCCGGGCGGAAATCAGCCTGCGCGCCGCCGCTTCGCACCATCCAGCGGCTCTCTGCCTGCGCGGGGAGCTGACGTTCCCGTTCATCGCGTACTGGATTATTATAGCAGGATGCGGCGCGTTTTGCAAGGGCGCAAGCCACCGAATACGGGCTTTGCGGACTATTTTTGTGCTATTTTGCTGGACGCGCATGCAAAACCATGGTATACTATCCTGTACCCTTTTACGCAAGAAAGAAAGGAATGCAAAAATGCTGAACAAACTATGGAAAATCGCCGTGATCGCCGTGCTGCTGGCGTTGCTGCTGGTGCTGGCGCCCTCGCCCATTACCGCCTATGACGACGCCTTTGCCGATGTGGTCGAGCTGCCGGAGGAGGGCAAGGGCCTGCCGGTGAACTGGGATAATTATGTATCGGATGACGAGTATGAGGATCCCTCCCTGCATGTGCAGGTGTTCCGCGGCAACAGCTTCCGCGTGGTGCGCACCGTCAAGGGCAAGGAGAAGGAGTGCTACACCAACTATGTGTACGCCGTGGTGAAGATCGCCAACGGCAGCCAGATTCGCTCCGCCTTCGCGGGCCGCGCGGGCAACGACCAAACGGCCAAGGGCTTCCGCATTGCCAGCGACAACAACGCCGTGTTTGCCGTGAACGGCGATTATTTCAGCCACGACTGGCACAAGTATACCTACATCGTGCGCCAGGGCCATGAATACCGCACCCGCTATGTGGATAAGAAATGGGATATCCTGATCATCGATCAGTTTGGCGATTTTCATGTGATCGTGGAGCCCACCATGGAAAAGCTGCAAAGCTGGATTGCCGAGAACGTGACGGACGGCGATCTGCGCATTATGAACACCTTTAACTTCGGCCCCCTGCTGATCGAGAACGGCGAGCGGGTGCGGGAGGATTTCAACACCACCCTGAACCACGATTACGTGGGCAACCATAAACTGTGCCAGCATATGGCCATCTGCCAGCTGGACAAGCTGACCTACCTGTTCGTCACCACCGAGGGCCCGGATGATGAAAAGGACGCCGGGCTGACCATGAACGAGTTTGTGGACTGCCTGCGGGAGGTGGAGAGCAAGCTGGAGGACGGGCTCAGGATTCAGACGGCCTTCAACCTGGACGGCGGCAACAGCGCCACCATGGTGTTTAAGGATCCCGCGAAGAACGATCTGAAAAAGATCAACGCGCCCAACAACAAAAACGCGGAGCGGTGGATTAAGGACGTGATCTACTTCTCCAGCGCATACCAGGAATAAGAAAGGCAGAACCATGTACGATGAAGAAATGATGGCCTCCGATCGGCTGTTTTCCCTGCTGGGTCTGCAGGTGACGCCCTTCGCCCTGTTCGTGGCCGTGGGCGCGCTGCTGGGCCTGGTGATGGCCCTGTGGCGGGCCAGAAAGACCGGCGTCGCCGCCGATACGGTGCTGTGGTACGCCCTGCTGGCCATCCCCCTGGGGCTGTTCTTTGCCCGGCTGGTATTCTGCCTGTACAATATCGTGGACGTGCAGTACAACGGCATCGGCTACATCTTCCGCCTGGATTACGGCGGGTTCACGGTGATCGGCGCCTTCATCGGCCTGGCGCTGGCGGGGGTGGTGACAAAGGCCATCACCCGCGTCTCCTTCCTGGATCTGATGGATACCGTGCTGCCGGGCCTGCTGATCGTGCTGGCGCTGGAGCGCTTCGGCGAGGGCGCCACGGAGAACGGCATCGGCCTGGAGGTCAGCGCCCCGGCGCTGCGCTTCTTCCCCCTGGCCCGGCCCGGCATGTATGAGGATATGTACACCTACGCCGTGCACATGTTCGAGGGTATGACGGCGCTGGTCGCCGCCGTGTACACCCAAACCATGCCCAAATCCCCCCGGGGAATGGCGGCGGGCCGGGCGGTGATCCTCACCGCGGCCGGGCAGATCGTGTGGGAGAGCATCCGCAAGGACGACCGCCTGATGTTCGACCTGGCCAGCTACCTGATGATCTTCAGCGCCCTCATCCTGTTCGTGCTGCTGATCCTCTGCCTGGTCAAAACCGATTGGCCCCTGGCGGGCAAGGCCATCATCGCGGTGGGCTTCGTGCTGCTGGCGGCGGCCACGGGCGCCTTCCAGTTCTTCATGGAGGGCAAGTTCGTGCAGAGCATTCCCGTGTGGCTGTGCTTTGCCCTGTCCTGCCTGACGGTCAGCGCCATGACCTGGCTGAGCCTGCGCGCGCTGCGGCAGGCGTGCGAAGGGTAAAAGGGGCCGCTTTTCTCAAAACACTGTACAAAGGACGAACTTTTTATAATGAAGAAACCCCTCTTCCTGGCCGTGTGTCTGCTGCTGGTCTTCGCCGCGGTTTGCGCCGGGGCGGATCCGGCGGAGGACATTACGGACGCGTGTGAAACCTATGTGCTGAACCTGAACGGCAAGCTGCTGAACCTGCGCGACCGGAATGCCCAAACCTATTCCCTGACCACGGCGTACCGTGATCCGCAGGTTTATATCACTCCGCCGGAGGGGCAGACGGTGGGCGCGGTGTTCATTGCGTTCGGCCACACGCCGATGCCCTTCGAGGTGCAGCGCAAGGAGGCGGGAAAGTGGGTCACCGTGACCCGCTCCAACGAGGGCTTTCAGCAGCTGTACGCTGAGTTTGAGCCCATCGGGGATCAGCTGCGGCTGCATTTTGATTCCGGCGGCGTGGCCCGCACCCTGAACATCCGCGAGCTGTACATCTTCACCCCGGGGGAGCGCAGTCCCATCGCCGCCCAGTGGC
>Ga0208297_1001924_pt1 | contig 14810 bp, 16 predicted proteins | sample LMS_cellobiose_e_FD_187367 | JGI IMG/M metagenome (GOLD analysis project Ga0208297, IMG submission 187367) | Rumen-fistulated moose microbial communities from Alaska, USA - LMS_cellobiose_enrichment (SPAdes) (version 2) | ecosystem: Host-associated > Mammals > Digestive system > Stomach > Rumen... | reverse complement strand
TGGAGATGCATGATGTAAAGGGTGGTTTTCAGATCACCTAATACATCATAGCTGCGACGGCTCATTTGTGGCGAATGAAACGTGCAGTTATGGGAAAGGAGAAGTTCTCAAACCTTTGTAACTGCAAGAAAAACCACGAAAGGAGCTGTCTATGAAAACTACATTTGAGCAGATGGGCGGCACATACCGCCGGGAGGGAGATTACCTTCTGCCCAACCTGGCGCTGCCCGACGAACCGGAGCATCAGATCGGGAAATACGGTCTCTTGCGCCGGAGCTACCTCAAAAACCACCGCAGCGGCATTTACACCGCCATGTTCCTGAACGGAACTCTGTACCGGCACCTTGCCGAGATCGACCAAAGCTGTAATGAGCGCGTGGACCTTCTGATTCGCCAAATGGTGAAGCGCGAGGGCGTGACCGAAGCACTGAAGGCCACAGCGCAGCTTGAATGGGTCGGTCGTATGAACAACATCAAAAACCGAGCCGAGGAGATCGTTCTCTCCGAGCTTGTCTATGTCTGATGCGGAGGTGCTGAACATGAAAAAAAAACTGATGACCGTAATGATCGCCGCTGTCCTGATGCTTTCCCTGTCCCTGACCGCGCTGGCATGGGACGGAACGCTCACCATCACGATCCATCCCATCAACATCCTGGTAAACGGTGAAGTGTTCCAACCGAAAGATTCTGCGGGGAATGACGTGACCTGCTTCACGGTGAACGGTTGCACCTACGCGCCTCTCCGGGCGCTGGCAGAGGCTTACGGCCTTGAGGTCGGCTACGATCCCGCGACAAACACCGCCACCGTCAACAAGCCAGGGCAGACCTCGGTTCCTGTCGCTCCGACAGTAAGCTCCAACGATTTCTATTCAAAGTGGACCGTTGAAGAAAAGCCGGTCACGAACTACGGCGACGAAAAAATATTCACCGCTACCTACAATGGCGGGCTCAGCATGAAGGACTTCAAGACCTGGTGGAAATCCTTTGACGCCGAGGAAATCGCCAGAGTTGCCGAGGAACTGGCAGCCGAAGCGCAGAGCATGAACCCCGGCTATAAAGTGACGATGTACTTCTCCTACGGAACGTATATGCTCGGCACCGCATGGGCTTTCGGGGACTTTGAGCAGTCCAACTTTACCCCGTCCACCGTATGGATCAAATAGTCTTATAGTCATGTGGGGGCGGCGTGAACCGCCCTCACACCATTATTTGGACTTGAACGGCATAGAATAAGGCATAGCGCCACTTGCAAGCTGGCCGCTAATATGCTAAACTATGATTGTTCAATGATGCTGCAAAGCGAGGTGTTATGATGAGCAAATATGAGTTTTCTCTCCGCCAGGAGGTTTTGATGGAGGTCGGAGCGTCCATCTTGGGAGATCTGTTTCGTTATAGTGAAGAGAACAAGATTGAGAATGACGCCGACCCGGTGAACATTCTCTATTATTTAATTCGGAGCGCAAAGCAAGATATTGTCCTCTCTCAGACTGAGGAGGAATTGGAGCAGATTGAAGGTCAGTTTCGCCTCGCACGCAATTTCCTTTCTGGCCTTGAAAGAGCGCAGGCAAAGGGGATCGCGTAATGGGCGAATTAACATCGGCTGAAGTTCACGCCGTGAACCAAACCGTTGATCGCGAATTGAAGTGGGCAGAGAATAACATCCACGGCCAGGCAAAGCCCAAAGCAGTTCTGCTCGCTGGACAGCCCGGTGCAGGAAAAACCGTGCTTTCCACTATGATGCTTTCCAGCCTCAATAAAGACGCAGTGCTTGTCAACGGCGACGATTACCGCAGGTATCATCCTGAGTATAGAACTTTATATGAGAAATACGGATCAGACGCCGTTGCCATGACATCGCCTTTCTCCAACGAAGTTACAGAGACGCTGGTTGAACGCTTTTCCGATCTGCATTATAACATGGTAGTTGAGGGAACCGGGAGAACCGTTGAAGTACCGACACACACCGCTGAGATTCTGACAGCGAAGGGCTATTCGGTCGAGATGGCCGTAATTGCCGCCAGACCGATCCTCTCACTAATCAGCACCGTACAGCGTTTCTATCAGATGAATGCACGCGGCACGATTCCAAGAGCTACCGCCGTAGAAGCGCATGATACTGTCGTTTCCGCCCTTCCCGGCAATTTGGATGTTCTATGGGAGCTCCCGTTTATCTCCAGAATTACGATATGGACAAGAGATACGGAGCTCAAATATGACAGCCGATCGAATGCTTCCCTGCCTTCGGCGTCACTGAAAAGTGTCTGGAACAGAAAGTGGTCTTCCTCTGAGATCGCCGAGACAAAGGAAATGATTGAGGGCCTGCGTTCTCTTGAAGAAGAGATCGGCTTAGGCCAAGGCCATGTGATCGACGAAATCCAAAAACGCTTTCAACATGAAATGTTAAGGAGCAGAGAACAAGCAAGATAATTATCCCAAGCCCGTGTGGAGAGATCCATTCGGGCTTTACTTGTGCTCACGCCGGTACTTCCGCCTGCATTGCGGCGAGCAAAACTCCGCTTCCTCCTCCGTTACGAGAAACGGCTTCATACACTGCCTGCAAAGCCGGATCGGATGTGCCTCGTCCGTCATCATGACGTTCAGCATCAGCTTGACGCACAGCATCAGGGAATAGTAGTCCCATACGATCACCGGCTTGTCCCGCAACTCCAGATGGTAGGTCGGAGCGTTGCCCTCGAAAGCGGCCATGCCGGACTCATAGACCTTCCGTGTGGCCTCGTTTGCCGGATCGCTCTTATCATAATAAATATGGGTGGCCATCAGCGTAAATGCCCAATCCTTGAATACCTCCGCCATCCACTCATAGCGTTCGCCGTAGTCCCGGATGAAGCTCATGGCCATCGCCTGGGGGTCCCGTTTCCCGGTGTAGGTCAGCATCAGGGCCTTGACCAAATTATCATCGTCATCCTGCGTGTTCCATACGGATTCGACGCCCTTCTTTTTGAAGTCCGGCATCTTGAAGGGATAGAAGTTCTTGAGATATTCTACTGTGTCCATCGACTCTTCCCGGATAAAGGCGTTTCGCGGAAAATAGACCTTCTCATAGACAATGAAATCCGCCGTGGTGGGCAGGGCTGTAATAATGCCCAACAGCCCATACTGACAGGCAAACTCCCGGATCATTGCGCGCACCTTCTCGGGCGGCGTTCTCTCGATCAAAGCTCTGCCGATATCAACGGCGGCAAGCACCAGCTCATTCGTGACCTTGGTGGGCGTATAGATGCTCGGCACAGCATCCGCCGTGGGCAGCAGATAAAAGTATCCATCCGCCGCCTGCCTCCACTCGTAATCCGAATAGCGTACCCATGTGGCGCTCGTATGCGCAAATATGTTCATCATTTCAGATCAGCTCCTTTTGTCTCGTAAAGCTCCAGAAACTCGCACTCCTGATGCGTGAGCGAAAGCTCTTTTTCCTCCCGCACCTTCAATTCCTCATAAACATGTTTCCGCAGCTTCCGGATCGCCACGTCCCGCACCTTGCGAATGTTGCGGTCTGTCTGTCCGCGCAGCGCGGCGATGTGCTGCGGGGTAAACAGCCGAAGGTAGAGGAAGAAAACAAGCTCCTTATGGTCCTCTTTCATTCCGTAAACCGGTCGCCGGAGATAGGGCTTGACCAAGAGATCGTGCATCTCATAGGGGCAGTCCGCGAAGTAGTCCAGGAAGTATCCCTTCATCAGCTGACATACCGTGGGATTATTGAGCCATCGGGGAAAGACCGTGGTGCCGGAATAATCCACCTTGCTTTCGAGGGAATCATCATCCTGCAAAATCTCATGCAGCCGTTCATAGCGTTCCCGGCTGGCGTCGTTGCTGTCCCATACCTCCTGCACCGCACGAAACTCTGACGTCGTTCTCGCGGCGGTCTCCATACGGAGCAGCGCCTCGGCCTTCATGTCCCGCACAAGCCGTTTCTTTGCCTTCTCTGCCCCGGTTTCCCGCCGCGTCTTTTCTTCGCCCTTTATTTCAGCCAGTATCTCCGCGTAGGACATTGAATGAGACTCTGCTTCATCAGGAGGCTCGTCATCTTGAACAGAAGCCGATTCCTGTTCGTTGTCTGCCTCACGGTAAGTTGCGCGGACTTCTTCCAAAAGAGCCTCTTCGTCCTCTTCCCACCATGTTTCATCTGCCGGCTCAGCGGTGTCCTCTGCGGCGTCGGTGGGCCGATTTTCGCTTTCATAGAGATAATCGTAGCCGTACTCATAATCGTCGTCCCGACTCAGCTCCAGCTCCCAATCGTCCACCTTGCCACCTCTCTCCGTTGCCAGATAGAGGCATTATATCACGTCCGAAATTATTTTTCGAGATATTTTTCAAAACAGTTCCGAAAGTGGCCTTTCGTTTTCCTATAGGTAGAGGGAGAAATCCCCGTCACAGAGTTTTTCTGCCTCAGACTTCGGAAAGGAGGCCTATGCCTATGGGACGGAACAAGCTGTAGCAACCCCATCCAATGCAGCACGCCGGCAGCGCCGGCACATATACGACATAAGCCCGTGTGAGTGACCGCACGGGCAATTTTTTGGAGGAAACCACCATGAAAACGACATATTCACCAAGTTTTCATCATCACACAGCGCGCAGGACGCGGAAAGGAGCACTATGGAAGAAAAACGCGGCGGCACCGCCTTTACCCTGAGCCGAAGGATCGGCTCCACGACTTATCTGGTCAACGTCTTCTGCAGCAACACAGCGACGGAGACCTTTGAGGATAAAATAAAGAGGATGATTCGCAACGAAAGTATGGAAAACACCAAAAACTGTGGTATAATGGACTTGCCACAAATGAGCCGTCCAGCCTGAAAGGAGTCCAGATATGGAAATCAGGCAGACGGAAGGAAAAATCACGGCGCTGTATGAGCGCCTCAGCCGCGACGATGAACTCGTCGGGGACAGCAACTCCATTATCAATCAAAAAAGCTACCTGGAGGACTACGCTGCCAATCACGGCTTCACGAATTGTGTCCACTACAATGACGACGGATACTCCGGAGCCACCTTTGACCGCCCCGCATGGAAGCGGCTGATGGCGGATGTTGAGGCCGGGAAGGTCGGCATCGTGTTGGCAAAGGACATGAGCCGCATCGGACGCGATTACCTGCAAACCGGCTTTTATACGGAAGTCCTGTTCCGGCAGTACGGCGTTCGTTTCATCGCCATCGGGAACGGTGTGGACAGCGCAGATGCAAGCACCGGCGAGTTCGCACCGTTCCTCAACATCATGAACGAATGGTATCTCCGGGATTGCAGCCGGAAACAGCTCGCGGCGCATCAGGCCAGAGCCAGGGCCGGGAAGCCAACGACGGCCTGCCCGCCGTATGGGTATATTAAGGACCCGGCAGACAAGCACCACTGGCTCATTGATGAGGAAGCCGCCGCCGTTATCAGGCGGGCATACCAGCTCTCCGTCAACGGCCATGGGCCGTTCCAGATCGCATCCATCCTGCGGGACGATAAAATCGAATGCCCCTCAGTCTATCTCGCAAAGAAAGGGCTCGGCACATGGAAGAACAAAGCCGACCTGTCCCGCCCCTATGACTGGAGCGGAGCAACGGTAAAGCGGCTGCTGTCCTATCCGGAGTATATCGGGCATACGGTAGACTTCCGGACGCACATGGAGTCCTATAAAGATAAGCGAGCGACGGACCAGCCCCCGGAGAAATGGCTTATCATCGAGAACACCCATGAGCCGATCATCGACAAGGAAACCTGGGAGCTGGTGCAGGAGCTGCTTAAAACGAAGCGGCGCTATAACCCGTGGACCGGAGAGGCCAATCCGCTGACGGGCTTGTGCTTCTGCGCCGAATGCGGCGCAAAGATGTATAATCATCGAAAAGATGTGCCCAGAAAGAGAGCCGACTCCAGCATTGTGCCTTACCATGAAGACTACTATGACTGCTCGACGCATAATCTGACGAAAAGCCGGGTGGAGCCTCGTTGCAGCAGTCATTATATCAACACTAAGGCACTGCAATCCTTGATTCTGGAATCGATCCGGACGGCAAGCGCCTACGCGATTGAAAATCCCGAAGCGTTCATGGAGCGTGTGCGGGAGGCATCGCAAGTGCGGCAGGCAGAGGCGGCAAAGGAGCTCAAGCGGAAGATCACGAGAGCGAAGAAGCGCAGCAGCGAGCTGGACGTTCTGATCAAGAAGCTCTATGAGTCTTTTGCCAAGGAGCAGATCACGGAAAAGCGCTTTGCAATGCTCTCCGCCGAGTATGAGAAGGAACAGTCGGATTTGGAGCAGATCATCGCTTCGGATCAGAAGGCGCTGGACAGCTTCAACGAGGACACGGAGCGTGCCGAGCAGTTCCTGACCCTGGCCAAGAAGTACACGGACTTTTCTGAGCTGACCGCCCCGATGGTGTTCGAGTTCGTCGAAAGGGTCATGGTCCACGAGTCCTACAAGGACGAATACGGTGACCGGCATCAGCAGGTGGACATTTATCTCAAGTTTATCGGGAACTTTGATGTGCCCCGTCCGGAACCCACGGCGGAGGAGATTGCCGCAGAAGAGCGGGCGCGATACAAGCGCATGAAAGTCCGCGAGTATGCCACGCGGAAGAATCACAAGGTCGCGGAAAAGAAACGCCGCGAAAAGGAAGAGGCACAGCGGCGACATGCTGCGGAAGGGAGCGACAATCCATGACAAACTATGAAAAAGCCGTTGCCCTCTGGCAGCGGAGAAAGATAAAAACCGACGCGGAGCTCGCTGAGGCCTTAAACGGTCATAGCATCGCTTTCGCCTACCATTCCGGCAAGATCGAGAATGAGCAGATCACCTACAATGACACACGGGAGATTTTCGAGCATGACGGCGTGACCTCATACACCGGTGATTTGCGGACGCTGTTTGAGATCCGAAACGCGAAGGACGCAAATGAGCTCTTGCTTTCCGCTTTCAATGTGCGCCGTCCGCTGGACGAAACGCTGGTGAAGGAGTTTCAGTACCGCCTGACGCAGAACACCTATGATACCCGCCGCTGGCGGCTTGGGGAGCGCCCCGGCGAGTATAAGAAGCATGACTATGTGACCGGAAAAGCGGAAATCGGCGCTTCGCCCGATGATGTGCAGGAAGAAGTTTCGGAGCTCCTGTCAGAGCTGACAGATATTCCGGCAGAGAAGGCTCTGACTGCCGCTGCGTACTTTCACGCCAAGTTTGAAAACATCCATCCCTTTGCGGACGGCAACGGGCGGACGGGGCGGCTGGTCATGAATTATCTGCTGCTCCTGAACGATCATCCTCCAATCATCATTCATGAGGAGGACCGCAAGGGGTATTACGCCGCACTGGAGGCGTGGGACGAGCGGCAGGAGCTTGACCCGCTGATCCGCTATCTTCAGGAACAGACGGCAAAGACATGGGAGAAGCAAATTGAACGCGCAGAGCGCAGACGCGGCGGACAAGCACGGTAAACTCTATAATCATCGACGGCGGCTCGTGAGTGAAAATCTCACGGGCCGTTTTCCATTTTCTATGCCAAATCAAGGAGGACAATATGAAAATCAATATCAGCGAAATCAAGATAAATCCCGGTCGGCGCACGGCAGCGCCGGTGGATGTACAGAAGCTTGCGGAGAGCATGGCGGAGATTGGCCTGATGCACCCCATCACATTGGACGCTGACCGTAATCTCATTGCCGGGCTGCATCGCCTGGAGGCGGCCAAGCTGCTGGGATGGGCGGAAATCGAGTGCAGCGTCTGTCCGCTGGACGAGCTCCACGCGGAGCTGGCGGAGATCGACGAGAACTATGTCCGGGCCAATCTGACGCCCTTGCATGCCAGTCAGCTTTTGCTTCGGCGCAAGGAAATCTACGAGACGCTGTACCCGGAAACGAAAGCAGGCGCAGCCCAGGGCAACGGCATGAAGCGCAGCGCCGGCGGCCTGACGGACAATTTGTCCGCAAGGCCCAAGTCCTTTGCCCAGGATGCCGCCGAAATGCTCGGCGTCAACGAGCGCACCGTGCGCCGTCAGGTCAAGATCGCGCAGGACCTGACGCCGGAGGCGCAGGAGGTCATTGAGGAATCCGGCGTAAAGGTCACGCAGCAGGCACTCTCTCAACTCTCTCGTCTTGCGCCGGAACAGCAGATAAGGGCAGCGGAGAAGCTGATCAGTAGCACAGAGCAAATCGAAGTGGTTTCAGAGAACGACGCTGCGGACACAGGACCTGTTGCCGATGATGGCACCATGCTCAAAGACTTTATCTCAGGTTTCCTCAGCGAGCTCCAAAGGTATTCCGTCGGATTCATTCAGCGAGCTAAAGAGTACAGTGAAGCGTATGACGATTGCGCCGAACACCTGGACGGCGAAGAACGGGAAGCCCTGAAATCTGATGTGTCTCTTATGTTGAATGCCATGCACGCCCTATACGAAAAGATCGTCAATGCTGACGGCAGCATAGATGAAAACAGCTTGAATAATCAGGCAATCGCCTAAAGAAACGGAGGTACAGCATGAACATCATCAATAACACGAATCGCCCCGTCGTGATCGGGATCGACCACGGCTTCGGGCAGATGAAGACGGCCCACGCCTGCTTCAAAACCGGCGTGACCGCTCACGAGAAAGAGCCCACCTTCAAGAGAGACCTGCTCGTTTATGAGGGCCGGTATTACACCATCGGGGACGAACACAAGGAGTTCATCCCGGACAAGGCGATGGATCAGGACTATTATCTCCTGACCCTCGCCGCCATCGCCCATGAGTTGCGCATCCGGGGCATGACCTCGGCCCGCGTGTTCCTCGCTGCGGGGCTGCCCCTCACCTGGGTCAGTCAGCAGAAGGACACCTTCAAGGCCTATCTGCTTCAGAAGCCCAGCGCGGACTATACCTTCCGAGGCATAGACTACCACGTGGATTTCGCCGGTGCCGAGATTTACCCGCAGGGCTTCTCTGCCATCGCGGACCGGCTGGGCGAGTTTCGCGGCGTGACCATGCTCTGCGACATCGGCAACGGCACCATGAACGTCATGTATATCCGCAACGGCAAGCCCATCCCCAGCCAATGCTACACCGAGAAATACGGCGTCCAGCAGTGCAAGATCTCCGTGCGGGAGAAGCTGATGCAGAAGTTTGGGACCACGGTGGACGACGGCGTGATCGAGGACGTGCTGCGCTTCGGCAAGGCGGACATCGGGGAAAAGTACCTGACCGCCATCCAGGACTGCGCCAGGGACTATACCGCAGGCATCATGAAGCGGCTCCGTGAGCATGAGTACAACCCCGACCTGATGCGGCTCTACGTCATGGGCGGCGGAGGCTGCCTGATCCGGCACTTCACGGACTTCGACCCCGCCCGCGTCACAATCAACGGCGACATCCACGCTACGGCAAAGGGCTACGAGCGTCTGGCCGAGGCCGCGCTGCGCAAAAGCGGAGGGGCGACATGAGTAGCATCTTTAATACGACGCTCCGCTTCAACCTGGACGACCCGGAGGACCGCAGGGCACTGGCCTATCTGCAAGGCCGGGACCGCAAGCAATATAAATCTTACAGCAGTGCCGTCGTTGCCGCCGTCAACGACCACTTCTCCCGGCAGGTGCGCCTTGCCGCCGACCCGTTTCTGGAGACGCGGGAACGGCAGGAGACCTTTCTTCAGGAGGTGAAGGACACGATCCGGGAGGCCTTGCAGACCTCTGGGGCAGGTCTCGGCGGTCTGGCGGCGCTCTTGCAGAGCTTCCAGCCCGCGCCGCCGCAGGAACAGGGCATGACCGAGGAAACCTATGACACAGCGATGGACTTCATCCACGGCCTTTGAAACCAAATGCGGCTCCGTTTGGTATCTCCATGATACCATCCGGGGCCGTATTTGCAATCATTTTCCGCATCATTCGCATCCGACGCCGGGAATGGTAGCAACCCTACCGGGTTTTGCTACTGCTCCCGGCTTTTTTGCTACCAAACCACAGTTAATTTGAAATCATGGAGGTGTTCATTATGACCGAGAACGAAAAGAAACTGATCCAGGCGCAGCACCGCTTAGAGGAAGCCCAGGCCAGAGACCGGGCACAAGAGCGCAGAGCCCGCAATCATCGGCTTATTCAGGAGGGCGCGATCCTGGAGGCCACCCTGACCCGCACGAAGGAGATGACGCTGGATGAGATACGGGACTATCTTTTCAGCCTGGCCCAGGCAAAAGGGTAACGATACGCGGAGTGTTCCGGGAGACCGGGGCGCTCCGCCGCCTTTTTTCTCTGTTAAGAGCGCACTTATTCACCACTGGCCGCAGGCCAGCGGTGATACCCCTCCTTCGTCGGGGGCGTGCGCTCCTCGCGGAAGCCCCGGCGGGGCTTCCGCCGGAGGGGCCGGCAATTCCGCAAACCGTCATTGCCGGTGCAGTTGGCAGCGCTGCCTTCCGGCACCTCAGTATGTTCCGATTCGGAACATACTCACCGCCAACTGCGTATGCGCCGCCTTACGCGTCGCATCTTCTTTTTTCGGAAAAAGAAGCAAAAAACATCGGCCTGCGGGCCGGGAAAGGAGAACGAATGAATCTATGGCTATCTTCCATTTAGAAGCAAAGGTCATCAAGCGCAGCGTGGGACGCACCGCCTGCGGCGCCGCCGCCTATATGAGCTGTTCCCAAATTTATAACGACTACGATGGCGTACAGCATGACTACACCCGCAAGGGCGGCCTCGTCTGGGAGCATGTGTTTCTGCCACCCATGGCTCCGGCAGCGTGGCAGGATCGGGAAACCTTATGGAACGCTGTTGAGGCTGCGGAGAAAACGAAGGACAGCCAGCTTGCCCGCGAATTCATCGTGGCGCTGCCCGTCGAGTTGGCAAAAGAGCAATGGATCGAACTCATGAGCGATTTCATACAGGAGCAATTCGTCTCAGACGGGATGTGCGCTGACGTCGCCATCCACAACACGGATGGTCATAATCCCCACGCACACATCCTGCTGACCATGCGCCCTCTGAACAAAGATGGCACATGGCAGCACAAAACGGAGAAAGAGTATCTCTGTGTCCGGGATGAAAAAGAACGGGGCTTCACCGCCGCTGAGTTCAAGACGGCGCAGGCGGAGGGCTGGGAAAAGCAATACCTTTATCAGGTCGGAAAGGAGCGCCTGTACCTTCCGCCCTCCGCCGCAAAGGCGCAGGTGTTTGCGCGTATGAACAAATATCCGTACAGCACGAAATACGGCAGGCAGAATCCCATCACCGCCCGATGGAACAGCGAGGAACAGCTTGTGGCGTGGCGGGCGTCCTGGGCCGATGCGGTCAACCGTTCTTTGGAGCGCAGCGGCATAGAAGATCGCATCGACCACCGCAGCCATGCCGTGCGCGGACTGGATGAAAAGCCCACCATCCATGAGGGCGTCAGCGCCCGGAAGATGGAGGCGGCGGGCCATATCTCTGAACGCTGCAAAATCAACCGTCAGATCCGCGCCGACAACGCCCTGATCCGCACCCTGAAGGCAGCGGTGCAGAAGCTGAAATCTGTCGTGGAGACCACTATCCCCGCCCTTGCCGCCGCTATGGAGACCGTGCGCCAGAACATCATTGTGTTCAACTACGGTCTTCTGCACATCCGGAACCGGAAGAAAGAAACCGGCGAGTATGTAACCAAGACCAAGACGCAGTACAACGACTATCTTGATCTTCGCAGCCAAATCAAGGCGAAGCTGGACGAGCGTAAGGGTCTCCAAGCAGAGCTGGACGGCCTCGGCCTTCTCAGCATTGGCAGGCGCAAAGAACTGAAAACCCAGCTCGCGGCGCTGGCCGAGGAAATCGAGGAACTGCGCTTTGAGGAAAAGAGTGTCATGCAGGCTTTTGGCAAGGAAGACACTTCCGGGATGAAGCAGATCAAGAGTGAAATCAGCAGCGCGGAAGCGGATATGGTAAAGCTGGGCAAAGATGAAACCTCTCTCACCGATGCCATCGGCAAAGAGCGCGAAAAGTATACCGGGCTGAAAGAGCAGGCAATAGGAGTTGACCGAGCAGAACTGACCGACGCCCGGCTTGCCCTCCGCCCGCAGATGGAGGCTCAGGCAAAGGAGCGCATCCGGGGAGCTATGAGCAGCGGCAGGGTCAGCTTCTGGAACTTCCAACTCAGCATCAGGGACGCGGATAAACTGTTGGGCGAAATCGGCATGGCCGAGCAGAGGGAATATGAAAAACGGCAGGAGGATAGAGAGATCGCCTACCAGCCACAGAGCAAGCCGAAGGAGCACGGGCTTGACCGTTAAACGGAAACCTGATTTTTCTTTGATACAGCTCTTTTTTCCGATTTGTTATCTTGTATGAAGCGTCTCTTTCTGCTATAATAATACAATCAATTATGAGGGGGCGAGCGGCGTGTCAGAGATTGCAAGAAAGAACCTGTTCCTGAACGGGCTGTTCGCCGCCTTCATGTTCCTTCAGCTCACCGTACTGGCGCTGGGCAACCATGCCGGAGAGGGCTATCTCTCCACCGAGCGGAGGGAGCTTGTCTACTACGCCCTGCAGGTATTTGTGATTCTTGGCTTTCTGGTCTATGCCGGTACAGATCGTCTGATTCATAGTGAGCGCGCTCAACGGAATCTCCTCTGCGCGGCCCTGGCTGTCTTTGCCGCAGGGACGGCGGTGATGCTGTTCGTGGGCACTGGATCGCTTTTCTATCTGATTGTCACGCATGCTGTCATGCCGTGCCTCGGCTATCTGGGCGGCGCAGTCTATCACCGCATGAGCGTAGAAACGGCGGTCGGAGAAAAAACCGCGCGGAGCATGGGAATTGGCTGTGCCGTGGCTATCGCTCTGCAATTTGTCTTACAGTTCCAGTGGGGCGCGACACCGATCATGCCCGTTTTTGTGTTGGCTTCCCTTATTCTGTTGGCGGTTCTTCTGCTGCGAAGGTCGTCGGGATCCCAGCTGGACAAACAGCCGGAGCCGGCGTCAAAGACGGCAACGCCGCGTCAGCTTCTCTTTGCCTGCCTAATCGCAGCGGCTTTTGTTCTGTTCACCAGCTTCTATAACGGCTATATCCACCATCTGCAGATCCAAACCGGCTATACGGATTACAATGTTTACACCTGGCCAAGGCTTATTCTGATCCCATGCTATCTGATTTTCGCTGCCATCGGAGATTGGCGGCAGGGAAAGCTGGTGCCCGTTGCGGCCCTTTGTATTGCGCTTGTCGCTATGCTGAACTCGGTGCTGAACGGCAGCGCGGGAGCCTACTGGCTGAATATGTGCCTGTTTTACTGCGCCATCGCCGCGTCTGTCACCTATTATAATCTGACCTTCTGGCGGCTGGCGCAGCGGACAGAGCACCCGGCGCTGTGGGCATCCATGGGCAGGATTCTGGACAGCGCTCTGGTGCTTCTTACCGGGCTAGTCCATCTTTCCGCGCTCCCCTCCGCCGCGGTGCTGACACTGAACATCGGCGGGCTCGCGGTGATGATCGTGCTGCTGAGTGTCAGTGGAGGTTTCAATCTCACCGACGAAGCATTGCCCGCACCTTCGCTGCTCTCGGAGGAGGACACCTTTGATCGGATGAAGGAAAAATATACCCTGACGCCCCGTGAGACCGAGGTGCTTCGGGAACTGGTGCTCACCGAGGATAAGCAGGCCGTGATCAGCGAGCGGCTCTCCATTCAGGTCAAGGCGCTGCAAAAATATGTGACCCAGCTCTACCGCAAAACCGGTGCGACGACCCGTTCCGGGCTGATGGACCTGTACCACAACACGATGCTCGGCCGTTAGTTTCTTACAACGGAATCAATCCCGACAGGCTTCTCTTTTTTGAAGGGAAGCCTGTTTTTTGCCGTTTTCAGGGCATAGGCGGGGTTTCCCTCCCTATACAAATCGCCTTTTTTCATGGTAGGTTAGGCTTGACGGAGAATAGGACTTCGGCAAAACGGCGTTGAGGGGGTGGCGAATTGATAAATGGTGAGTCTGAAAAACAGCAGCTATACACAGGAAGAGGAACGCCAGTTTCATGTGCTGCTTGCAACCTTTCAGGACTACATTTCCGACAAGCAGGATTTCTTTGAGGTCCTGTACTCGGAAAAGCTGGGCAAATACATTGAGGTCATCACGGAGAAGCTGCTTTGGCAGACAGAACCGCTGTGGGAGCTGGACAGCCCGAGCAGCCTCTTTGAGCTGCTGCTGTGTCAGATGGCGGTGGACATTGCCGGGCCGAGGTGGGATGCAGAATTTGACGAGATCGGGCCGCTGTTCACACCCGGCGAGCTGACCGAGACGCGGCGGCAGGCGACGGAGTATCTTGACCGGATGCCGGACGAATCGCTGCGAATGCGATGTACCCAGGCGATGGACAACTTTATCCAGGAAGAAACCGCAAAAGCGGAGCATTACCTTAAAACAGGACTACGGAGGCAAGCAATATGAAAGCAAAACTCGGAAAACGAACTCTATCCCTTTTTCTGGCAATGCTGATGTGCCTGAGCCTGCTGCCGATCACGGCGCTGGCGGGGTACGACGGTACCTTTGACATCTACGTTTTTGACAACAACGCCGGAGGCAACAACGAGACAGTCAGCACGCTGACGCTGGATTCGTCGGGAACTGCGAGATTCGGAATCTCCCTTGATCTTGCCGCTACGTTTCCGGACGACATCGTTTATGTGAAGATGTTTGAATCGGAAACGGACACCTGGTACACCCTGTACGAGGACGGCGCGCTGAAATACGGCGCGTCGGCGGATGAGTTTGCCACTGGCTTCCTCTCCGTCGTTACCATTCCCGACATGGCGGAGGGATCGTATCTGGTGGAGGCCGCGGTGAAAAACGCCGGAGGCAACGACCTCTTTTACGTCAGCTCCTCGGAAATCATTGTGGGCGGCGG
>Ga0208297_1001920_pt1 | contig 14864 bp, 7 predicted proteins | sample LMS_cellobiose_e_FD_187367 | JGI IMG/M metagenome (GOLD analysis project Ga0208297, IMG submission 187367) | Rumen-fistulated moose microbial communities from Alaska, USA - LMS_cellobiose_enrichment (SPAdes) (version 2) | ecosystem: Host-associated > Mammals > Digestive system > Stomach > Rumen... | reverse complement strand
CAAATCTCAGAAACGGGGCGGGGCTCTGGCGCGATAGCCCACGGGTATAAAAAATCGACGGTTTTCCCGAAGATCTCCTATCATTCGATAGGGAAAACTCGGGAAAGCCGTCGAAAAATAAAATGGACAGAAGTACCCTGTGCCGTGCGGCGAAATCAGATCAACATCTGCCGAGACGCAATCTGATGTAGTACAGAGGGCATAGCAAACCCGTCTGGCGCAATGAAATGCATTTTTGGCGGAAACCCACGAATTTCGATTCTATACACGGTTTCTCTCCTTAATTCGGCGCTCCTTGACAGCATTATATTCCGTTTCTTTTGCGCATTTTGTCGTCTTTCGGAGAAGCGAGACGAATTTTATAATACTGTCCGAGGTGCATTAGAATGTATGAGTTTTCAAAGGAATTGGGCGAGGTCATCAGGAACGGTCGCCGCAAAGCAGGACTGACGCAAAAAGAAGTGGCGATCATGCTCGACATGGACTATCGCACCCTTCAGAATATAGAAACAGGCAAGGGCAATCCGAGCATGGAAAAGCTCTACGCCTTAATCAGGCTCCTGAAGGTCGATCCGCAGGAGATCTTTTACCCGGAATTGGTCAGGAATTCGCCCTCCATGAATCGTCTGAAGCTGCTGCTCTCAGATTGCACCGAGGACGAAGCGGATGTGCTAATCCCGGTCGTGCTCGCCGTTTTGAGCGGGTTGCGGAAAAAAGGCATTCCGCCGATTTCTGTGGAATAAAAAAGAGCCAGCCTCCTGTTCTTGGGAAGCTGGCTCCGCGCTCTTATTTGCCGGTATCGTCGCTCAAAACCATATTCTGTTTTACATAGTTGACTCTTGTCACGGCCTTGCATTTTGGGCAGTACAAAGGGAAGTTTACCAAAACGGTATCCTCATGTACCCGTGTTCGGGTCTTTCCTTTGCAAATTGGGCATACCAGCCAATATTCCTGCCTCGCTTGCTCTGTCATGATAACATCTCCCGTTTCCTATATGGCTCTGCATCTGGTGTCCGGCTCTATAGTGTTTCCCCTGTCAGGAGGCAATAAAACCCCTTTTGAAAATACAAGGCTGACCGCTGATCAATATCTCCCCTTATCCTCGGGATCATAGGGATGCTCGTCAACAGGGGGAACATCGTCAAACTCTCCGCCGCCGGCGACCTTGTCGAGCTCGTCGTCATTCAGCTCCTGAATGGCAGCCATGAGCGCATTGTTTGCCAAATCGACGGCCTGCTTCGCCATCTTCAGCGCCTCAAGGGTCTTCTTGTCCTACTTCATGGTAACTGTTCCTTTCCTTACAGCGTGAAGCCGTAAATCAAATTTTGACGTGATTTTGCTCCTCCCGCCCCGCAGGGCGGGAGGTTTTCTTACAGCTTACTGTTCGATGGATGTGTAGCGCATGAGCATAGTCGCGACCTGAGCGCGGGTAGCATTCCCCTTCGGGGAAAGCTTATTGTCGCCCGTGCCCTGAATGACTCCGTTCATCGTCATCCAGCACATAGCCTCATTGGCCCAGCCGGAAACGTCGGAAGCATCGTCAAAGTTCAGTGGGAAGGCCCACATGCCTGTGAAGCCCTGCCCCTTGAGCTTGGCATAGCGGTAGAGTATGGTTGCAAGCTGCTCGCGGGTGAGATCATCGGTGGGGCCGAACTTTTCTTTGGTGTAGCCCTCAACGATTCCATTTTCCGCCGCCCAGCGGATGGCCTCGGTGTACCACTTTCCGTCTTCCACGTCCTTAAAGGTCATGGCATAATCGGACTTGGATTCGCCCTCCATGCGCCAAAGCATGGTAACGATCATAGCGCGGCTGGTGGAGCTGCTCGGCGCAAACATCTGATCGCTGACACCGTTCATAATTCCATTTTCCAGCGCAAAGTGAACGCCATCGTGATACCAGGCCACGCAATCCAAATCCTCATAGGCCGCCATAACGCAGCCGCCATCGCCCGGGCAATCTTTAAAACCTGTTTTCCATTCCGTTTCCGGCTCAGGAGAAGGCTTTGGTTCCGGCTCCGGCGAAGGGGACGGCTTAGGAGAAGACTGCGGTTGGGGTTCGCCGGACGGCTCCGGGTCGGGCGTTGGCTCAGGCGCAGGGTCTGGCGACGGTTCCGGCGTTGGGTCCGACTCTCCCGTTAAGGCTTCCACACACCCGGCGATATTCAGGATGCCGTAGCCGTAATAATCGTCATAGCCCTCCGCGCCTTGGTCCGTTGCCGTTTCCGATAGGATCTGCATGATTTGGCGCGGCGTCAACGAGGGATCGCAGCTTCGCATCACAGCCGCTGCAGCCGTTACATACGGAACAGCGAAGGAGGTGCCGCTTGCCGTCACATAGCCTCCCAAATGCCCTGTGGTCTTTACGTTCACGCCGGGCGCGGTGAGAAAAACGCTGTCATTGCGGTTCGAGTGGTAATACACGCTTCCATCCCGATCCACCGCCCCCACGCCGACAACGCTGTCATACGCCGCCGGGTAATACAGGCTCCTTGTCCCGTTGTTGCCCACCGCGGACACGATCAAAACGTCTTGTTCCTCCGCGTAGTCCACAGCTTCCTTCAGGGATTCAAACTCTGACGTGATGCCGAGGCTCAGATTCAGAATGTCGCAGTTGTAGTCGTTGATCCCGCCATAAATCGCGCGGCACACAGTACTTACCATTACCGCTTTGCCGTCCGTGACCTTCAAAGGGACTATCTCCGCCCCGGTCGCAACCCCGATGGCGCCGTTTTCGCCGGCGCCGGAAATCAGACCGGCGACGAGGGTCCCGTGGCCGTAGGCATCAATGGTGTCATCCGTGTCCGCATCCTCCAAATAGTTGTGGCCGGGAAGAAGATTGCCCGTCAGGTCCGCATGGGGATTGATCCCGGAGTCGAGGATGCCGATCCGAAGGCCCCGGCCCGTGTAGTTCTGTTCAAAAGCCGCGTCCGCTTGGATGAGAGCAAGGTCCCATTTGTCATCCTCGTACCAAGGTGAAGCCGTTTCGTCCAGAATCGTCATCACCCCGTCCGGTTCATACCATTCCAGCAGGCCCGCGTTTCTCAGCCGATTCATCTCACTTTCGCTGACCACATCAAAGGGTACGCCATCGTCCTCCGTGAGCCAAGCGGCGCTTTCTTTGTATTTGACGATGTACTCGGTTTCCGTTTCGCTGGCCGCACTTGCCGGTACGCCGTTTACCAGGCTCACGACAATCAAAACAGCCACGATCCAAGCGTTCTTTCCGCGTTTCCGACCCATCGGCACACCTCTTTTCTGCTTTTTCTGCTGCGACGAAGTCCATCCGCAGCTCTTTCAAAGTTTCCTCTGTGAAGGTCCTCCCAGCCCGAAAGCCGGGAGGACCTTTTCATGGAATGTTACTGAGTGATCGAATCGTAGCGCATGAGCATGGTCGCGACCTGAGCGCGGGTAGCATTCCCCTTCGGAGAAAGCTTATTGTCGCCCGTGCCCTGAATGACTCCGTTCATCGTCATCCAGCACATAGCCTCATTGGCCCAGCCGGAAACGTCGGAAGCATCGTCAAAGTTCAGTGGGAAGGCCCACATGCCTGTGAAGCCCTGCCCCTTGAGCTTGGCATAGCGGTAGAGTATGGTTGCAAGCTGCTCGCGGGTGAGATCATCGGTGGGGCCGAACTTTTCTTTGGTGTAGCCCTCAACGATTCCATTTTCCGCCGCCCAGCGGATGGCCTCGGTGTACCACTTTCCGTCTTCCACGTCCTTAAAGGTCATGGCATAATCGGACTTGGGTTCGCCCTCCATGCGGTGGAGCATGGTGACGATCATCGCACGGCTGGTCGTTCCGTTCGGGTTAAACAGATTATTGCCGACGCCCTTCATGACGCCATTCTCGAGCGCCCAGTGGATGCCGTCGTGATACCACAGAGACTTGTCGAGGTCGGTAAAGGGCGTCATCGGGCAGCTTTCTCCTCTGTCGCAGGCTGCCGCGCTGCTGGCATCCTTTTCGTCATATGCCACGACATAATTGGAGAAATGGGTTGCGACGAAGCGCACCGCATCCTTTGTGGCTGTAGTGGCATTCTTTTCAAGGCTGCCGTCCAAAGCCGCGTACCAGACCGTGAAGCCTGCGGGCTTCTGTCCGTCCTTGGCCTTGTGGATCACCTCCACGTCGGCCTTGCCGCCGCCGAAGTCGGTGATGCGCTGGTTGTTGCTGGTCAGATAGATGTCATAGACCGCCTCCACGTTCATATCCGCAAGCGCTTCTTTCTGCTTTGCGTTCAGGCTGCTTTCGTCCATAGGATCGACATTGAGTTTCAGATCTCTGCCCTTGGTCTGCTCCGAGATAGAGGCAAACGCCTTGGCGTCGAAAGTCACGGTGCTGCCGGGGAGCTTGATCGTCAGGCCCTCGCCGCTCGTTTTCATGGCATCGCTGATGGTCTTGACGGTCTCAGCGGGGATGCTGACGGCGGTGACGGTCTCCGGCAGGCTGCTCAGATCAATGGTGACTGCGACGGTTTCCTGCGCCTTGCCTACGACCTCCTCCATCTGCGCCTCAGTCGGCGCGGTGATGGTGGCGGTGTTGCCGCTCACTTTAGCGGTGACAGATACCGCGCCCTCGTCGGAGGAAACCTCCACGGTGATTTCTGTCGTGGACGGCGTGCTGGGACTGGGGCTGGGTGTTCCGCCGGAGCCAACCTTGACTGTTGTTGAAACCGTGCTGCCGTAGGGCAGGAGGGTGGCCGTCAGAGTGGTTGTTCCGTTTTTCAGACCGGTGACGTTACCGCTCTCGTCCACGGTGGCGATGCTGGGATCAGCCACAGAGTAGACCACATTGCCCTTATCGATGAACACGTTGGCATTGTAGTCCAGCACGGCCTGCACAGTGGCATCGGCGCTCAGATTGATGACATTGCCGCCGTTCAGCTCCAGATTCATCGGCTCGGCCAGCCGCACAAGGTGCTGACTGCTTTCCTCAATCACGCTGCCGTTTTTATCGGTCACGACCACCCGGATCGCGTCGTAGCCACAGTAACGGAACACGCTGGCGGGGATATCCACCAACACGTCGCCCTCGTAAACTGTGTCCTGCGGCAGCGCATATTTGTCGATGCCCTCAGCCTTTTCCAGCAGGGTCTTGGCCTTCAACTCGCTTGTGATATCCTTGCTGTAGAGCACGCCCGTCTCCAGGTTGCCGTAGCGGTCGCTGTCCAGATCGCCGTACAGGCCCACCAGACGGAGCTCCACCTTGGTGCCGTCCTCGGCGTCGGCGTTGCCTGTGTTCGCCGCCTTGAAATTAACCCGGAACTGATCGCCCTCCTGCGTAACGTCCGTCAACTCAAGGGCGTAGGCCGGCGCTGTCTCAAACACATCGGAATAGGATTTCACCGAGTCGTAGTAGCTGCCGTCCGGCTTCTTCTCCTTGATGACCGCCTCAATGCTGTACCCCGCCGGGCCGTCCGTCGGGACCGTCCAGTAGAAGGTGGCTTCCTTGGCGGTGTTGACCGTGATGGTGTCGTCGGACGTGGTATGCGCGATCTGCTTGCCCTGCTTGCCGTTCTTGTACTCGTAGAAGGTCACGTCCATGCCCTCGGCGTTGGTGAGACCCACGTTCTCGATGGCGGCCTTGACCTCGATGGTCTCGCCGGCCACGGGGGTATCGTCGGAGAAGGTGAACTGCGTGGCCTCCAGAGAGCCCACCTTGTCGCAGCGGGTGACCATCAGGCTGACCGGAGAGTTATACTCGATGGTCGCGGCGTAGTAGTTGCCCTCGGCGTCCTGGGTCAGGCCGATCTTCCCCTCGTCCAGGAGCCTCATCACCTCGGCCTCGCTCTGGGCTGTCTTCTTGGTGTACTGGTTGTGGACGATGATGAGGCCGCCGTCCTTGTCCAGCGCCAGGGCTACACCGTCGTTGAAGGCGTTCTCCTTCGTCAGACGGTAGGGCTTGGACCAGCGGGCGGTCTGGGTGGTGTCGGTGACTGTCGCGCCGTTTTCGTCGGTGCCGGTGATGGTCTTTGCCTCCTGATGGATCAGCGCGGAGGCGTAGATCTCCTGCGCGGTGACGGGACGGGTCTCGCCGATCTCGTTGGTGACTTCACTTGTCACCGTATCCGTCCAGACCACATAGAGGTTATCGTCCTTGTCCGCCATGACCTCGTAGTCGGTAATGTGGATGGCGTCCTCGGTCAAGGCGGAGCCGAAGTCCACCTTCTGTGCCCGGGGCGAATAGGTGATGCCCGTGACAGCATCGGTGGCAAAGGTGCCGTTGGACTGGACCGCGTAGGTCCAGTCGCTTTCCTCGTCTTCGTCTGGATTGGCGACTGCTGCGACCTTGGCGTTCATCATCTCGGTGACGTTGAGATACTTCAGCGTCTCGCCGTCCTCCCGCCAGAACAGGAAGGTATTGCCGCCGTTGCGGATGAGCTTCGGTGCGCCCACCTCCACCTGCCGGGTGGCGGTGACGGGGACGTAGCCGCCGGCGGTGCTGTCATACCGGTCGGTGGTCTCGGTCACGCTGCCGGCCACGTTGACGGCATAGTAGCTGCTGTGTGTCTTGAAGTTGTAGATTTGCAGCCACAGCTCCCGGTCTTCGGCGGTGGAGAGATCAAAGTCCTTATCCACCGTGAAGGCGTAGGTCCCAAAGCCGTTGTAGCCCGCGCAGACCGTCAGGTCGGTGATGGGCGGATCGTTGTAGAAACTGCCGTCCGCATTCCTCACACGGGTATCAATTATCCGCTGACCCTTCCATGTCGCAAGGCTCGTTTCCTGCGCCGCAGCGTCCTCCGCCGTTTCATTCGGGAAGTAGTAGTCTCTGGCCCAGCCTGCCGCGTGGGTTTGCCCCTTGGTGTCCTCGGCATTGGTCTGGTTGTTATAGAGCATATAGCACAGGAGGCTGTAGGTTTTATTCGGATCCGCGCTGACGCCCACCAGGTCGGTCAGCTTGTCGCCGCCGCCGGTGTACGCCTCGGTGTCCTGGGCGGTCTTGTAGTACACGACGATGTAATCTCCCGTTTCCTGGTCATAGATGGCCTGGGGATAGTCGTCGTAGAAATCATCGTCGGTGAGCTGAGTGATCGAACCAAAGCTCCGACTGGACTTGTCAAACTCCACCGTAAAGATATCGAAGGTGCTCATCACACGGGCGGGGTCGTCCTCCAGCGCTACCTGAATGAGCGCGTTGTTGTCGGAACCAATCTCCTCCGCAACCGCGTTTTTCAGCGCGTCATACTTCGCGTCCGTGGGAGACGCCCAGGAGAGGATCACCTTGTCCCCCGCGTCAACAAGACTTGGCTTGCCGTCGGCGGTATGGTCATTCTGCACTGCCTGCGGCACCGTCCAGGTGTCGTTTGATGCGTCGTAAATCGTCCATTTGAGCTGTGCGGCCATGATGTTGTCCCGGCTGGGTTCGTCGTCCAGAAATACCATCAGGAAGCGGTTGTCGCCGATGCCGACGATCTTGCTGGAGGGCTGGGCGTAGGCGTCCTCCATGATGGGGGTGGACCGCACGGCCTGATACGCCGCCATGAGCTGGCCGTCCCCGGCGACCCACTGGGAATCCACGTGGCCGCTCGTGTGGTAGCGGATGCCGCTGCCGTCATCATCATCATGGGTCACGCTGATGATCATGCTGGCAATGCCGCTCTGGGAGTTCGTCTCGATGGTGTTCTTGATAACCCAATCGATGATGTCGTTATTATAGGCGTAGTCCTTGAGCTCATAGGTCTTGCTGCGGAGATCGTCGCCGTTCACGTCCTTCTCGGCATTCATCATGGCTCGCAGCTCGGCGATCAGCTGCCTGGCCCGTGCCTGGGCCGAGTCGCTGCCCTTTCCCTCAGAGATGCCGCTTTCCACATAGGTGATGCACTTCGTGGCCCGGCGGTACTCCTGGAAGTAGTACATGAAGCCTCCCGCCAGGGGCAGGGGCCAACTGGCCTTGTACACGTCGATGGAGGTGACGATCAGATCCAGCGTGCCGGCGAAGGTCGCCTCCGACACGTAGCCAAAGTCGCTGTCAAAGAGCTGCGGGTACCATTCGGTCATGTTGCTGCTGTAGCCGAGCTCGAAGGACACCCCGGCGCTCACCCGCATGCCCAGCACCTTATAGAAGCCCACGCCGATGGTGACCGAACCGTAGAATTTGCCGTAGATCTCGCAGGTGAAGCTGAAATCCTGGCCCGTAAGCTCCTTTGTGTCGTAGAAGCTGTCCAGCGTCTTTTGGGGGTTGCCCTCGGAGCCCAGGAAGAAGGTGATGTTGAAGCCCGCATCCACATTGACATAGGCCGGAACAAAGACGATGACGAAGGGCCAGGTATAGCCGCCGCTGACGCTGCCTCCGAAGAAGCCGCCCGCGCCCATGTACACCATCTCGTGGCTCTTTTCCTGGGTGCCGTTATTGGTGATCTCCACATAGCCGTAGTCCAGATAGAAGCCGATGAACCCGGAGAAGGTGAAGTGCGGACCGCCAAAATTGTCCTTGGTTCTATTCTCCAAGTACTCCTTAGTTGCGCAAAATCTAGAGGTTCCCTGCCATTCTTCATAAGCATCGACGACATCAATAAAGCGATAACGCATTATTTCGAGGTTTTTGTTGTACGGGTTCCTCTGGCTCTGATAGCCCGAGCCTCCGTTGTAGGTGTAGACCGCGCCCACCATGAAGCGCATCCCGCCGTACTGGGTGGGCACAATGTCAAAGAAGGCGCTGATGCTGCCCCAGTAATTGTCGTCGTCGCCGTATTCGCCGAGCCCGCTGTAGTCATCAGGGAGATCGTCAAAGATCCAGGACAAGTCGACATCGTCCCCGGCGGCAGCGGCCACGTCTGACCGGAGCCGCTTTGCGGCCTTGGAGATGCCCGTGGACGCCACGGCGATGAACACGTGCACCGACGTGGTGATCGCCCCTATGTAGGGGAAACTGCCGAAGCTGTAGCTGTTGCCGTCATCGAGCAGCTTGCCGTCCCCGTCGGTCTGGGGGGTGGCGCCCACCATCTGGGCCACGTCGTCGATGTCAAACTGGAAGGTCTGGGGCTTGTAGTCCGGGTCCGCGAAGACGCCGTAGCCCGTGGACACCGGGTCATAGTGCATATCCTGGTCCGCAAAGGCCGAGAGGGCCACCTTTTTGTCCGTGGTCAGCTGCGCCATGAGCACGTCGCCGTAGGTCCAGTTCTCCGGGGTTTCCGGGGAGAACTTGGCGATGGTCAGGGTAAACACGCCGGTATCCTCGTCCCAGCTCCAGTCGATGCCGGAAGGCCGCTCCCCCGTGTAGCTGGAGGAGAACATCCCGTGAACCTCTCCCGTGTACTGGTTCATAAAGTACAGCGTCACGTCCTTGATGTGCTCCTGATAAGTGGCGCCGTTGAGGTCATAGTCCTGCCCCTGGGCCACATTGACGGTGAAGGTGAGCTGCTTGCCGTTCATGGACAGGGCGTTGATGGAGCCGTAGAGGACGCCGATCTGGTCGGCGTAGGCGCTGACAAAGTGCGCGCCCTCCTCGGAGAAGGCGTCCACCTTCACCGCGCCCACGTTGGCGGTGACGGCCTCCACGGTCTGCCCCGCGTCGCTGACCTTCGTGCTCTTGGAGGCGCTGGCGGCGGGGACGTTCGCGAGCAGGATGCTGGTGGCGCCGTTATAGGTGACGGTGTAGGTCACCGGCAAGCCGGCCAGGGTGAAGATGGCGGGCAGCTCGAAGTGGCCGTTTTCGTCGGTCCAGGTCCCCGCGTCGCCGTAAGCCACGTAGGCGTTGGGGGCCACCACCGAGTTGGCGGCGCTGCGCTGCGACGTCAGGTTGAAGGTAGAGGTGGTCACGGTGCCGCTGATGGAGGCGTAGGTGGGGGTGAAGGAGAAGTCGTCCATGAGCGCCCCGTCCCCGTCGTCGGACATGAGCCCGCCGCTGGTCCACACCTGGAGCTTCACCCGGTTGGCGGCGGTGCGCTCCGCCGTGAAGAAGTCCACCGTGGAGCCGCCGGACTGCACCCCGTTGCTCTGGGTCCACAAGGCGATTGCGCCGCTCTTGGCCACGGCTGTCAGGGAAACACGCACGTTGGAGTTGACGTTTTGATAGACGGTGTAGACGTAACTGTCCCCCGCCTCCTCGCGGGTGACGCCCGAGATCGCGAAGAAGCCCTTGGAGGTATCCAGATAATCCAGGGCCGCCTTGCTGACCTCCACGGTCACGCAGTTTCCGACCTCCGTGAAGGTGGGCTTGAAGGTGTAGTAGGGCATATCCACCACAACGTGAATGTCTTGCCCGGCGCCGGTGAGGGTCACGCCGTGCTTGCTATTGCCGCTCAGGTAATGGGAGTCCGTCCAATCCTTGACCACACCGGTCTTGCCGCGCTGGCTGATCTGGTAGGTGACGCCGTCCCCCCTCAGGTTGTTTTGGCTACCGGTGGCGCTGACCACGGTACGGAAGTAGGGAGTGTCGCCCAGATGGTAGGTGTAGGTACCTTCCGTATGGACCTCGGACTCGCTCCGGAAGGCTTTGGCGCTGTTTTCGTCGGAGAAAAAGGCCACATAGTCGATGCAGATCGCGTCGCCGCTCTTGCAGCCATACATAGGATCCAGACGCAGCCACTTCACGTCGCCCTTCCAGTTGCTGTTGGTGATCTGGAATACTTCCTCGTGCCATTTCCCGTCGCCTGTTATGGGAATCTGGACGTTGGTATTGCCGATGCTCTTGCCGGCGCTGCCGCAGCTGGCGAAGAACTCCATTTTGACGTTGGGGGAGTTGTCCGCGTCCTTATAGTAATAACGGACCTTCACCCACTTGATGCTGTCCGCATCGGAGACCGGGGTGTCCATAGACACGTAGGGGTCGTCGCCGGAGGCGGTGAAGGTGTAATAGTTGTTGGTGCCGTCAGTCGTGCCGGTATAGCTCACCTGATGGATCCAATTGGAGCCCATGTGGCTGTTCATGGCGTTATCCGAGTTGAAGTCCCACAGCAGGTTGGGGGTGGGCGCGGTCATATACAGCTCACCGTTGGAATTCTGCTGCAGCTCCACGGAGGCGTTCTGATACTCGAACACCGGGCGCACGGTGAGTGTGCCCTTATAGAAGTCTCCGCCGAAATCGCATTTGCCGTTGGTGCTCCAGCTAATGAGATTCTTGCCGCTCAGCGCGTTGATGTTGTCCGCGTTCATATCCACGGTGATGGTGGCGCTGGAGCCGTCGATGGAGGCGATGCGGACCCACGCGCCGTCCGTTGACTTGGCCTCCAGCCCCACCAGGCGCAGAAAGCCATTGGGCTGCTGGGCGGTGATGGCGAAGCTGTCCCCCGTCCAGAGGGTGCGTTTGGAAGCCGTGCCACTGTCCAGAAAGACCGTCTCGTAGTTGTTCAGCACATACGTGTCGTCCACGCCGAGCAGGGGCTTGACCTCGGCTTTTTCCACGTTGATGTCGAACTGCCGCTTGATGAGCCGGACGTTCGCGACATTCATCTGACAGTATTTGTCGTTCCAGACGAAGCCGTCGTATTCCACGTTGGCCGCCTCGATGGAGTACTTCTCGGAGGCTTTCGGAGCGTTCCAGGCACTGTAAAGCCAGTGGTTTGTTGACCAGCCGCCATCATTGATAGAGTTGGTGTGTACGCGGTTCGCGTTATCTCCTGTCCAGCGCACCAGCCGGTATTCGGCGTTGCACCAGTTCTGAAAGCCGTTATACTCCAGATAGATGCCGTCATAGGCATAGCCGTACACAGAGGTATCCAGCCAGAAATGGACGGTCTCCTTTGTGTTAGTGCTCGTGCGCAGATAGAAGCTGGTATCGGAGTAAAAGCCGCCCTTGTCATACGACCCGGCCTTGAGGTTGATGGGATCGGTGAATTCGTGGCCGTTGACATTTGAAACACCCATCAGCTCGCCGTCGGCGGTGGCCTTGGGGATCAGGACATGGGTGGTGGCCGTACCGATCTCCTCGTCCTCCAGCGCCGTGATGGTGACGTAGAAGTCCTTCTGCTCCGTGCCGTGGTACACTGGGATCTCCACAGTGCGGCTGGTGATGCCCACGGGGAAATAGAGCTTGGCGCCCACGCCGCTGTACTCGTCGCCCTCCGTGGCGCTGCCGCCCCAGGAGCTGAGCTGCACGCCCTTGATGGCGTTGATGCGGCCTTGTCGGGTGACGGTAACGACCGCCTTGCCGTCCTCGGCGGTGATCGTTTCCGCCGCCATGGAGACGGTGACGGGCTCCGGCTCATCCTCGTCAAGAATCGTGACGGACACGGGGTTTACGTTCTCGCCGATGGCCCAGTCCTCACCGGGGTTTTTGAGCATCAGCAGGATTTGAGCGTCGCCCTCCGCCGCCTCGGAATACAGCGGGGTGATCACCAGGAATTTGGCGTCCTCCCCGGCCTTGAAGCGCAGAGTATATTCTCTGCCGGGGTAGCCGTCCTCTGTGGCGGCGGCCATGTCCTTGCCGAACTCCTCCCCCGCCATGAGGGCCTGCTCGGTCATATCGGGAGCCGCCAGCGGCTGCCGGTCGGAGATCGTGCCGGTGGCCGCGTTCCGGGCCGCCAGCAGCGCCGCCGGGCCGGAGAGCTCCGCTTCTGTCCATTCGGATGCTTCGTCCGAGGATTCCCCGTCGTCCGCCGCGGTCTCGGCCTCCGGCTCATCCGCCGCAGCTTCGGCCTCCGGTTCGTCCGCCGCGGTCTCGGCCTCCGGTTCGGGGATGGGATTGCCGTTCTCGTCCATCGGTGTGGCGCTGATGCTGCCGACCACACTGCCCTCACCGTCCACGATGTCCGCGCCGCCGACCTCATAGAGGACCTGGCCCATGTCGTTCTCGCTGCCCAGCTGGACTTCTTCCTGCCCGTCGGCGTTCTGGGCCAGCTCCACCATGGAGAGATCCGCGATGGCGGTCTCCGGCGTGACCTTTTCCTTATAGACCTCCACGGTGTAGTTCACGTCGTGCTTGGCGGACAGGTCGATGACCTTCAGGGTCACCTCGGCCTCAGAATTCAGGTCGCCTGCCCGCTGGATCGGGATGTAGAGCTTTTCACCGCTCTTTTCGCCGGCGCTCCAGTCAGCGTTGGCGATGAAGAACCAGTTTTCACCGTCCGCGAACGCCTCCGGCACGGTCAGCTCGATCTGCTCCGCCGGATTGATCGCCTTGTCGATCTCGTCCACGGCGTAGGCCACGCCCGCCTCGCAGGTCCCGAACAGAATCAGGACGGCAAGCAGCACGGCCAGCGATCTTTTACAAAATTGTTTCATATGGAATCAACTCCTTGTTGATAAAAATCACAGATCACATATCAGGCCGATCTTTATCGTCGATGGGCTGAGGCGGGACATAGGGCGGGTTCTCCCCAAAGGGATTCCCCCCGCCGGCGACCTGATCCAGGTCGTCGTCGGAGAGCTCCTCCATGACACGAAGAGCGGTCTGGGCCTCGGTCAGGGCGTCGTTGGCGCTCTTGACCGCTTCGGATGCCTTCTTCACAGCCTCTTGGGCCATCTTCTCGATCTGCTTTTTTCTGTTCTTCATGGTGTTTACTCCTTTCAGACTTTGAGCTTTTGTTTTTATTTCAAAGCGGAATTGTTTTCCGACATAGAAACCCGAGGGTTCTTTACATAAGCTGGGAACGCAAGGTCTCCAGCGTTTTTTTGTGCTTCACCTTCACCATACCGTAGCTGATGCCGGTGAGCCGAGATATTTCTGTCAGCGTTTTCCCTCTGTAATAGCGCAGAACGATAATATCCCGTTCCTCCGGCTGCAAGGCTTTCAGCGCGAAAGCCAGACGCTCCAGCGTTTCCCTGCGGATGAAGTCTTCCTCCAAATCATCCGGGACCGCAAGCTCCTCAGTGAGCGGTTCGGCAGTACGTTTCGTGCGGTAGTAGTCAATCAAAGTGTATCGTGTAATTCGGTAGATCCATGTGGAAAGGGACGCTTTTCCCTCGAAACGGGGAAGCGAACGGCAGACCTGCTCAAAGACGGCTTCGCACAGATCCTCCGCGTCCTCCGGGCTTTCCGTTTTCCCGATGAGGTAGGAAAGCACCTTTTCCCGATAGGAGGCGTAAATCTCGTCCTGCGTCAGCGCCGTCACGTTTTCAGGTCGCTTTCCTTTGGGCCGGGCGGCTGCGAAAACGGGTCTCCCGCCGCAGAGAGCATATCCAGCTCACCGTCGGAGAGCTCCGCGCAAAAGTACCGCGCGTCGACCTCGTCAATCACGCTTTGCAGGGCCGGTTCCTTCTCAAATTTCTGAAAATCGAACAGCCCTGTCAGCAGCTTTTCCATGTTCAAGTGCATCACCTCGCTCCTTTTCCGTCTACTGATATAGCCGAAACACTTTGATTTTTGGCATTGGTTTTTTGAAAAAATTTTTGAGATTCTGTCTCACATTTCCGCGTGAACGCTTCGCTCATGCGGAGATGTCGGACAGATTCTTATGAATCTATCCTTTGGCGCTCCACCAGCTCGGCGAAGAAGCCGCCCTTGGCGATGAGCGCGTCGTAGGCCCCTTCTTCGATGATCTTCCCGCCGTCGAGTACGACGATGCGGTCGCAGTCCTTCACGGTGGAAAGCCGATGGGCGATCACCACGCGGGTGCAATCCAGTCCCGCGAGAGCGTCTGCCACCTGCTTCTGCGTCTTGTTGTCCAGGGCGCTGGTCGCCTCGTCGAAAAGCAAAATCTTCGGCTTCGGCGCGATGGCGCGGGCGATCATGATGCGCTGCTTTTGACCGCCGGAGATGCCGCCCTGACCTTCACTCAAAAAGGTATGCATTCCCATGGGCATGGCGCGGATGTCGTCCGCGATGCCTGCTTTTTCCGCCGCCTCCCATGCGTCGTCTAACGTGAGCTGAGGCGCGGAGACGGTGATGTTGGAGAAAATGTCTCCGTGGAACAGGCTGCCGTCCTGCGTCACCACGCCCATCTTGCGGCGCAGGGAGCCAAGGTCGAGGGAGCGCAAATCCTTGCGGTC
>Ga0208297_1001918_pt1 | contig 14889 bp, 11 predicted proteins | sample LMS_cellobiose_e_FD_187367 | JGI IMG/M metagenome (GOLD analysis project Ga0208297, IMG submission 187367) | Rumen-fistulated moose microbial communities from Alaska, USA - LMS_cellobiose_enrichment (SPAdes) (version 2) | ecosystem: Host-associated > Mammals > Digestive system > Stomach > Rumen... | reverse complement strand
TTTACCGGCTTGCGAAGACGAGCGAAGTCCCCTATGCTACGGTGAATGATATCTGCAATGGCAAGGCACAGTTGGAAAAATGCAGTGCTGAGACGATCTATCGAATCGCCCATGCTCTGGATATTACAATGGAGGAGCTTCTCGCCCCCTGTTTCTTGAAGCGCAGCAGCTTTGAAAACTTCAAGAGCACAATCTGCCATCGGGTCAAGGAATTGGGCGATATCGACTTTGTTGCGGAAACGCTGGAAAGCCAAGAGATCCGAACCTATTATGATCGGAAATGGTATCCCGAGAGTCTGTATCTGCTTGCCATGCTGGATTATATCAGTCGAGAGAATAACATCCCCCTCTGTGACGAGTATGACGACCTCCGCCGGTGCAAGCTGGAAAAGCCAGTATATCCGGCCAGTATCCGGGCGGTATCGGCGGCATCCAAAGACAAGGCTGTTCTGCACAAGGCCGCTATGACAGCAATTCCCGAATTCAAACGGTTCAACATCATTGAAAACGAGGTAAGAAATGTCATCTGAAAAACAGTTTGAATTTACGAAGGAAAACATCGATCTCTACCTGAAAGAGGTCGCCAAGGAATACCGGAAACAGGCAGGAAAAAAGATGCCCGCCGAGCTCGTTCTGATCGGCGGAGCCTCTGTTCTCATCAACTACGGCTTTCGGAATATGACCACGGATATCGATGCGCTGATTCAAGCGGCATCCGCCATGAAGGAGGCCATCAATCATGTCGGTGATCGGTACGGACTCCCGAATGGCTGGCTGAACGCAGATTTCACGAACACCGATTCCTATTCGGTGAAGCTGTCTCAGTTTTCCGTGTTTTACAAGACCTATGCCAATATCGTGACCATCCGCACGGTGGCTGCGGAATACCTGATCGCCATGAAGCTCCGCTCCGGCAGACAGTACAAGAGCGATCTGTCAGACATTCTGGGCGTTCTCGCAGAGCATGAGAAACGCGGGATGCCAATCTCGATGGAACAGATCCGCAAGGCGGTAGCCGATCTTTACGGAGGCTGGGAAGCGCTGCCGGAAAGCTCGCAGGCGTTTATAGAAAACGTCATGGAGGACGGACGCTTTGAAGATCTTTATGAACAAACGGCAAGCGGCGAGAAAGAGGTTGGTGCGCTGTTGGTTCAGTTTGAGCAGAATTATCCCAATGTCGTAACAGGAAAAAACGTAAACGAGATCGCCGGAAACCTGCAGAAGAAAGCAGACCGAGCCTCCATCCTTGCAAAGCTCCGGGAGAAGAAAGCGGAGACGGATCAGTCAAAGACCCGAAAGTGGGATGACCGAGAAAGATAAGACAACAGATACCACATTTGGCCGGGAATGATACCACGTTAGTATCACTTTCGGCCATTTTTGATGCCAAAAAACAAACATAAGACGCGCAGATACCAATTATCCCGCCGTTTGATACCAAACCACGGGAAAATGGTATCTGCGCTTATCATTTTTGCTACCAAGGAGGGTAATTATGACAGAAGACGACACTGGCCGCAGCCAGCGTGCAGAGGCGCAACCGCCGAAGGCGGCTCTTAGCGCCGAGCAAAAGAAACTGCTCCAGGCCAAGCATCGACTGGAGGAAGCCGAGGCGAGAGACCGCGTGAAGGAGCGAAAAGCCCGGACGCGGCGATTGATCCAGGAGGGAGCTGTTTTGGAAAAGGTCTTTCCCCTTGCTACGGGGATGGATCTGACGAAACTCGAAGATGTTTTACGAGAGCATTTTTCTTAACGAGAGTCGGGGCGTTCCGGGAGACCGGGGCGCTCCGCTTTCTTTTATCCCGAAGGGCGCACTTACTCACCACTGCCCGAAGGGCAGCGGTGGTATCCCTCCCGGTGGTCGGGCCGTGCGCTCTTCCCGAAGCATCCACCGGATGCTTCGCCAGAGGGGGGCAGGCAATGCCGCCGAGCCTGCGGGTGTCGGTCGTCATTGCCTGTGCGGCTGGCAGACGGCTTTCGCCTCATTTGCATCTTCGCTGCAAATCGTTGTCCCCCTTCCGGGACAACCTGCCACCCGCCTGCGAAAACCTGCCACAGCACAAGGCACGCCCTTCGGGTGCGGCAGCTTTGTCGCAGCTATGGACGATGCTACCCCGCACCATCCATTTTCTTTTGTATGCGCCAAAAGAAACAAAACCGCCCCTTGCAGGGAGCAGAAAGGAAGTGAATGATTATGGCGATCTATCATCTGGAAGCGAAGATCGTGAGCCGTGGCGCGGGGCGCTCCGCCTGCGCGGCATCGGCCTATCTGAGCTGTTCCGCCATTTATAATGACTATGACGGCGTACAGCACGATTACACCCGCAAGGCCGGCCTTGTCTGGGGGCAGATATTCCTGCCGGAATACGCTCCCCAAGAGTGGCAAGACCGAGTTATCCTCTGGAATGCCGTGGAGGAAAACGAGAGAACGAAGGACAGCCGCCTAGCACGGGAGTTTATCCCGGCTCTGCCAGTCGTGCTGACCTCGGAGCAATGGAAGGAGCTGCTGTCGGATTTCATTCATGAAAGCTTCGTATCCGACGGTATGTGCGCAGACGTGGCGATCCACGATCCCGATCCTCCCGGCCACAATCCCCATGCCCATATACTGCTGACGGTCCGTCCTTTGAACCCGGACGGCACCTGGCAGTATAAGACCGAGAAGGAATACCTCTGTGTCCGGAACGGCGAGGAGCGAGGCTTTACCGCAGCTGAATTCAAAGAAGCTCAAAGGGACGGCTGGGAGAAACAATATCCGTACAAGGTTGGCAAAAAGAAAGAATATATGGCCCCTTCCGTTGCCGAGGCGCAGGGGCTGGAGCGTGCATCCAAGCATCCCAAGAGTACCAAGTACGGCAGACAGAATCCAATTTCCGAGCGATGGAACAGCGACGAACAGCTCTTAATATGGCGCGCGGTCTGGGCAGAAGTGGTCAATCTTTGCTTAGAACAGAAAGGCCTTGATGAGAGAATCGACCACCGCAGCTTTGCCGATCAGGGCAAGGACGTGCAGCCCACGATTCACGAGGGCGTGGCCGCCCGTGCGATGGAGAAGAAAGGTATCATCTCAGACCGCTGTGAGCTGAATCGGCAGATCAAGAGGGACAACGTCTTGCTGCGGCAGCTCAAGGCCGAAGTGCAGATGCTGGTTAAGACCGTACAGAATTCCCTCGCGGCAATAGCACAGGCTATGGAAAAGCTGCGAGCGAACATGATCGTGTTTGCCTATCAGGTCGTTCATGCCAAGGGTATCATTACGAAAACGAGAGCGGACATGGAGGACATTGTTACAGGCTTTGCGCAGCACAACACAGTCACCGGTCAGATCAGACAAAAGCTGGCCGAGAGAAGGAAACTGCTGGCAGAAAAGAAGGCCCTTTCTCCGCTGCAGTTTTCCGAGGCTCGTCGGCTGAACGCCAAAATCGCCGAGGCCACGGAGGATTTGGAGGAGCTGAAATCCAGGAAGGAGCAGATCATGTCGTCCTTTGGCAAGGCTGATGACAAAGGCATGAAGGACGTGAAGTCCTGGATTGACCGCAGAGAAGAGCAGATCCAGAAGGCCGAGGCCGCTGAGGCCAAGTACAGCACAGAACTGGATAAAGCGCTGGACGAGTATCACGAGCTGGAAGCCCGCGCCGAAGCGCTTGACCCTGATGAATTGAAGACAGCCCGCCTCGCCCTCCGTCCGGAAGAAGAAAAGCGGGCTGTTTCGAAGGTAGAAGATGCATATGGCACCGGCTACGATTATGCCACCATGCGCGAGGCAAAAGATAAAATTGCGGATTTGCTGGGCGAAGAACCTCTCGACAGCAAGCCGCGCTCTGTTCACCGGGAACTGCAGCAAGCGCAAGAAAAGGTACGTGAGCAAAAGGAACACCGCGAGCGGCTTTCAGGCAAGGAGAAAGCGAAAACATGGGTGCGATGATTTATATAACATCAGCTAATTAGTAGGTTCGAAGCAACAGGCCATATCTTGTTTTCTATCAGCACCTGCTGATGCTCGAGCTGCTCGATCTCCTGCTGGATCTGCTCCTGCTCGGCACGCAATTCTTCGATCTGTGGATTCATCGGATGTACCTCATTTGGATAGACTGGTATAAGGTATCCACATATTTTGAAAACGTTTTGTCGAAGATCCCTGTCTTTACGTAATTGTGATTGATACTCCGCCGATATGGTGCGGATCTCCATGACATTAGAAGCGTGTTGTCAAGGGGGAATATTCAATAAAAATGAAAAAGCAAGGGGCAGAGGGTGACGCACACCATCTAATCCTTGCTTTTATTTTGCTCGTTTGGAATAAGGCTCGAGCATAAAACACCTTCCAGGCAGTTTCCGGCGGGGCAGGTGTCGGCCTGGCTCTTTGCAATGTTTTCTTAACGGGGGACGTTCATATTCTCCATGGTATCAATCACCACGACGCAGTCCTCATGTACATTTTGCATGACTTGCCTCATAATATTTTCGGGGATCGATACGCATCCGCCGGTATAAGGGTTCTGCCTGCTCAGGCAGTGCAGGAAGATCGCCGAGCCCCTGCCCGCTGTACCGTCCTCGTTGAAGCTGATATTCAGGCAATACCGGTACTCGTACTCATAGTCAACGAGATGCTCACACTGCTCCGTATGCAGGTCGGGCGTGTCGTTTAGGTTCACCATCTCGTTGTAGCGCTGGTTATCGTCACCGGACCAGTAATAATCCTCGTCTACTTGGACATATGGCAGCACGCATCCGGGATCTGACGCGATGCCAAATGCTTTATTGAAGCGGTACACGCCCAGGGGCGTCTTGCCGCAGCCCTCAACACGGGTTTTATCCGGACACAGGCCATTTTTACCAACAAAGCCCGGCGTAGAGAGAATAAGCTTCCAGCTTCCGTTTTCGTCACGCTGGTGCAGCGATACGCTGGCGGTGCTCCTGTCCATACCGCGGCATGCAACAATGAACAGCTGTGTCACATTCTCTTCCCGTGCCTGGGGTAAGTCCAACACCCACGCAGGAGAAGGGGCGACACGCTGCCGGGATGCGTACAGGCCATCCCGGCACACAGCTCCCGCCGCACCCGGTTCACCGGCCGATGCCGAAGCGCGCACAGCCACGGGAATTGTTTCTGTATTTCGTCTTGTCTCCATGGATCCCTCTCCCAAACCATTTATACCGTCGTATCCGGCCATACGCTCAATCGGATTCCTTTTCCAGCAGGCCAAAGAAGAATTTCCTTTTCTCCGGTGTATCGATCACGCGAATCGGCTTGAGCTGGTTGGGCGAAACTCCCTTCATGATCTGGAGATCACGATAGAGCATGTAGGTCTCCTTTTCTGCGATGCACAGCTTGGAGCGTCCCAGTACACCCGTCGTAATTTTTTGCCCAAAAGACAGATTTGCAAGGGAAAGATTCTTTTCGAGATTATCCCGGAGGGTCGGAAGCCGCTCGGAAGGAATGTCCTGATCCGGCTCCAGCAGAAACACATACCGCCCCGGCTTGGTATCCGTATCCGCAAAGATGCTGTAATCGTTGACTTCTACGCCGGTCTCCTCCTGAAAACGGGCGATCGTCCAGCGAAGAGCCTCATCATTGGTCTTTTCCCCGGCAATCGAGATCAGTTGGTTCTTTCTGTACATAAATGCCAGGGCCGGGGCCTCATTATAAAACCCCGTCACACGGACGATATCCCCGATTCGGTAGCGGTAAAACCCGGACAGGTTTGTGATCACTATCTCATAATCCTTCCCCTGTTCGATCTCATCGATCGTAAGCGTCACGGGCTCCGTTTCCTGCTCCTCCTGCTCCTCCGGATCCACAGGAATGAACTCAAAGAATCCGCCGTCCGGCACGAGAACGTATGCAGTTTCTCCCATTCTGCGCTCGGCCGCGATCAATGCCTCCGAGGCGGAATACTCCAGATAATTATAGGGGACATTCTTCCCTGTGTAGTGACGCATCTTCAGCGTATACTGGGTAAAGCCTGCGGTCCCGATCGACCCGATCCACTGGAAATTGGGCCAGATGCGCGGCACGATTCCCTTAAAGCCGTTCTGAAATTCCTCACGCAGCTCCTGCGCTCTTTTGGGGTTCGGCGTAAGAATCGCTTCCAGCTTTCTTCGCAGCTCTTGCGAAATATGGATATCCGGGCTGATTTGTCCGTTTTCAATATCGTCGCACATGATAGTCCAGTTGGATTCCAGCCAAGTGAACAGATCGACTGCCGCCGTCATGAACGGGGCGACCAGGCAGACCACATTTCGTTCCTGCAGCGCGAAACGCAGCTTCATATACTTCATATTCATCTCCTGCGTGGGAAACAGGATCTCATCCGGCGATGTCAAAAAGTACCTGAGCAGCTTTTTATACGGTTTCAGAACTGTTCCCGAGATCGTTCCCTTTGGGACGCCGCTTTCTGTTTCCGACAGCGGGGCCTCAATCGTATTCAGACAGTATCCGTTTTTCAGCGATCTGCCCGTGGTGGTTCGGTAAAACTCATCCATCACGCCAATGCACAAGACCGTCGAATTCTCGGCGCATATATCCAGACCCGCCTGGGACACCGGGATATGCTTGGGCGCTCCCGAACTCCCGGAGGTCAGGGCGTAGTGCCGAATCGGATACCGCGTGATAAGGTTTTCCTCGCTGTTTTCGATCATGCGCTTTATGTACGGCTCATAGGTGTGATAATTCGACAGTGGTACCTTCTTCCGATAGTCCTCCGCATCCCGGATGCCGGCAAAATCATACTTGCGCCCGTATTCCGTGTCCGCGTTGTCAGCCAGGAGCTTCGCGAGCGTCTGCTCGCTCGTCCGCACCGCACTCCGGCTGAGCGCATCCAGGTGCTTACGCGACTTGGCGCCGCGCCGTTTTAACATAAACCAGAAAAGTCTGTTCCCTATGGCTTTGATCAGCTCCACCGGCGTTGCTCCTCTCTTTGAAATCAGGTTTGTCACTTCAGTCAGTCTGATTATACATCCTTGCATAGTCACCGTTCATGGCCAGCAGTTCCTCATGCGTTCCCGCTTCACGGATATCCCCGTCCATCATAAAGAGGATCTTGTCCGCGTGACGGATCGTAAACAGCCGATGCGCGATCATAAAGCAGGTTTGTCCCTTCATCAGTCTGCTCATCGCCTGGATGATCATATACTCGGACCGACTGTCCACATGGCTTGTGGCTTCATCCAGGATCAGGAGCTTCGCCTTTGTCAGCACGCATCGCGCGATTGCGAGAAGCTGCATCTCTCCGGCGCTGAGCGTCCCGTTTTCCGCACAGATCCAAGTATCATAGCCCTGCGGCAGCTTTCGGATAAAGCTGTCGCAGTTGGCGATCCGCGCTGCCTCGATGACCTCCTCTCGGGATGCGTCCGGTCTGCCGTATCCAATATTCTGGGCAATGGTACCGTCAAAGATCCAGGCATCCTGAAGGACCATGCCGAAGGCCCCGCGTACATTTTCGGTTGACAGCCTGGCTGTATCCCTGCTGTCCAGAAGGATTCTTCCGCCGTCAATATCATAAAAGCGCATGAGCAGATTGATCAGCGTTGTTTTTCCGGCACCCGACGGTCCGACAATCGCTATGGTCATCCCCTTCTCAGCCCGGAAGGATACGTCATGCATCAGCGTTTGCTCCGATTCATATCCAAACTTAACGTGTTCAAACTCGATCTGACCCTGCAGGCTGTTCAGGTCCAGCGCCTCCGCCGGTCGCTCTGCGGGAATCTCTTCCTGCGCCAGGAGCTTTCGCACCCGTTCCATGGAAGCCATTGCCTGCATGAAGCTGCTGACGGCGCCCGAGAGCGAAGTCACCGGAACGCTGAACATGTTGCCATAGAACAGAAAGGCGAGGAAGGAGCCCAGAGTCAGCGAACCGCGGATAATCATGAAGCCGCCCAGCAAACACAACAGGATAAAAGAGACATTGTTTATCAATGCCCCGACGGGAATTATGAATCCGGATATAAACCGTGATTTCACAAAGGTGTCAAAAAAAGCTTTATTGATCCGCTCAAAGCTCTCCTGCTTCTTATCTTCACACCGAAAGGCTCGGATGGCCAGATGGTTCGCGCAGCAGTCGGAAACAAACGCATTGAGTTCTCCCTGCACCTCCATGTGCTCCGCGAAGCTCTTTCTTGTTTTGCGGCCGATGAACAGCATCAGTACTACCGTCAGGGGCAGCGTGACCGCATAGATCAGCGTCAGTCTCCAGTTGGTGACCAGCATCAGGGTAAAAATGCTGATCAGAAGGACCGACTGGCCAAAAAGTGAGGGGATGGCGGATTCCAGCGCTTCCGCGACCGCCCGGATATCGGTCGTCGCCACAGCCTGAAGGTCCCCTGCCGGATGCGTATCCAGATAACCGATCGGGAGCCGATTAAGCTTTCCCGCCACCTTGTCGCGGAGCCGTTTTGCGAGCGTCTGGGAGAGCGAAACCATATTCTTCTGTACACGTCCGTCGATCAGATTTCCCACCAGATACAGGAGAGCCGCCGTGCCCGCCAGCCATCCGATGTGCCGCCAGTCGATCCCGCCGCCCACTTCGATCCCCGTCAGAAGATCCGTAAGCCTTCCCACGACCTTTGGCGCCGCGGCAAGCGCTATCTTTCCGAACGCCGTAAGGCTGATCGTGAGTATCAGTGCTTTTTTCTTATCCGGTATGATCGCAAGGACCTCTTTCACAAAGGATACTCCAGATGTCGTCTTATTCTTTCCCATTCTGTTTCTCCTTATTATAGCATTGAACCCGATAGATCTCCCGATATTCCGGGCAGGCGTCCAGCAGAGCCTCATGGGTGCCCGCGCCAACCACTCTGCCGTTATCCAGCACAATGATCTTATCCGCGTCACGGACCGCGCTGATCTTTTGTGACACCAAAAGCACCGTCCGTCCCGCAAGCATCGTACGCATCGCGGCGCGCACTCTTTGCTCCGTCTGTGCATCCAGAGACGACATGGAGTCGTCAAAGACATAGATGGCGGCGTCTTTTGCAAGCGCACGCGCAAGAGTCAGACGCTGCCGCTGTCCACCGGAGAGGTTCATGCCGTTTTGCGCCATGCGCGTTCCCATTCCGTCCGTTAGGTTTTCCACGACCTCGTCAAAGCAGGCGGCGGAAAGCGCCTGACGGAGCCTCTGATCGCTGATCGAATCGTCATACGCGGTAAGGTTCGACAGCACAGTATCCTGAAAGATCTGCGTTTTCTGCGTCGCGTAGGATATATTCCGCTGTAAATATGACTGATCCAGGGTGCGGATGCTGATCCCGTCGATCAGGATATCGCCGGATGTCATACGATACAGTCCCTGCAGCAGATTCATCAGGGTCGTCTTCCCGCTTCCCGTAGCTCCGATGACAGCCGTCGTTTTTCCCGCTTCCGCGCGGACGGAGACATGGTCTATGACCTGGGCGGAGCCGGAATAACCGAAAACCACGTCCTGAAACTCGATCTCTCCCCCGGTGATCCCGGAGACCGCCATACCCGTTTCCCGGACCAGCGCAAAGTCCAGGAGCTCCATGATCCTGGCGCCGGAGACTCTGACCTTCGGGATCAGGTTAACGATGACCGGAACAACGACCAGGGCGGCAATGAAATACGAAAGATAGTTAAAAATCAGCATCAGGTCACTGAGCGATACGAGCCCCCTTCGCATCTGCTCCGCTCCGATCAGGTAGATCACGACCACGGTCCAGTTCATGATCATCAGTGCAACAGGCGACATATAATTGATGGGCTTGTTCGCCTGAATATTCGCGTCGAACAGCTCCGTGCTCGCCGCGGCCATTTTCTCCTCCTCCAGCGTCTCGTTGCGAAAAGCGCGGATCGTTCTCGCGCCGTCCAGCTTCTCCCGAAACAGCAGATTTACACGCTCCGTCAGCTTCTGGATGCGTTCGAACAGCGGGCGTATCTTGACACCTCTATGAACCATAAAGGCGACGGTCGCGGCAAAGGCGCCGAGCAGCACCGCGGCCAGGACCGGGTTTATCATGAAGATCAGGATCAGCAGGCCGATGATGACGAAAATCATCATCATGCTGCTCCGGCAGAGATTGATGAGCAGCAGCTGCACCTGCAGCAGATCCGACATGACCCGTGTCACCAGGGAGGAGCTTCCGAAGCGGGCAAATTCCTGGGGCGTCAGAGCGTAGATCTTTCGGATGCAGTCCCGCCGGACCTCACAGGCGAAGCCTGCTACGATCCGCGCGCTCATATAGGAGGTCATGACGGTGCAGAGGATCGCCAGTAGCGTAAATCCGGCCATCAGGACACAGCTTCTTGCGATCCGTTCCATATCGGCGGCAGCCACCCCCTGATCTAGGATCGTCTTCATCTGACGCATGATTATGAACGTCTGCACATATACCTGTATGCCCAAAAACAGAAGATTGATTATGATCTCCGGAATATGTTTTTTCAGGTATCTTCCATATAATCGTAACACAGGTCGCTCCTTCTGCCAGTCCGAATCAGTCCCCGATATACGGTTCCCCACGAACGATGGGGACTTTGACCTGCGTCCTGTTCTGCTTCCCCTGCGCGTATTCCTCGAAAACCATCTGCCCCCAGCCTCGGGGCATCAGCTTTACGATCGGCTCCTCCAGCGCCATATCCCTGGCCCAGTCGAACATAGGGACATGCTTTGTCATGTACCTGTCTATCTGCTGTGCGAGGTCCCCGTTGTCTTCCGCATCTCCGTCCGGCTCGATATAGATCACATAGCGCCGGGCTGCCGGATCCGGATAAATCTGGAGCGCGGCGATGCCGAATCGATCTGCGAGCGCGTCACGGATCTTCTCAAGCAGCAGAGTCCCCTTCATTTTCTCCCCGACGAGATTGGCAATATCCCCAGCCTTTGTCTCAAAATGGATCAGCGGCGTATCGCCGATAAAGCCATCCACATGAACGATATCATGAATTCGGTAACGGTACAGGCCGGAATTGGTTGTCAAAAGGAGCTCATAATCCTTGCCTGCCTCCAACTCGTGCGCCATAAGCGGCTCTCCGCCGTCTTCCGGAAGGAATTCATAAAAGAGCGTGTATGTCAGGAGGGCTCCCGCAGGCGACTCTGCCGCCAGCGGAATATTGATCTTCGCTTCACTGGCGCCGTATCCGATATCCATGAATTGAACGTCCTTCGGAAGATATGCACGCAGATCATCCGCGTATTCGCCGATGGAACCGGACAGCCAGAAAAAGCCCGCCGCAAGATCGGGCCAGTAGTATTTGGGGATAAACCGATTCTCCGTCTTAAAACTCATGAGCTCCCCGGCCCGCTCGGGGGCGGGGACCAGCACCTCGCGCATCGCCTCTTTTACATCGTCCGGGAGCTCGTACCGGGATGTACCCTTGCGAATATCCTCAATCAGCTCCTCCGCATGTTCCTCCGCGTAGAGGATCATGTTTTCCATCTGTTTCGGGTTGTTGCCGAACGCTACGCCGACATTCCTGTAAAAAAGCGCGCAGCGCATCGCCATATAAAAATACTTGTTCCCCTCAAAATGATTCGCAAGCATCGTCGGGACCACCATCATCGAGTATCCGTTGTCGGAGCCGCCAGCCAGCCTTGCGGTGATCCCGGATGCGGAACCGATGGGAACGCCCCCCTCCGTGCGCTCGACCGAGACCGTCCCGTTCATCGTAAAGATCTTCATCTTTCGGTCGAGAAACTCCGCCATCATGCCGCACGCTCGCGCGCGCTCCAGATTCTGCAGCTTTCCTACAAGCTGGCGGGCGATGATATCCCGCTCACTGACCGGGATCGGCTTGACGGCGCCGGTCGTACCGGTCGTTCGGTTGAAATACTGCGTCTTTCCGGCAAAGAGAATATCAGACGCTCCCTGTTTCAGATCCGCGATATATTCCTCGAAGTCGCTCCACTCCGAGATTGGAACCTCCCTGCGGAAGTCCTCCACGGTTCGAATTTCGGAGAAATGATGCTCCTTTCCGTAAACGGTCTGCGCGTTGGTGCGGACCAGCTCCAAGAGCGCGGTGCGCTGCACTTCCTCGCATCGTTCAAACAGGGCCCGATGCATTCTGGCCATATCCAGCTGCTTCCTATCGAGAAGCAGTTTTGCCATACTGCAGGTTTCACCCTTCTTCAGAAAAGCGTCTACCCGTTTCCGAGGAACCGGAACCTGCAGCAGCTTCAGCGCGATCACGCCTTTTATTTTTGCCGACAAGCTGGTCTTCATGTGACATTCTCCTTTTCCATGCTGTTCTTCGGTTGTATGCACGAGGCAGCATCCCATCCCGCCAGGGGGTGGTGGCAGGCGCAGAGGTGGTTGTCTCCCCTCTCCGTCAGCTCCGGCCGTTGCTGCCGGCACAAGTCGTCGGCATAGGGACAGCGGCGATGGAAACTGCAGCCCGCGGGCGGTTTTACAAGGCTGGGGACCTCGCCGGACAGGATCGTCCGCTCCTCGTCCCGGCGCGTGGGGTCCGGCTGGGGCACCGAATCCAGCAAAAATCGGGTGTAGGGGTGAAGGGGGCGCTCGTACAGGGCCTCTGTAGGCGCAAGCTCGCATATCCGGCCAAGAAACATTACCATCACGCGGTCGGACAGATAGCGCACTACATTCAGGTCGTGTGAGATGAACAGGTATGTAAGCCCGCGCTCGGCCTGGAGGTCGCGCATTAGATTCAGTATCTGCGCCTGTATCGAGACATCCAGCGCGCTGACCGGCTCGTCGCAGATTACGAGCTCCGGGTCCAGGGCCAGCGCCCTGGCGATGCCTACCCGCTGCCGCTGACCGCCCGAAAACTGATGGGGGTAGCGGGCAGCGTACTCAGGGCGCAGTCCCACCTGGGTCATCAGGCTTCGGACGATCTCGGAACGCTCGCGCCGATCCCTCCCGACGCGGTGGGCATTCAGCGGTTCCATAATGATCTGCCCCACGGTCATCCTGGGATCGAGAGAGGCGTAAGGGTCCTGAAAGATCATCTGCATTCCCCTGCGCGCCTTGTTAAGGGCCGCTCCGCGCAGCCGGTCCAGATACTCGCCCCTGAAACAGACCCGCCCCGAGGTGGGCGCGAGAAGGCTCGTCAGCAGCCTCGCCAGCGTGGATTTCCCGCAGCCGGATTCTCCCACAAGACCCAGCGTCTCTCCCTTGCGGATGGTAAACGACACGTCCGATACCACGTGTGCCACGCCGCCCCTCACCGCAAATTCCTTCACCAGTCGTTCCGCGCGCAGCAATTCTGACATGTTCCCGACCTCCTTACTGCCGCCCAGCGAAAAAGCACCGGCACAGGTGATGATCGCCCAGCTCACGCATCGGGGGCTTTTCTGCGCGGCATCGTTCCTGCGCGTATTCACACCTGGGGCAGAAGCGACAGCCCGCAGGCATGGCATACGGCGGAGGCACCGTTCCGCGGATGCTGTAAAGCCTTTGACCTTTGGAGGTCATTTGGGGCAGAGACGCCATCAGGCCCCGGGTGTATGGATGGGCATAGTCTCGAAACAGTGTGAACACGTCGGCCTGCTCCACCACCTCGCCTGCGTACATAACATAGACCTCGTCGCAGATCTCGGCCACTACGCCCAAATTGTGAGAAATCATCAAAATGGACATACCGCTCTCCCGCTGGAGGTCCCGCATGAGTCTCAGAATCTGTGCCTCAATGGACACGTCCAACGCAGTCGTCGGTTCGTCGGCGATCAGCAACTCAGGCTTCAGCACCATGGCCATGCCGATCATCACCCGCTGGCGCAAACCGCCGGAGAGCTGGTGGGGATAGCTGGAATAGCGGCGCTCCGGTTCCGGGATGCCCACCCTGGTCATGATCTCAATAGCTTGTTTTTTTGCCTCATCGGCCCCCGCGCCGGTGTGCAGCCGAAAGGCTTCGGATACCTGTCTTCCCACGGTCAGCACGGGGTTCAGGCTGGTCATGGGATCCTGGAAGATCATGGAAATGTCGTTTCCGCGTATTTTACGCATCTCCCGGTCGCTGAGTGTGAAAAGATCTCTGCTGCCGAATATTGCCCGGCCGGATTCCACACGAGCGTTATCCGGTAAAAGGCCCATCACGGAAAGCGCCGTGACGCTCTTTCCGCAACCGGATTCCCCCACCAGGCCCACCGTTTTCCCCGCAGGAATGGCGAGGTCTACGCCGCTTACGGCAGCTGCACGCTTCCCGGCGTCGTCGGAGGGGAAGGATACGGCCAGGTTGTTGATTTCAAGGATGTTCGACATAGTTGTATTCATGTTTTCGTGTACGGATCCAGCGCGTCCCTCAGACCGTCGCCCAGATAGTTGAAGGCCATCACGGTCACTAAAATAGCCAGCCCGGGAGCCAGTATAAGCCATGGGCACATATAGGCGTAGCTCTTGCCCTGACTGACCATCAGGCCCCAAGAGGCGGCGTTGGGATCGCCCACGCCTAAAAAGCTCATAGAGCTCTCCCACATAATGGCACCGGGGATATCCAGCGTGAACAGAACAATCAGATTCGGCAGGCAGTTGGGCAGAATGTGCCGGAAAATGATACCGAGTCGGCTCACGCCCATGGAGCGCGCGGCCTCCACGAATTCCGTTTCCTTCAGCGCCAGCGTCTGTGCGCGCACCACGCGGGCAGTCCCGGCCCAGTTGATGATGCTTAGAGCAATGAACATATTGAGTATGGAGCTGCCCAGCGTGTACATCACCACCATCGCGAGAAGCAGCGACGGAAACGCCAGCACCACGTCGGCCAGCCTCATGATCACCGCATCCACGCGGCGGCCCATATAGCCCGCCGCCAACCCCAGCGCCGTCCCAAGCACCAGGGAAATCACCGACGGTATGAAGCCGATCATCAGGGATAACCGGCTGCCGTATACCACCCGGGAAAACACATCCCGCCCCAGGTCGTCGGTGCCGAACCAGTGTTCCATGGACGGTGGCTTTCGCATATCGGCCAGGCTTAGCTCG
>Ga0208297_1001912_pt1 | contig 14984 bp, 14 predicted proteins | sample LMS_cellobiose_e_FD_187367 | JGI IMG/M metagenome (GOLD analysis project Ga0208297, IMG submission 187367) | Rumen-fistulated moose microbial communities from Alaska, USA - LMS_cellobiose_enrichment (SPAdes) (version 2) | ecosystem: Host-associated > Mammals > Digestive system > Stomach > Rumen... | reverse complement strand
TCTCCTCAGGAAAGAGAAAATCTTATCTCTGAGCATAAGTGCCTCTCCGATAAGTACTTTCTTATAAAGCGCAGTCGTTGGAAGAAGCTTCTCGTGAGCTACGTTGTCGATATTCTTTATCGAGACCAGTTCATAGGGAATAGCATTCAGGTTGTGAATGAGCGCTCCGTGACCTGCCGGGCGGAAAAGGAGGGAGCCGTCGAGAGTCCGGAAAGGACGGTTTTTCATATCCACGGCGATAGTGTCTGTCGCCTTGTCCTGATATGTGAATTCTACATTGTAGCGCACCCCATACCTTTTTTCATAGACTGGGACAACCTCGGAAAGGGCATCCTCAAAAAGCTTTCGATGCTCAGGAGATATGGTCACGACAAGATTGCACGTACCATCCGGATTTCTCATATATGACTGAGCTTCGACAAGATGCTCGGCTATAGCAGTCCGAACCTCTGAAGAAGTGTATCGGTGAAACTTCAAAACACCCTTCGGCTTCGAGCCATACCCGAGTCCTTCGGGGCCAAGAAGAAGAGAAAGCACCTTTTTACGATACTCCGGTGTATCCTCTTTGCCACCAAAAAGATCTTCTGAATAGAAAGCGAATTTCTCAATGTTGGAAACGAGTTTCGCTGCCGGCGAATCCGGGGCCACATCTTCTCCCCCTTCCAGGCGTGAAAGGCCTGAAAACATGTCCTTGAACATTCTGGAGGCTGCGCCGGAAGCCGGAACAAACTTGCAAGCCCCGTCAAATTCAGCCGTCTCTACATATTTAACAGCCTCTTTGACTTTCTCATCGCCTAGGACCACTATTCCCCTTTCCGGTGTGGCCGGTCCGACAATCTTCATCCAGGGAAATCCTTTCTTGAAGCATCCTATTTGTTTTTCGACAGCAGACTCTGAGGAGCCTCTCTGCGCAATCTGGGCAAGGTCTTTATCGTTCATGTCTTAAATTATGTGTGTTATTCTATATAAAATTCTCTCCTATAACTGTATTCTCCCCTCAGCCGCTCGAAAGCTTCCGGCTCGATTCTGAACATGAAATCATCCGTGAATACCGGATAATTATACTGCATAAGAGCAGCAATCTCTCCCTGGCTCTTACCAGTAGGATCCAACTTAATCGGCGAGAGCTCCGGATTCTCCGACTCAGGAGAGTATTCGTACAATTTTTCTATTCCGAAATGCCTTGCCACCGCTTGGACTGCCATAGCTGTGCCCTTTTGTTTTCCCTGATAGGAATAACCAGCAATATGAGGAGTTGCGATATCGGCAAGTTCCATTACAGCAGGATTGACTTTGGGTTCATTGCACCATGTATCTATAATCACTGCGCCGAGTTTGGGGGCAGCATGAATGAGGGCAGGCTCGCTCACGATCTCTCCCCTTGCCGCATTGATAAAAATGGCGCCGGGTTTAATCTTATGGAAGAAATCTTCTCCGGCCATTCCGAATGTAGTCTTGTCAAGCGGAGTATGGATTGTAACTATATCTGCATTATCGAGGAGATAGTCAAGGCTGCAGAAGCCCTCAGGCCCTTCTTTTAATGCCCGTGGCGGGTCACAGAGAAGAACTTCAAAACCGAGTTTCCTGGCAGCGTACTCGACTTTACTTCCTACATTTCCAACGCCGATTATTCCGAAAACTGACTTGTCAAGACGAATAGAACGCCTGGATGCGACAGCGTAAAGAGAGGATAAAACATAGTTCATGACTCCTCCGGCATTGCATCCCGCGGCATTGGCTACCTGAATGCCCTTGCTTCTGCACCAGGGTAGATCGATATGATCGGTACCTATGGTGGCGGTCGCAATCATCTCAACCGGAGAACCTTCCAAAAGCGAAGCGTCGCAGCGTGTCCTTGTCCTCACTATAAGGGCGGAAGCATCGACGAGATCGTCCGCCGAAATATCCTTGCCGTCCTTGTAGACGATATCGGCATAAGGCTCGAAAACTCCCTTGAGAAAAGGAATTACACTGTCTGCGACTATTTTCATTTCAAAACCAGTTTTTGAATATATCCAACCGTCCTGTTATCATCCGTAAACAACTCATCATGAGATAGATAGGCATTCATCTTTTCAACGAGAAGATCTCTCTGGAAAGACAGTTGATCCCTCACCATCGAAGAATTCAGAGTTATATAGAGAGTCCCAGAGCGGAAGAACCGCTTGAGAGTAAAGGGGCCAGCGCCTGAACAAGCATCCCAAGCAGCGAAAATCCTCTGGGTATTAAGGCCGGGAGCAAGTCCCATCTCCTTGATATATGAGGAGAGAAGACTGCTTACTGATATCGCATTTTTCTTCTCGAGTCCCATAGAGCCTAGTCAAGTTTTGTGAATACCCCTCCGACCGTATCGAAATATGCCCGATTCTCAGTTATCCTGTCCACGATACCGCTAAGTCTGACCTTATTGCTGTCAGTAATAAATATCTGGCCGAAATCACTGCCTGCAACCATCGAAATGAGATTGGCAATCCTTGTCATGTCAAGCTTGTCAAAGACATCATCCAGAAGAAGAGTTGGGGGGAAGCCGTAAGCCCTTTTCATAATATCGTACTGAGCGAATTTAAGAGCTACCAGAAAAGATTTCTGCTGCCCCTGGGAACCAAAATGACGGACAGGATGAGAATTCATTTTGAAAACAAAATCATCCCTCTGGACTCCGGCGGTAGTGTATCCGAAGATGCGGTCTTTTTCCCGCCTGCTTCTGAAAAGATCGCTCAGAGAAACTCCGGAGATATCGGACCTGTACTCTATAGAGACATCTTCGGCTCCCCCAGAAACAATTGAATAATAATTCTTTACTGCCGGAAGGAGATCCTCCGTAAGACGCTTTCTACCCAGATAGATTGTTTCAGCCGCCGGCTGCATCCTAAGGTCAAATACCTCGAGGAGATCATCATCTGCCGCACCGCTTTTAAGGAGTTTGTTCCTCTCTGCGAGAAGTCTTGAGTATACCTGGGCAGCAGAGAGATACTCCCTATCCATCTGGGAGAGCACCGAGTTGACGAAACGGCGCCTCTCCTCTCCCGACTCACTCACCATGGAAATATCTGATGGAGAGATCATTACAACAGGGAGGACCCCAATATGATCGGAAATCTTGGAATAAGGCTTATCGTCCCTGATGAGCTTCTTTCCTTCGGGAGAAAACTTAATTGAGAATCTAGAATCAGTCTCGTTTTCCATCCGGAAAGTCCCTCCGATTACGAATGAATCGGTACCGTACCTGCAGTTGTATCTGTCCGGCTGGGAAAATGCGCTCTTTGTCATGGAAAGGCAGTAGATTGCATCGAGAAGATTGGTCTTTCCTTCACCGTTGTTACCACTGATGCAGTTGATGTTCGGAGAGAACTCAAGTTCTTGAAAAGCGATATTTCTAAAATCCTGAACTACTATTTTCTTCAGTACCGGCATATTCTGATATACACTTACTTTGCAAATATAATCATTTTTTACTATTTTTGCGGTCTGTATTGGCCAAAGCTAAATAATAACTCTGACAAATATAAAATAGTATAAAATAGATATGGCAAAAATGACTACACAAGAAGAGACCAGGGAGCAAAACATGGCTCAGGTAGCTTCGAAGACTGAACAGTTCTTTGACAAGAACGGAAAAATTATCTACACCTGCGCAGCTGTGGTGGTCCTTCTGGCAGCCGCAATTTTCTGCTGGAACAAGTTCTATCTCCAGCCCAAGAAGGCTGAGGCAGCAGCACAGCTCTTCCCCGCCGAGCAGTGGTTCGCAGATGGCAATTATGAACTCGCTCTCAAGGGTGACGACAACAACCCGGGACTCGAGGATATCATTGCCCAGTATGGAAAGAAGGCTGGCAAAGCTGTCTATCTTTATGCAGGTGTCAGCGCTCTGGAGCAGGGCAATTTCAATGACGCAATCTCTTATCTCAAAAAATACGACGGCAAGGACAATATCCTCCTCGGCCGCGCCCAGGCTTGCATCGGTGACGCTTACGTAGGCCTCGAAGACTATTCTTCCGCCCTTTCATGGTTCGAGAAAGCCGCCGCTACTTCAGACAATATGTTCTCAGCATCCTATCTTGTAAAGGCTGCTGCTGTCTGCGAGAAAACAGGCGACAAGGCAAAGGCTCTCTCTTTCTACAAGAAAGTTAAAGATCAGTATCCTCAGGCTCCTGAGGCGATGGATATCGACAAATACATCACTCGTATCGAGTTGGCAAAATAAAGATCGGCATTTATGGGAAGAGCGTTTGAATTCCGCAAGGAAAGAAAATTGAAAAGATGGGGGCATATGGCCCGCGTCTTTACCAAACTCGGGAAGGAGATTACCATAGCTGTCAAACAGGGAGGCCCCGATGTTACCGGCAACCCGCGTCTTCGCGCCCTTATGGCTGAAGCCCGCAGCGAGCAGATGCCTAAAGAGAACATTGACCGCGCCATCAAGAAGGCCACCGAGAGCAAGCAGGGCGACTTCAAGGAGATTATCTACGAAGGATTCGGACCTCATGGAGTAGCTTATCTCGTCGAGGCTGCAACAGACAACAATACCCGCACTGTAGCAAACGTCCGCAGTTATTTCACAAAGTGCGGAGGCTCTCTCCAGACCAGCGGCTCTGTTGCTTTCATGTTCGATCACAAGTGCGTTTTCCGCATCAAGGAAGACCCCGCAAAGCCGATTGACGTAGACGAGCTCGAGCTCGAACTCATCGATTTCGGTGCCGACGAGGTGTTCAGGCAGGAAATCGAGGACGAGGACGAAAACGTCACCACTGAGATCTGCATCTATGGAGATTTCTCTGCATACGGTCAGATTCAGAAATACATCGAGGAAAACGGTTACGACCTCATCTCCGGAGGTTTCGAGCGTATTCCTAATGTCGAGCTCAAGGAAGTCAATGCCGAGCAGAGGAAGACCCTCGACAAACTCACTGAACTTCTCGAGGACGACGAAGATGTCACCAATGTCTATACGACTATGAAACCAGAGGAATAATCCGTTCCCCGAAAATTCACCGGCCCAGAGTTCCCGCAACTTCGGGCTGGTTTTTGTTTTTCCACCATGCATCTTTCACGTTACATAGTCGCAGTCTTGATGCTCGTAACCGCCGCCGGTCTCGGACTATGCTCCTGCAAAACGGTTCATCCTTCCACGGATCCGGAGGCTCCGGTGAAGATCCTTACATACAACATCGAGGGCCCGTCCGCCACAAATGCGAAAAGCATCGGCTACTGGCCGAACCGTAAGGACCACGTCATTAGCCTTATCGACAAAGGAGACTACGACTTGATCGGGACCCAGGAGACCAGCCGTGAAATGCTCAATGACATAGTCACGGCACTGTCGGAATACAAGTGGATCGGAGCATTCCGGACAACAAGCGCCTCAGTCAATGCCATCGTCTACAGGACAGAGCGTTTCGAGCTGTTGGAAAACGGGCATTTCTATTATTCCCCGACCCCGGAAGTCGACAATTCCTATGATCCGGACGATACCGACAAAAAGGATCTGAACTGCATCTGGGCCAAATTAAAGGATAAAAAGACGGGTGTTGTTTTCTACCATTTCGACACCCACCTCCACGCGCACTATACAAATGCCATGCGGGACACCCTCCGCTGCCGGGACGCCCGTCTTCTCAAACAGAAAATCTCCTCGATAGCGGGAAATGCCCATGTGCTTTGCACCGGCGATTTCAATTGTTCCGAGGCCTTCTACAGCAACACCACCGGTAAACTCGTAAGCGAAGCTCAGCCCGGTTATGTAGAACTGACTAAAGGCGGCATCATGATAGACACGAGAAGGCTTGCGAAGGTAAAAATCAACGAAAAGGAAGGCTCGCTGCCGGGCTGGCTCGTGACCGGGACAACGTCCCATGACCGGAAATACGACCATGTATTCGTCAGCGCCCTTGCGTCCGGAACTTACGATGTAATCCGATATGAGGTCATTACCGAAAGCGCCGAAATGACGCATCACGGGAATACCACAACGACAAATCCACTGAAGAATATCAGTAACGGAGATACATTCACGGCCAACTTCTCTGACCACCGCCCGGTCACGGCAACAATTATACTGAGACCCTGAGTAAGGGTCTTTTTTTTGTCCCTCCGGCTTATCCCCGAAGGGAAGCAATTGCAAATCCCCGGCAGAATGTTTATATTTGTAGATTAAAACATCATATAACATGAGCATTCAGACTGAAAACATCCAGAAACTGGTCGAACGCCGCGAGAAAGCGCGGTTAGGAGGCGGAGCCAAACGCATCGAAGCCCAGCACGCCAAGGGCAAGATGACCGCCCGCGAGCGCCTTGCTCTCCTTCTCGACGAAGGCAGTTTCGAGGAATACGATATGTTCGTGCAGCACAGGTGCACAAACTTCGATATGGACAAGCAGCACTTCGACGGCGACGGAGTGGTCACAGGATGCGGAACTATAGACGGAAGACTTGTCTATGTATTCGCCCAAGATTTCACAGTTTCGGGAGGATCCCTTTCGAAAACCATGTCCGAGAAGATATGTAAGGTGATGGACATGGCCGTTCGTAACGGAGCGCCGGTTATCGGCCTCAACGATTCCGGCGGAGCCAGAATCCAGGAAGGTATCGACGCACTGGCAGGATATGGAGAAATCTTCGAAAGAAACATACTCGCCTCCGGAGTCATTCCGCAGATATCCGGCATTTTCGGTCCATGCGCAGGCGGAGCAGTCTACTCCCCTGCTCTTACCGATTTCACCCTGATGGTCAAGAACACTTCCTACATGTTCCTCACAGGCCCCGCCGTAGTAAAAAGCGTAACCGGTGAAGATGTGACCCAGGAAGATCTAGGAGGGGCTTCGGTCCATTCTTCAAAAAGCGGCGTCGCCCACTTTGCCGCCTCTACCGAGGAAGAAGGCATTGCCACAATAAAAGACCTGCTTTCATTCCTTCCCCAAAACAACATGGAAGAGGCTCCGAGGGTAGAGACCTCAGATCCTGTCTCGCGTGTAGAAGATCTTCTGAATGAGATAGTTCCGGACAATCCCAATAAGGCATACGACATGTACAAGGTCATTGGTTGCATCGTCGATGACGGCCGATTCCTTGAAGTCCACAAAGATTATGCAAAGAATATAATTGTCGGGTTTGCCCATATGGGAGGTCGCAGTGTCGGAATTGTGGCCAACCAGCCGGCCATCCTTGCCGGAGCTCTCGATATCAACGCTTCGAGAAAGGCTTCCAGATTCGTCCGTTTCTGCGATGCTTTCAATATACCGCTTGTCACCCTCGTTGATGTGCCTGGCTTCCTTTGCGGCACGACCCAGGAATATGGAGCGATTATTACCAATGGAGCCAAGCTGCTCTACGCATACGGAGAGGCTACAGTTCCGAAGGTGACCGTAACCCTCAGAAAGTCTTACGGCGGAGCCCATATAGTGATGAGCTGCAAGCAGCTTCGGGGCGATATAAACTACGCCTGGCCTTCAGCCAACATAGCAGTGATGGGTGCTGACGGAGCCGTCAACGTCCTTTATGCCAAGGACATAAAGGCCGATCCCGAGCATGCCTCCGAAATCTTTGAAAAGAAGAAGAAAGAATACAACGATCTCTTCTCCAACCCTTACCAGGCAGCTCAAAAGGGCTATATCGACGATGTCATCGAACCGAGGAACACACGTTTCCGCGTGATCCGCGCCCTCGAGCAGCTGGCTATGAAAAAGCAGGACATCCCCGCGAAAAAGCATGATAACCTTCCGCTCTAATCCAGAAGTGGCATGAAAAAGAGATTACTGACCATTCTCGCAATCATCCTTTCAGGAGCGGTTTCCCTTCGGGCCCAAAACCTCTCCGACCTCATCATATCGGAGGTCGTAGTGGAAAATGAGACCGGCCTCGTAGACGAAAACGGCGAGCACACCCCCTGGCTGGAGCTGACCAACACCTCTCAGGGTACGGTCAACTACGCAGGCTGCTACCTGACTGACAACAAGGATGTTCCGAAGAAATACATGATCCCGAAAGGGGTGATAGCAAACCGCCTTGGGGCACGCCAGGTAGTGATTATAAGGCCGGGCTTTGAAATCAGGAAAGGGTCGACGATCTATCTTATCTCAACTGACGGTAAGACTATTATCGATTCCATCAAGATTCCATCCGACCTCCCTGCCGACATGTCGGTAAGGAAAATTGCTATGGACAACAAGAAGATGGACTTCAAGACCATGCAGGAGCCTGCCGTCCCAAGTCCAGGCCTTATGAACTCTGAGGGGAATACGGAAAGCGGCGCTGAAAAAGTCGCCCGCACAGACCCCCATGGGGGCGTTTTGACCTTGACATCAGTATCGGTCGTTTTCGCCGCTCTTCTAATCCTCCTGATTATCTTCACGATAATGGGGAACGTCTTCTCCGGGAAGTATAAGAGAAAGCCGAAGAAAGGCAAATCCTCAATTGACGCCGATACCGCAGCCGCCATTGCGATGGCTCTTGACCTTGAATGCGGGGACGACGGGACCGCAGCGGCAATTGCAACTGCACTTCACCTGTATCTCGAGGACTCCGTGCATGACTCAGAATCATTTGTCATCACAATAACTCCTCGGTCATCGTCATGGAACAATAAGAAAGACATGTTCAGAAAACCAGTCAGATAATAAAAGAAACAATATAATGAAAGAGTACAAGTTCAAGATCAACGGGAAAGACTACGATGTAGTAATCAATTCCATAGAGGGCAAAAACGCCTCTGTTTCCGTCAATGGCAACAGCTATGACGTCGAGCTCGAAAACGCTCCTGCAGCTCCTGCTGCTGCACCTGCTGCGACAAAAGCTGCTGAGCCGTCGAAGGCCGCTCCAGCTGCTGCACCTGCAGCTGCCCCTAAGGCAAGCGGAACCGAAGTGGAGGTCAAATCTCCTATGGAAGGCAATGTAATCGAAATCTGCGCCAATGTCGGCGATTCCGTAAAGAACGGTCAGAAGATTCTCGTTATCGAGGCCATGAAGATGGAAGTTGAAATCTCCGCCACAAAGGACGGATCCGTTACCGGAATCCTCGTCCACAAGGGAGACCACCTCAAAGAGAATCAGACTGTCGCAACTATCGCATAATCCCCCATGAGTCAAATTTTCGAAAGTCTTCAGCAATTCTGGCAATTCACCGGATTTGCCAACTGCGCTTGGCAGAATCTCGTGATGATTCTCATCGGTATTTTCTTCATTACCATGGGAATCGTAAAGGAATGGGAGCCGCTCCTTCTGGTCCCTATCGGGTTCGGAATGATTATCGGCAACATCCCCATGTTCCCTGGCCTGAATATCGGTATTTACGAGGACGGATCTGTGCTGAATATCCTCTATCAAGGAGTTAAACAAGGATGGTATCCACCCCTTATATTCCTCGGAATCGGGGCGATGACTGATTTCTCGGCGCTGATATCTCAGCCGCGGCTAATCCTTATCGGAGCGGCTGCGCAGATGGGCATTTTCGGTGCATACCTCCTCGCTCTATTGTTGGGATTCGCACCCAATGAAGCCGGAGCCATCGGTATCATCGGCGGAGCTGACGGTCCTACCGCCATCTTCCTATCGTCGAAGCTTGCACCGGATCTGATGGGAGCAATTGCAGTATCGGCGTATTCCTACATGGCCCTCGTTCCTGTGATCCAGAGGCCCATAATGCTGCTTCTCACGACAAAGAAAGAGCGCCTCATTGAGATGCCAAAGCCCAGAAAGGTCAGCCAAAGAGAGAGGATTATCTTCCCTATCGTCGGATTCCTAACAACTGCTTTCATAGTACCCTCGGGACTTCCCCTTCTCGGAATGTTGTTCTTCGGGAACCTCCTGAAAGAGAGCGGAGTTACCAAGCGACTTGCAAATACCGCCAGCGGTCCTCTCATCGACGTTGTCACTACCCTTATCGGAGTCACTGTCGGAGCATCGACCCAGGCCGACAAGTTCCTTACCGGAAAGTCTGCCATGATTTTCGCTCTCGGCCTGCTTTCTTTCGTCATTGCAACCGCATCCGGAGTCCTTTTTGTGAAGTTTATCAACCTCTTCACAAAGAATAAGATCAACCCTCTTATCGGTAATGCCGGAGTTTCAGCCGTGCCTGACAGCGCACGAGTATCAGAGGTAGTAGGACGTGAAGCCAATCCGTCCAACCACCTTCTCATGAACGCAATGGCGCCGAACGTAGCCGGCGTCATCGGTTCGGCAGTCGCTGCCGGTATCCTTCTTGGGTTCCTGGGTTAAGAAACCTCTCAGAAAACGTAAGTAGTTGCCAACGAGACCCCAAGTCCGTTGGCAAGTTGCTTTTCAAAGGCCTTGCCCGCTTCGACAGACAGGATAAAGTTGGTATTCATATGAAGCTTTAGACCGACTCCTGCGCTGAGGTGGACGCCGTCTTTCACTCCGCTATACACGAGTGGATCCGAAACTGCTTTTTGAGCGTCCAGACGGAAAGGACTGACAATCGCTCCTGCGTCGAAGAATGGATTGGTAATAATCTCAAAATACTGTTTCCAAAGATTGAAACGGAAAAGCCTCAGACGTAGCTCGAAATTGCTCCATGCATAACCATTTCCAAGAAGACGGTCGTATAGGGTACCTCTGACTGTATATCGGCTTCCAAGACCTTCCGAGTCTGAATCAAAATAGTATAGAGTAGAGATATCCTGAAGCATGAAAAACGGCTGTTCGCCTGCCACAACTCCCTGATAACCTAGATGGTAAGCAACTGTAAACCAATTGGCTACAGGTATGAAATGGCGGAAGTGAGCGACGAGCTTAAGGAAATCATAGTGCTTATGGGAAATGTCTTTGTTTCCCAAAAGATACAACTCTCCATACATACCCTTATGGGGAGCCTGCTCAACATCCCTTGAGTCATAGACAAGACCCGCTTTCAGCTCCACTGACGAGCCTCCGGCGGCCTCATCGTCATTGATCAGGCCGTACTGCATATACTTGCGATAGAGGGTATTCTCCTTATCATAGACGTCCGCCCTTGTATCCGAGTAGACGAAGCGACGGAAAGTCAGACCGGTAAGCCAAGACAGATTCTCAGTTATCTTACCCTGGACAGAGCCTAGAGCGCGGAACATCTTCCTTCCAGTCGTATATAGAGCCGTCCCCGTCTCAGTATTGACATCCAAAAGAGGATCATAGGGCGAAGCCAGACCGTTGTACCCATAGAAATTATTGACGGTATTGTCTTTATAAGTTGACGAAAGTGTCAACCGCAGGCCGTCAATTGCGTCTTTTGAATCCCAAAGGCCATGGAGGTACCATGCCCCTTTGGATGTCCAGCAATAGGCCACGCTGACTCTGTCAAGATAATTCGGGTAGGACGTCCCGTCTCCATAGTAAAAGAAGTCGCAAAAGGTTCCGAGATTAAGTCCCGTATCGCTATTGTAACCAAGATCAGGCATAGGAGTGAAAACCCATCCTTTCTTGCCTGCATCCTCCTGGGCTGAGAGAGTAAGAAGAGATAATAGCATTGACGCTGTGAGAATAACTATCTTTTTCATAGAATTGAATTATCAGAAGAATAAAACGCTGAGAAGGTATATTTCAAGCATAGAAGCGAGCCCGAGAACCAGGGTTCCCGCGGTCTGTACCTTATATCCGCGATCCGGACTCATAGCTCCAAAATTTGTAACAATCCAGAAATAGGAGTCATTGGCATGGGAAACAGTCATCGCCCCGGCGCCAATCGCCATGCATGCCAGACATGCCATGCCGGGGGAAGAGAAGCCCAGTGCCGGAAGGAGAGGGGCGATAATGCCGGAAGTAGTTGTCATCGAGACGGTTGAAGAACCGAGTGCAGTCTTCAGGATCGCAGCGAGGATGAAGGGGAAGAATATCCCTACGGAGCGGAAAACGTCTGAGTGGGAAGTGATGAAGCTGAGCATATCACTTGCTGCAATTACTTTTCCGAGAACTCCCCCGGCCGCCGTAATGAAAAGAATCGGACCGACAGTCTTCAAGGTTTTCTCTGTCACCTGATAAAACCCCTTTCCTTTTCCGCACTTAAAAAGACTGACAGAAGCAAGGCAGAATCCAGTCGCAAGAGCGATTACAGGTGTCCCGAAAAAGGTAACGACATCCACCCACCATCCTTCACAGGAGGTCATTTTTACAATGGAAGAGGCCGCCATCAGAAGAATCGGAACGAGAATCGGAGAAATCGCGGCTATGCCGCTTGGAAGCTTCCCGAAAGAGCTCAAAAGCTTTCGGTAGTCCTCTTCTGCAGATGCGGAGGCCTCGTCGTCGCTCTTGACTTTCTTTCCTATGTACTTGGCATAAGCCAATCCTGCAATCATCGGGAAAACGGAGCATAGGGCACCGAACCCCATGACCATCAGGAGGTTCTCCCCTACTCCCAAGGCGTTGGCAGTGACTATTGGGCCGGGTGTTGGGGGAATAAATACATGGGCAATATACAATCCTGAAGAGAGAGCAAATGTCATCTGCACCGAAGAAACTCCCGTCCTTGACACCAGAGCCTTCCTGATCGGGTTGAGAATCACAAATCCAGAATCGCAGAAAACCGGAATAGAAACTATCCAACCCATAAGCTGCATCGCAAGGGACGGATGCTTTTTTCCGACAAGCCTGACCACCATGTCGGAAAGTTTCATCGCAGCTCCCGTTTCTTCCATGACGCTCCCGATAAGAGCTCCGAATATAATGACAAGACCGATACTGGCGAAAATCCCGGCAAAACCGGATCCGATGACTCCGGGAATGTCCGGAACCCCTGCCAGTAAAGCGAGAATCAGGGAAACACCCATGATTGAGAGGAAAGGATGGACCTTCCAGCGGCTGATTGCCACTATCATCAGGACGATGGCTGCGACGAAAGCGACTATTAGAGCAGTTCCGGTCATGTCTGTAAATCAATAACTTGTTTAAAGTGTATACAAATATAACACATTTTTCCCCTTTTGGACCGAATCAGAGGCCAAAGTTCACATTTTGAAATGACAATAATAAATCGTATATTTGATGAATTAATATAAGAGCAATAATTAAAACACATATTACAATCATTTTATGGATAAATTACAGCAGCTAACTGACAAGCTTTTCAACGAAGGTTTGTCAAAAGGCCGTCAGGAGGGAGAAGCTCTTCTCGAAAAAGCCCGCGCAGAGGCGGAGGGTATTATTGAAAACGCCCGTGCCGAGGCGGCTAAGATCATAGCTTCCGCCAACAAGGAAGCGGAAGACCTTAAGACCAATGTCTCCGGTGATGTAAGGATGGCAGCGGTTGAAAGCATTCAGGCCACAAAGCAGGACATAGAGAACCTGATTGTCACTAAAATGAGTTCTGAGGCTATCTCAAAGGCTCTTTCAGAGGAAGAATTCGTAAAAGGCATCATCAAGGCTGTAGCTGAAAAATTCAGCACTGAAGAATCCTCAGATCTCGCTATCGTACTTCCTGAAAGTCTCAAGGCATCTCTGGAGCCTTTCGTTAAGAATGAACTCTCCGCTCTACTCGGAAAAGGCATAGATGCCTCCTTCTCAAAGAAGATAGCTGGCGGATTCAGGATCGGACCCAAGGATGGAGGTTATTTCATCAGCCTGACTGACGATTCCTTCAAAAACCTTATCGGAGAGTATCTTCGCCCGACGACAAAGAAACTCCTGTTCGGCTAGTAAGGCATGAAGAATTACGAATACATAGTAGCCTCGCTTCCGGTCCTGTCCACCGACTGGAAATACGGTTCTTCAGAATCATTCGAGTCCATCCTCGGAGATATCCGCGAGCAGTTGTCGAAGGGCGACAATGCCGTCATGGATTTCCTGCTCAATGGATTCGACGAGAATTCTCTCGATGAAGAATTCTATTTCAAGGCTCTGAGGCACCCTAACCGCTTCATACGGGAGTACTTCCGTTTCGACCTCAACCTCCGGAACGCCAAGGTTCGCTTTCTCAACAAGTCTCTCGGAAGACCATCCGACGAAGACGTGATGACCGGTCTCGGAAAGGAAGACGATACCCGGACGGATATCGATGGATATCTTTTCACCGGCGGAGAATTCGAAGAAGCCCTGAGGACCGACGCCATCTTCTCAGGAGGCGACCTCCTTCAGAGGGAGCGCGCCCTTGACGACTTGAAATGGGGAAAGATCAACGAGTTGACTGTCTTCGACGATTTCGATATGGAAGCGATTCTCGCCTTCATCGCCAAGCTGAAGATAGTCGACAGATGGCTCACTCTTGATCAGGAGCAGGGAAAGGAAATGTTCAAGAGGCTTGTAGACGAGGTCCGAGGGACCTTCAAGGGAGTCAATTATCAGGAATAATCAAATAATCAGATATTTATGAAAACCACAGGAACAGTCACGGGTATAGTTTCCAACCTTGTCACCATACGGGTTGACGGTCCTGTCGCCGAAAATGAAATTTGCTTCATCGACCTCCACGGAGTGAAGATGATGGCAGAGGTCATCAAGGTGAACGGAGACCTGGCTCAGGTGCAGGTTTTTGAAAGCACCCGTGGACTAAAGAATGGAGACAAGGCCGAGTTCGAGGGGAGAATGCTTGAAGCGACCCTGGGCCCTGGTCTTCTCTCAAGCGTATACGACGGTCTGCAGAACGACCTTACAACGATGGAGGATGTCTTCCTCCAGAGAGGCGAATACACAGATCCTCTCGACAGAAAAAAATTATGGGAATTCACTCCCCTTGCCAAGGCCGGAGACAAAGTAATTGCAGCGGACTGGCTCGGAGAAGTCAAGGAAGGCTGGCTGCCCCATAAAATAATGGTCCCCTTCTCCTTCAAGGGAGAGTTTACTGTCAAATCCGTCATCGAGGCCGGCTCATATAATGTCGATACCGTCATCGCTACCCTTATCAACGAGGAAGGCGCTGAGGTTCCGGTCACCATGACCCAGAAATGGCCGGTCAAAGTTGCAATCAAGGGATACAAGGAGAAACCTCGTCCGAACCGTATCATGGAGACCGGAGTACGAGTCATCGATACCCTCAACCCTATTGCAGAAGGCGGTACCGGATTTAT
>Ga0208297_1001907_pt1 | contig 15029 bp, 11 predicted proteins | sample LMS_cellobiose_e_FD_187367 | JGI IMG/M metagenome (GOLD analysis project Ga0208297, IMG submission 187367) | Rumen-fistulated moose microbial communities from Alaska, USA - LMS_cellobiose_enrichment (SPAdes) (version 2) | ecosystem: Host-associated > Mammals > Digestive system > Stomach > Rumen... | reverse complement strand
TCTCGTTTAAATGTTGCATGTGCATTTGGATTAGAGACCGCAAATGTAGCATTTTTTCCCGAATGGCCCGCCGATCGGCGGGCCATTCTTCTTACCCACTTTTATAACTTTCTAAGTTGAACTTATCGGAAACTATATTCATGTAGGCAGATATTAATTTTTCTTTAGTATTCCCTCCTGATTATTTTCCAAATAACACCACCTTGCACGGCTTTCCCATCTCTTTACATAGTTTTATATCAAACTTTGTGCCGTAACTTTTACCATCCCAGAAAGCAATGCAATGAGTGCAATTGTTAATAATATCCACGTTACGCATAAAGCCAGCCTTTTTACCGTATTTATCCCACTCCGGCTTATATTCCACAAGAGGTATGCCGTTCTCGTTGGCAAATCGGGCACCTAACGTATCTGCACCCGTAGCACCTCCGGAAACAACACACTCTATTTTATATTTGCCAAATCCCTTTCTTATCTCCTCAACAAGAAAGTTGTAATCGGTAAAACTCCTGCTGCCGACAATGGCAAGTCTTATTTTTTTCCCCATTTTCCCGAAATGCGTTATATGCGATACATGACTAATACCTCTTTACAATTGTTTGCGAAATACCATTCCATTCATACAAACTATTTTCTTGCTGTTTTTTCTTTCTGAAATCATACTGAAAAGATTTTTGGTGAATACTTTGTTTTCTGGCTGTCATTTTACTCCCGAAAATGACGATGCAAAAATACGGCGAGTTTTAGGAACGGGTGTGCAGAAATTTTGCACAGGGGTAAAAAATTGAATTTAATGTGCGTCAGAATAAAAATAATCATTATATTTGCCCCGCGAAAAGGACAAATAATCGCAAAAATCGTCCTTTACAAAGGGCAAACAGGTTGAAATTTAACACAAGGTATTGATACAGAGAACATTATGGAAAACTTATTCAAAAAACACGATCGTTTATTGGAGGTAACACCCACTCAAATTATTCGTCAGTGGATGCACTCTATTAACTGGGAAGCACGCTTGATGGCCATTCGTGGTCCCAAGGGCGTGGGGAAAACGACAATGATGTTGCAATATATCAAATTGCATTACCAGGCATTAGACCGACAAGTGCTTTATGCCTCGTGTGACGATAATTATTTCAATACCAACACTATACTAAAACTTGCGGAAGAATTCTATCTGAATGGCGGCAAACATCTTTTTCTTGATGAAGTCCATAAATACGAGAATTGGAGTCGTGAGATCAAAGAGATATACGACTTTTATCCCACCATGCGGATAGTACTAAGCGGAAGCAGTTTGTTGAGTCTTACCGAAGGAGATTCCGACCTTGCAAGACGATGTGTCAATCATGACATACAAGGGCTTAGTTTCCGAGAATTCCTGCACTTCTACAAGGGCATAGAGCTACCTGTTTATCCACTTGAAAAGATACTGCAAAACCCGGCACCTCTTATTGAACAAATGAATAAAGCAGGCAGGCCAGTGGCACTTTTCCACGAATACCTTAAATATGGCTATTATCCCTATTATCTTGACAACGAAATAGATTATTATATAACCATACAGCAAGTGGTCAATCGGGTTATTGATGACGAATTGCCCCGAATATGTAAAATCAACATAGGAAACACACGCCGGCTTAAGTCGTTGCTTACCATACTTTGTGCAAGTGTGCCATTTCAGGTGGACATCACAAAGCTATCAACTTTGAGCGGACTGAAACGCGATACCATACTGGCGTATTTGAGCCATCTTGACAAGGCCAAACTTATACATTTGCTATACTCTGACTTGAAAAATGTAAAGCGTATGCAAAAACCAGACAAGATATATATAGACAACACTAATCTTTTATACGCCTGGGCTTCTACTCCTATACAGATAGGCACAGCCCGTGAGACGTTTGTCGCCAATCAGCTGGCAGTAAAACACAACCTTGAATACCGAAAAAAAGACGGCGATTTTCTCGTGGATAATCAATATGTTTTTGAGGTTGGCGGTGAAGATAAAGACTTTACGCAGATAGCAAATATTCCCAATTCGTATATTCTCTCTGATAATCTGGAGACAGCCATTGGCAATAAACTACCGATATGGGCAATTGGATTTGATTATTAAACAAGAAAGTGTTTGTCGAGATTATTCCGGCTTCTTCTAGTATTCTTTGCACCAAGTGTCGTCATAGATGACACCCCACAGGTTGATTCCTTATTCCTTATTCCCTGTTCTCACCCTTTCTCGCTTCAAGCTTTTTCCGGAGGTCGCTGCCCTTGCCTTCAATGCCGGTAAACCAGTCAAACCACAACAAATACAATGTAATTGGAATAACAAGCCATGATAATAATGATGACAATGTGTCCTGCACAATCTCACGGAATGAGATGTACTTAATCTGTCGATCATAATAGTAGAAATAGTCCATTGCGGCGATAATTAAGAAAGCAACGGCCACACCGATTAAGTAAATCTTCAAAAATGTCATAATGAAAGTTTTTTGGTGAATACTTTGTTTTCTGGTTGTCATCTCACTTCTGAAAATGACATTGCAAAAATACAGTGAGTTTCGGAAACGGGTGTGCAGAAAATTTGCACAGGCTTTCAGATACTTTTCGTACTTTTGCATCCTGTTATTAACCATAAAAACAAAAAAGCCATGATGATTAATCTTACAACTATTATTTTCACCTAAGCAGGTATCATTTTAACCGCAGTTATCACCGGACTGATCTTCAACAGCAAGAGCAGCGCGTTGAAAACAAAGCTTGAAACCGCCAACCAGCAGTTGGAGGAAGAAAGAAGCGAAGGGGATGCCAAAATAAAAGAGCTAAAAGACGAATACGAGCAGCGTATGGCTGAAATGAAAGCCAACGAGGAGCAGCATTTCAAGGAGGCGCTGTTGGCCAAAGAAAAAGCCCACGAGGAAACCATAAACACACTCAAGGAGAATTTCGAGTCGTCATTACAAGCTAAAGACGAAGCTCATGAAAAGAGCATTGAGACTCTCAAAGAGAATTTCAAATCAACTCTTTCGGCTCAGGAGACAGCCAGCAAAGAGGCCATAACATCACTCCGGGAAGACCACGAGAAGTCCATCAAGGAGCAGCAGGAACGGTTCGATGCCACCATGCAGCGTATCGCCACCGAAAACAAGGCTGCCACCGAAGAGTTGCTGAAGGCAAGACAAAAGGAGTTTGCCGAGACCAGCAGCAGCAACATCGGACAGATTGTCACCCCTCTGAAAGAGAGCATTGCCAAGATGGAGGAAGTCATGCAGAAATCGTCAAAGGAGACAATCTCCATCAACAGTGCCTTGCAGGAAAATCTGAAACAGATGATTGAGCAGAGCAAGGCCACCCAAAACACTACGGAAGAGCTGACCAAGGCCTTCAAACATAAAAGCAAGGTTCAAGGCGACTGGGGCGAGACCGTCCTCACCGAATTGCTCGAATCGCAAGGACTGACGGAAGGTGTTCATTTTGAGCTTCAAGCCACCATCCGCGACAGCAAGGGTAATGTGGTAAAAAATGAGGATGGCAGCAGAATGCGCCCGGATGTCATCTTACATCTTGACAAGGTGCGTGAAGTTATTATTGACGCCAAGGTGTCACTGACGGCCTTCTTCGATTTTGTCAATGCGGAGGATGATGTCAAGCGCAAACAGTATTTGGACGCTCACATCAGAAGCATACAGCAGCATGTCAATGAGCTGGCCAAGAAAGATTATTCCAACTACATCCAGGCTCCCAAGGTGAAGATGGACTATGTCATCATGTTCGTGCCTCACACCGGAGCCTTGTGGGCCGCTCTCAACGCCCAGCCCGACTTATGGCGCAAAGCCATGGAGCAGCATGTCTTCATCGCCGACGAGCAGTCGCTCTATGCCACCCTACAGATTATCCGCATGACTTGGACTCAGATCAAGCAGGCACAGAACCATGAAGAGGTATACAAACTTGCCAGCGATATGGTTGATCGCGTAGGGATTTTCGTAAAGAAATACGAGGAGGTGGGCAACGCCCTCAAGAAGGCGCAAAGCGCATACGACGACGGTCATAAGAAGCTTATGGACAAGGGAAAGAGCATTGTTTTGTCGGCCAACAACTTAATCAAGTTAGGTGCCAAACAAAGCCAGAGCAACCCCGTACCTGAGCTGCTGGACATTGAGGAAATCGAACCGTTAGAGTTGCCGGAAGAGGCGGGAGAGAAGTAATGCGGCGACCGCAGATTTTTTCCCGTGACTTTTCGCTTGATGGAAAAGTCGGCAAAAGATGTTTTTTCCGTGACTTTTCGCTTGATCGAAAAGTCACCAAAAGATCAAGCAGACATTTTTTCTCACACTTTTCCCTTGATGGAAAAGTGTGCAAAAGATCAAGCCGACGGTAAGTGCAGCCGCACAGGCCCGTACGCCCCAACCGTCGGCCCTGCTCCCGCACGCAGCGTCAATGGGCCGATGATCGTATATGCTCATTGCAAGAATACAGCGAGTTCCCGATTCGGGTGTGCAGAAAATTTGCACAGGGTTCCAAATACTTTTCATACTTTTGCATCCTGTTACTAACCATTAATAGTATTACAAATGAAAAAAATCAAAAACTTTTTTAGTAACATTAAAGAATATACAACACCCGATGCGGTCATACTGTATCTTGACAACAATTTCCCTCAATGGAGAACGGAACTCAAGAATGAAGAAGAATGGAAAGATGCTTTTGAGTACGACATTAAAATCTACAAAAACACTTATCTTATACATTTTGCCAACATGCTTTTTGATGAGATAGACAACATAGGGGCTGAAAAAATGGTATGGAATAACAAGAACTGCAATGGATTTTACCGGTGGGCAGCCATCAAACGCTTACGGCAATATGACGAAAACACTTACCTTCCCCAGTACATTGACACATTGAAAAAAGGAGAATTCGTACTTGGCGGATGGGCCTTTACGATGGCGGACGAGGTATTCGATTTTCCTTCAGCAATCAGTGTGGCTACTGATATATGTGGAAACAATGACATGAATACTTCCATTGGACAAGTTGCGCTTGAATATCTGGCCCAAAACGCTTGTGAGAATTGGTGTGATTACACAGACTTTATTCGCGATGCTATTATCACCAAAAGAGACTATTTTATCCGAGAAAATGCGACACCAGAATTTTGGTCCAAATTATCAGAACCGCACAAATATCTTTTGATAAACAGAGTGTCCATCAACGAGATCATGCAATACCATGACATTATTGCATTTTATCAATATGTGGATAATAAAGAAACCTCACGGCTCATGTTTTTTGACAGATTGTGGCATGACAAAACTGAAAGGCACCGCCCCGATGAATCAAGGACACAATTATTGCACGAGTTAAGCAGAAACTTTGATGTGCCTACCGTGGATTTCGAGACGAATCGATACACCCCTTCTCAGCAAATCTTAAGATTCCTGAATCTAACAGACAATGACCGCGATACTATGCTTCACAGTATCTTAAAGGAAGTTGTTGATAAGATGCCGTAGGAGGAGTGCTATCAAAATCAGCTGGACAATTTATAAACCAGATGTACCTGTTATCTATGATCCAGAGAACGCAATGCATATTTTGAACGCCATCAGACCTGCAGAGTTTGGTAAAACACAAAGCCACAACACTTTCAGTGACACCACTTTGTCCCAATCAAAAACGCCTAATGCATTACGAATTCAATATCATTTCCAAATATTCAATCTCATCCTTATGTGTAGGACTGCTTAGTGGCGTTCCAACTTCTACACTACGTTTTGCTTTGGTCACAATCAGATGAGCAACATTCTTCTTATGCTCTGCACCAATTACGGCATAAACCTCAATCTTACTGGTATCTGGCAAGAATGGCGCACCCTGATTGGCTGCTGATGCGGTTGTTCCATAATCAGAAATGGCGTGCAGTTTCACAGATTCTATACCATTGCTGTCTATACTGTAGCCAACGAGAAAATCTGTTGCATGCATCAAAAAGATGTTCTTCGGCTTATCACCGGTTCTACTCCAACCATTCTTTTGCAGCACATTCAGATTAGCACCTTTTCTGAAATCGCCAAGTTTCACGGTATTGACCTTGTTAGTATCATAGCAGAAAGTTAATATTGGGTCACTTAAGTTTTTATATACAGGCACCTGCATATAGACATTACTCTCTGCAGACTGTTGGCGAGAACGTTTCCACATACCATCTTGATACCAGATAATCCAATAGTCGATTTCTCCCAGAGATTTTGGTTTGGGCAAATCCTTGGGAATAGCTCTTCGCTCATTGATCAAACTGCGCACTATTTGATTCACGACATCCATATCAAGAGTTCCAGTACTAAGATTCAAATCGTCTGTATCGATAACTTCCTTTATAGAGATGGTCATACGTTCAGTAATGAAAAACGTAATCTCATCACCTTTCAGCAACTTCACGCGATTGCCTTGCCTGATATAAAGTTGAGTACCAGAAAGGAAGATGGGTCTGCGAGCAGGTTTAACGACTATCTTACAATATGACCTACCCTGGAGTTCTTCAAATTCAACACTTATGAGCGAATTGGCAATACTTGGACAAAGATTGTCAATCGTATTACGTATCTTCAGTTCATAACCGTCGCGATCTTCTTTATATGAACCTGCATATTCGTCCTCTCCTTCGTTCAAATGTGGATAGTCGCCATCAATACCTATCACCTTCTTGGTCTTATCGTGGACACCGATATAAAGAGTACCGCCATCAGTATTCATGAATGCTGTAAGCTCTTTCAACACATTGTATAGCTGTTTGTCAATGTCCGCTTCACCCTTTCCTCCTGGAGGGAAGGCAATTGAGGTTTTATACTCCAGCGTCTGACTTTCATCGCCAACACCAAGAACCGGCAGACTCTTCCACAATGCGGCCAGCTTATCCTCTGTATTGTCCTTCTCTTCTTTTACAGCTTTTTCAACTGGTTTCTTTTCTGTATGAACAACCTCTCTCAGTTTCAAGTTACCTTTCTCGTTGAAACCTGCCACCTCTAATATGCACGAATCTCCTATTTGGTATTTCTGTTCACCTTTATAGAACATTCTATGGGTAGAGAAGTCATCCTCCAATACATAAAAGGTGGATTTTGTGTAAAAGTCCTCCTTCACATCGGTTACCTCAAAAGCATAGAGTTTACCTTCTTGATAGTGTTCCCTATTCAAACGAGCCTCGTCCTGTACGAACTTGATTTTTCCAAACGCATCAATGCTTTTAACCGTTACATATAACATATTGGGAAGACTCTCATACTGGCACTTCAGGATGTTATACACCCTATACTCCTTACTGGGGTCATCATCATGAAGTGCAATATAGTTATAACCAGCAGAATCCTTGCGGATGTCCACAACCTTCATCTCATATTGTTTACCGACTTCGTAGTTCATATATGCAAGATTATTTTTGGGGTTTACCTTCTTCAATTTTCAGACCTAAATGATAATAGTCTGATATTCGTTTCAAGTCTTCGGCTTTAGTTCCATTACTGATATTAGAATATATGTACTAACCTTCACATTCATGTTGCCAGATGCGTCCTGGAACTGTAGGACGCTTATTCCTACTGACAAGGTTGAAACCATTACCATGTTCGATACCCACTTTAGGAATGCGTTCCAAGCCAATCTTACGCAAAGTATCAATGAAAGTATCAATGGCTTGACAATGCCAGATAACGGTTCCATCTGAGAAAGTAACGCGCATACCCATTGGCGTTTTTCATTGAGCTTAATAATATTCTTTTGGGCTAACGAATAGAGTAAGTTCTTTATCTTATTCTTCTTCTGTTTTTCCGACAACACATCCTCTCCTTCGTGTCCATTGAAGGAGTTCTTCAGGTTCTTCATCTCTTTCCAGTCGCACTTTTCATTCTCAACAGGATAATATGCAATCAAGAATACTTGTAGTTCGTTTTCTGTCATTCTACAGGTCGATTAAGTTCTTATATACATATCTTCCAGTGCCTTCTCGCTCGGCGAAGTGCCAAGTATAGCAAAAACGCCAGGGCTTAACACAGCTTGGCAAACGGCACCGCCCATGGCATTAATCCCCCATTTAAGACGGACTTGCTGCGATCACCATACTCCATGGACAAATAGTGCTGAGGACGATGCACATGAGAAATGGCAGGCTCCGTATCATAGGCTTTTTTGAAGAAATCCTCAATATTCTTCCTGTTTTTCAAATATGCTTTTATCGTTTTTATTTGGTTTGCAGAAAGTGTTTTGCTTGTTCCTCGACCTTTGATTGAATATTGCAAATCATCCGTGTCATAATCATACTCCAAATGAACATTGTAAGTTACCCTAAAACTATCGTAAGGTTCGTCATATTCAACTATGACTTTGGAAGGACCTGTGGTTTTAGATGCAGCTGACGGCGTCGAGGAACTTCCCATTGCCTCGTCCATCTCCTCCTCGCTCGGCAAAATTCCTTCTTCCTGATATCGTTTGAGCCATCGTGTGTAAGTTTCTTCGTCTATACCAAGGGGCTGTTTGCTCTGTTTTTGAGTGGTTTTTGTACGCTTGGGCGTCTTGGATCGCTTTGGTTTGGCTATTTTATCAGCAGGCAACCCATTAGCTTTTGTGAGGATATCGTGTAACAATTGTGCTGCTTTGTCTTGGTTGTTTTTCTTTGGTCTGGCCTGGAATATCGCTTCCAACGACTTATACTCCAACGAATTGACATCCACCTTGTTTTTTGCAGACAACATCAACTTTTCCCATTCAATGTGAGAATAGTTCTGATACAAGTATTCGCCGAATGCATAGTGATAAAGGCCAAATGAATATTGCTTTTCATTTACCATCCTTATAGCCTGATCCAACAAATGCTTGTGTTGTTGATTGCCTTGAACAAAAACACTCAAAAAACGAAGCATGCCGTATTCTGCTAAAGGTTCTTCGACATATTCAATGCTATTGGGGGAGTCGCCCTGCCTTGCTGAATCATAAAAGGCATGCATCATTTCATGAATGTATGTGGATATAAACTCTGCACCAAAGTTATATTCCAAAACAATTTTTGCATCTTTTCCCGCACGTGTGTAGTACCCACTTCGATGAATTGTCCATTCAATTTCTACCATATAGCCATCTGGTTTGCTGCTATTATCCTCTAACACTTTCTTCAAATGCTCCAACTCGTCATAACCGAGAAATGGCTTTATTTGACATTCCAGTTGGTTTCGAAGATTTGGATTCTCTATTTCGCGCATCCTATTAACGATAGCTTTCCTTTGTTCATCAATTGCTTCTTTTTCTTTTTCCAGTTCATCAATCCGTGCCTTTATATCACCGATGGAAACACATTCGACATTAATTCTATCGTTTTTCAGACGTTCTGTTACTTCAACTGTCAATGTATCGTGCAACTCTCCAAAATTGTGGCACTTGGGTTGCAGCACTGGAAATTCGAAAGTATCAACTTGCTCAAATAATTCTATTGTATCACTACTAAGTTTTGATCTTCTCAGATGAGAATTAAATTGAAATGCCATATTCCTATAATTTAGTTATTATAATTTTTGTTTTTTTCACTATATTTACAACTCGTACCGCATTCTCTATTCATTTCTCCTACAAAGTTACCTATTTCATCGCCTTGTCCAGCTCCTTCTCGCTCGGCAAAACAAAATTCTTAATACCGTATATTTCATATACTAAATTATCAATTTTGTTCTGGACAACTTGCAAGTTCCTATCTCGTTCGTCCTCATCAATTATATTGTCAAAAAACTTTTTTTGAACAGACACAGCCTGATCAAACAAGATTTTACAGTTCTTCAATTGCTCATTTGTCGGAACAACAACTGGAAGCATACGAATGTCATTGATTTGCACATTTACAGTATTGTTTAAGAAATTCCTATAGATAAAACCGCACAACGAACTATTAATTAGTGATACCAAATAATAACTTGGAATGGAAGTCATAACATCAAAAAGGGACATTGATGCTACATCATAAACGCTTTTGTCTTTTATACGGCATTTTATATTTGAATAATTTTCGTTTAAGTTATTATTCCAACAGAAGCCATCTTTAAAATAGAATCTTGAGTTTCTAACAACAGGCATACCCTTGCCTTTTCCTGAATTTGAATTAAGAAAATTGACATTGTTGCAACTCCAATCTATTAAGTATGGTGTGGGTAGATACCATCTGTTTCCATCTTTATCTCCTTTGTCATACGGAACAAATGATCGTTCCCCTCTTATACCGAATTTTTTTTCGTTATCAGACATCTTAAATACATCTGCAATTTTTTCTTTAGGTACTATCCGAAACAATGCTCCTTGTCCAAAAACGTCTCTTCCTTTTTCTTCCTTCAATCTATCGAACAATGACCACACATCATTTTCGTTGCTAGGCATTGCATATGTTGTTCCAAATCTCAAATTAAATTCTTTAAGCTTTTTGGTTCTTTTATCTCGAATAAAGTCAGCTAATTTTGAATCCTCTCTGACCCCAATAAACCTGCCGTTATTGGATGTCGCCATGCCCTGACCACCTTCAGACACTAAACCAAGTAAAGTTACATCACCTGCTCTCAATCTATTTCTATATGATTGTATTTCTTTTCTGTATTTATCGATTTTGTCACTAGATTCTATCATATTCCACCATACATCTAACAATCCTGTATGTTTCTGCCCATATTTTTCATCAATTATACGACATAATTTGTTAGGAATATAAAATGCTCTATTGATAGAGGTTGCAAACCTGTTTTGTTGTATTCTATATAGAGGAGCATCTGTAATTCTTTTCACCCCTTTCACATCGTAAACTTCAAAAAAATGTTCATTGATGGGTTTTGCCTTTTGAGACACAAATGTTGCTGTCGAGACCATTGCAGAAGGAAAAACATCATCTCCCCAATGAATAAATTTGATGAAATTGTTACCAAGAAGAACGGATCTTATATTCGATTTGGTGTAAGTTGTAAAATAAGAATCGGAGGTGATTAAAGTATGAATTCCTCCATTTTTCAACATGTTAAAACCTAACATTATAAAATGGCTATATAAATCGTCAGCGAATCCATATACATCAATCAAGGCGTTTTTGAGATTGGCATCTCTATCTTTAGTTGATACATATGGTGGATTCCCAATTACAATGTCAAAACCAACAAAGTCCACATTGTCGTCCAATAGTTGAGGGAACTCAAACCTCCACTCAAAGGCATCCTTATAAACAGCATTTGTCACAATGTCTTGATGCTTTTGTTTCAATTCCTTCAGTTGTTTCTTTAGTTCGGATATTTGCTGCTTTTGTCGCTTGTCAAGTCCAAACAAATTGGCGGTCTCAATGTCGTTGATTTTCTTTTTAAGTTTTATTTCTTCTGAAACTTCTTTTTTTGTCAATTCGGAGCGGAAACAAGATTTTATTTCCTCAATCTTCTTTCTAAATACTTCTTTCTTATTATGATCAGCCGTGTTCAAATAATCCGCCACCCATTTTTTATAGTCTGCGAGCGTGTATTTGGTCCCATACTGTTTGTTGTAATCAGAAAACACATCCTTAAAGGAGGCGTTTAAAGAGAAACGATGTAACAGGCTGTTTCCCTTTACAATCTGATAATCCAAGTTGGGTAGGGCGTGTGGGGTGTTGTTCTCTTCATCGATAACAATGCTTAGCCAGAAACGCAATCGGGCAATATCCACAGCCCCTTTCTCAATATCAACACCAAAGATGTTGTTTTGGATGATTTCCCTTTTTTGTTCGTAACGGCTTGTCTTGTCGCCAAGTTTCTCGCGCAAGGCAACCAACAGATTCAACATTCCCATCGGGAACGCGCCCGAGCCAATAGCGGGGTCGCAAATCTTTACATTTTTCAATTCGACAAGCACATTCTCTCTTTCTGGGACTTCAATCCTTTCATAATCCTCCACAAATGCACGGATGTCATCATCGAAACCTGGGATTTTAGTGCAAAGGTATGCAATAAGCGACTCCTTGCACATATACTGCACAATTTCCTTGGGAGTATAGAATGCACCTTTGTCCTTGTTGTCTTCCAGTTGGCTTTCGAATATCTTGCCCAGCATTTCAGGATCAATGCCTATCTCCGCATCGTTCGGGTCGTTCTCGTCAATGGTGAAGTTGTATTCCGAGAAAAGTGTAAACAATTCGTTGAAAATACTATTGGAGAAGGCGGATTTTGGCTTGTCGAATTCTTCTTGCTCAAACAAACCACCGTTCAAATAAGGAATGTTTTTCCATTCGTCCAAAAGTTTCAGATTCCATCCTTCTTTCTCAAACAAGGCTTTTCTATCATCAACTTTTGTGTTCAGAACGCCAAAGAACAAGGGTTCCAGAACCTCATCCAAAAATGACCCGGGTATGGTAGCTGTAACATTTTCGCCTTTATTAGTCACATAGATCTCAAAAAGCGATTTGATGTAGTTTGGGTTTCCACACATCCAACCTTTCTTCTGAAGAAACTGCAGAAACACAAGTCGCCCCATCAGTTTCTTGATATAATCACGTCTTGTCTTTTCATCCCATCGGCTGAACTCAGGACCGAAATAACGGGCATCACCTTTGTGCCTTTCAAGAAAATCACAAAAACCAAGCTCTTGCTCGGGAATGTCAGCCATTTTTTTGTACCTCGTATACTTGGACTTGCCTTTTTCGCCATCACCCAAAATCTTTGAATACAAAGCACGGTAATTATAGAAGAATTCGTCGGAAAGGGCTTCCACATCGAAAGCCTTGGTGATTGCATCCAAAGTTTTATTGCTGTTTTTTTGCAACTCATCAAAGCGCTGGGCGATGGTACGGCAGGAGTAGGAAGGACCGCAGAGGTAAGTGTAGCGCTTGGCGGGAGAATCGTTTCTATGTACGTCAAGGCGTTTCAACCACGAGAGTCGCCATGTTTGTGCTTCGGCGTTTGTGCTTCCATCGAGATAATGGAATACGATAAAAGCTCCGGAATACGTTTTTGTTATTTGGCGCACTGTATTTTGTATGTTTTTTCTTGCGATAGAAATATGGCAAATGTCTTTAAGAATCACTTCAAAAACACTGACATCAACTTTATCAGTGGAAAATGTTCCATAATCGTAAATATGGTCGATATTGGCACCTCCATTACCATATTTATTAACATAATCATTACTTGTCGGACTTGTTGTCGGTGTAAACTTACCAAATATTGGAGTTAAAACATCATTAATGATGCTATCCATTCCCTTAAAGCTACCGCTAAAGTATTGCTTATACTGAGCTTCTGTTTTTACAGCTGCCATATTACTGCTTATTAAATGTTATAAAAATTGTATTTTCTCCGTATTTATTCGTTGCCAACGTTGCAACATTTTTCATTTTGCCATTAATGATGTCCACAATCTCATTATCGGTGTAGGGCATCAATTTTAATTGTCTATCTTCAATATCTGCATTTATCTTCTGTATGATATTTGCCATTTTAACATCACCCGCATCCACCAAGCGGCGTGCATCGGACAAAGCCGGTCTTACCGAGTCGAATCGCGAATCGGAAGCCCATACCATAGTTAGTATTCTCTGCGCTTCAGTAATCACCCTCTTGGGGCTCGTAACCTTCAACCTATGCTCCATCAAAATAGCGTATGCATCGGTGGCTTTCTTTTCCATATCGGCATAATTGTCGGGCAAAGTAACCGCAGGTGTACTTGGGTCGCACTGGCAATGCTCAATTATCTGCTGCAAGGATATGTCTGTGGCATTAGTTCCTGTATCGTCCACGCTTACATAGAAACTGTTGGATGCAGAAGTATTTTTAACTACGCAAAGTGTTTCGGCAGTGTTTTCACACATATCGATGGCATTGGCAGCTATGCGCAAAGGCGCTGCAAATTCCATAATTTTCTCAAATCTGGCAGGATTTGCGGTTTTATAGTCCTTCAGTTCCTTCATATACTTTACCTGCCAGCTTGCCGGTCCAGCCACAATGGTGTTGAAAGCAGCCGGCGACAGAATTTCGCGAGGGTTGAACACACGGTCGTCCTCGCCAAACTGCGTATGGAAAGCCTGTAGCTTGCGATATGCGTTTTCAATCAGATTTATTTCACGATTGCCCTGTGCCGATGGGAAGAAGTTATACACAAACACAGCCTTCGACTTTGAGCCTATGCGGTTTACACGACCGATGCGCTGTATCAGGCGAGCAGCATTCCACGGCGAATCGTAGTTGAGAATCGCGTTGGCACGGTGAAGGTTTACACCTTCTGCCAACACCTCGGTAGTGATGATGATGTCGTAGTCGTCTTTTGGAGTGCCTTTGTAATTGGCATCGAAGTTTGCGGCAATGATGTCCTTGTCCCTATCACGGTTGGCTGCTGTTACTTTTAGCACCCTATAACCTAATGAAGTCGCAACATTGTAAATCTTATCTACTGTCGGGATTGCTTCGGTGAAGATTACAAGTTTTGTTTCATCTTCCGTAAGCTCGTGTCTGAGTACTTCCATTTCAGCAATGATACCATTCACTTTTTCGAAGTCGTAGGAATTTTCGATTGCATAAACTAGCATCTGCTTTACAAAATCATCCAGCCGCTGTACGTCGTTTGCCATCAATGCATCCAACTTGGCCTTAAACTCATCGAGTTTCGGGTCTTCCGTATTGGCACGCCAACGTTTCAGCAAAGTATCAATCAGGGCTTTGTCCGCCATTAAATCATTGATATAGTTTGCATCGAAATCCGCCTTTGTATATTCTGCATTTTGCCCTTTGGCATTTTTGCTACTTGGCAAAGCTTTTATTTTATTGCGTAATTCGGTGTATGCATCGGAACGTTTGGAAAAATTTGCCATGATAGCATTTACATCCAACTGCGGACAAATGAAAATGGCATTGTCATTCCACATGTCAATGATAAGTTCAACTTAGAAAGTTATAAAAGTGGGTAAGAAGAATGGCCCGCCGATCGGCGGGCCATTCGGGAAAAAATGCTACATTTGCGGTCTCTAATCCAAATGCACATGCAACATTTAAACGAGA
>Ga0208297_1001906_pt1 | contig 15042 bp, 15 predicted proteins | sample LMS_cellobiose_e_FD_187367 | JGI IMG/M metagenome (GOLD analysis project Ga0208297, IMG submission 187367) | Rumen-fistulated moose microbial communities from Alaska, USA - LMS_cellobiose_enrichment (SPAdes) (version 2) | ecosystem: Host-associated > Mammals > Digestive system > Stomach > Rumen... | reverse complement strand
CACAGGCGGCGGCGGGATACGGCCCTCGGACCGGCAAACCCGGTCCTGCGGATTGTTGATGAAAGGGCCTGCGGGCCCTTTCATACTATCCCGGGGTTTGTAGATAGTCTGCGGGGCCCTTTTTCTTTTGAAGAAAGGCCCCGTTTTTTTCTGTTCTTGACCCCGTACTTGCACAATTCGCCAAAAGGCGATACAATGATTTCGTAAAGGAAGGAGGCTGCCGTTTGGAGCAGGAATACCCCAAAAACAGCGCCGTGCGCAGCTTTATGACCATCGGTACGCTGTATTCCTATTTGTACTGCATGCTGGCGTCCAATGTGATTCTGTCCATGCCCATCCTGGGGGGCGCCCTGTACCTGGCAGGCCGCACGGCGGTGCTGTGCGGGTCTTTTCGCTTTCCCATTCAGGAGGGTGTCATTTCCAAATCCACCCGCCGGGCGGGCATGGCGCTGCTTGTCCTTTTGTTCCTTTTGCTGCTGGCACTGATGACCGTTTACCCCATCAGCCTCTCCAGCGCCGATTTCTGGCGCCTGGCGGGCATCGTATTGTGCATCATCCTGCGCCCCAGCCTGACCCGCTACGTGCTGGAAAGGGCGCTGATCGCCCGGAAAAAGACCATGAACATCCTGCTGCGCATCTGCGCAGTGCAGCTTCTGTTCCTGCCGCCGCTGCTTTTGATGCTGCTGCTCAGCCCCATGGAGCGATTTGCGGTTTGGGCGCTGCTGGGCGGATACCTGCTCAGCGGCATTCTGGAATCCTTTCCCCTGGACCGGATGCGGGACCGGATGCGCCCCTTTACCGAGGAGGACCGGCAGGAGGTGGCGCGGCTGCGGGGCGTTCACGCTTACCGCATGTACCAAGGCGTGCTGCTGGTCATCACCGCGGCGCTGCAAATCACCCAGGTGATGGCCTATACCTACATTGCCGTCACCGCCGACGCGCTGATACTGTGCATGGGCATCGCCCTCCTGTGCACCTACGCGGCCAGCATGCTGGCCGATATCGTGATGCGGCGGACAAAGACGCAGGAATCCAACCCCAATTTCCTGATGATGCTGGGGCTGGTGTTTTGGCTGTACGGGCTGATTCTGTTCATCCGCGCCCTGGATGCGCCGGGGATGGTGGAGGAATATCTGTCCCTGGCCCTGTGCACGGTGGGGGCCACGGTGTGCGTGCGCGTGGCGGTGCAGATGGAGCGGGATATGCGCCGGGTGGCGGCCTTCGCCATCGGCCACGCGCCCAGCCGCGGCGTGGACCTGGCCCAGCAGGCGCGGGTGGAATTTGCGGTGCTGGCGGGGCAGATGGTGGCTTTGGTGGGGCTGACGCTGATCTGCGTGTTCACCGCCACCGATTTTCCCGGCGACTGGAATGCCATTTTCCGCTCCTTCAGCCCGCTTTTGACCCTGCCCGCCCTGGCGCTGGTGGGGACGGCCATAGTTTTTTCCCTGCTGTTCCCGCTGACGCGGCAGCACATCGAGAAGCTGCGGAAATACACTGATATGCAGCAGGAAGGCCTGTCCAACGCCCCCCTGCACGATCAGTTGGAGGCCGTGGTGGTGAAGCGGAGCCTGAAGCACTACGGCATCAAGGTGATCCTGTTCGTTCTGCGCCCATTGTACCGCCACAGGATCATTGGCCGGGAAAATGTCCGGCTGGATGAGGATATCCCCTGCGTGTTCGTGTGCAATCACGGGGAGATTTACGGCCCCGTGGTGGCCACGCTGTACGTGCCCTTCTCCTTCCGGCCCTGGGTGGCCTATGAAATGACGGACAAACAGGCCGTGATCGACCATACCATGAACGGCAGCTTCCAGAATTTCACCGGCTGGAAAAAAAGGACGCTGCACTTTCTGATGGTGTATATCGGCGCGCCGTTCCTTACCTGGGTGATGCGGTCGGTGGACTGCATCCCGGTATACCACGATAATCCCCGCAAGCTCATGCAGACCTTCCGGGAAACCACCGCCGCCATGGAGGCGGGGGACAATATCCTGCTCTTCCCCGAAAACGCCGATACCTCCGCCGATCACCGGTACGTGCACGAAGGCGTATCCGAATTCTTTACGGGCTTTACCATGATCGGCCAATTGTACAGCAGCCGCACCGGGAAAAACCCCCTGTTCGTGCCCCTGTACGCCAATAAAAAACAGCGCACCATCACCTTTGGCGTGCCCACCCGCTATGACCCGGATATCCCCAGCAGCCAGGAAAAGGAGCGGCTGTGCAATTACCTGCGGGGCGAAATGCTGCGCATGGCAGGAATGGCGGAAGAAAAATCGGATTAACAAAAAAATCTTCGTCAAACGCACGCCCCGGCGCTTTCAGGCGCCGGGGCTCAGACTATCTACAAACCCCCGGGATAGTATGAAAGGGGCCGCAGGCCCTTTCATCAACAATCCGCAGGACCGGGTTTGCCGGTCCGAGGGCCGTATCCCGTCGCCGCCTGTGGCGGATGAAGGCGGGAGAAGGCCCAATGAGGCACAGAGCAGAGCAGTCTGCGCTTGCGCTGGCTGCTCTGCGACAATGCCGAATTGCGAGGTTCGGTCCTTGACCGCTTCCGCTATCAATTTCCGGTCGTAATATGAGCAATTCCGGGCAATTTTGCCCGGAATTGCCATATTACAGGAAATTGATGTTCCCATCGAAAGCCTGCTTGCTGGCTTTCGATGGCAGAGCATTGACTTTGTCGATGCTCTGACAGCCCCGTGACGGGGCCGTTTTCTTTGCGCGTATATTTGCCATCCGGCGGGAAAAGCTAAAAGCAGACCAAAAAAGGAGGCGTACCCATGAATCCATTTCAATTAAAGCCGGATAAGCTCACCGATCAGTTTATGGACTGGCGGAGCATGTATCCCAAGGCCTATGACAAGATGGCCGTGGACCCTTACACCCGCACCCGGGTGATCCTGATGAACGGCACGGAATATGAGGCCGTGAAGTTTTCTCACCAGTTCCAGCGCCATGAGAGCAACAATGACCTGCGGCGGGAACTGGCCCTCACCCGCCGCCAGGAGCAGCAGCAGCAAAAAAAGATCGCCTGCCTCAAGCCCCTGGATGAAACGGTATTGGAGCACACCATCGGCTATGAGCAATTGGCCGTGGACCTGACCGCCATGCTGGCCCAGCGCGTTACCTGCCCCCATGTGAAATCCGCCCTGGATTTCGCGCTGCTGGAGGATTTTGACCATTTGTACCGCTATGCCGACCTGCTGGAAATGGAAACGGGCATCTATGCCGAAAAGCTGGTGGGGGATTACACGGAAATCATGCCCGGCCGCCCCACCATTTCGGAGCACCGCGCCCCCTTCGACGCCCTGTGCGCGCCCGGCAAGCCCGACGCCCAGCTTTTTGACAAGCTGGCCGTGAATATCATCACCGCCGCCGAGCAGCAGACCATGAACTATTACATGAACATCTGCGGCCTGTATACCTCCGACCTGGGGCGGAAGCTGTATCAGGAGATCGGCATGATCGAGGAGCAGCACGTCACCCAGTACGGCAGCCTCATGGACCCCGCCGCCACATGGCTGGAATGCCTGCTGATGCATGAATACACCGAGGCATACCTCTATTATTCCTGCATGGAGGATGAGACCGACCCGGATATCAGGCGGCTGTGGGAGGCCTTCTTCCGCATGGAGGTGGCCCATGTGCATCACGCGGCCGACCTGCTGAAGCAGTACGAAAAGAAGGATTGGCAGCAGGTGATTCCCGGCGGCGAATTCCCGGAGCCGCTGCACTTCAGCCCCAATATCGCGTACGTCCGCTCCGCATTGAACATGGTGGATTTCACCGCGGAAAAGGAAGCCTTCAAGCCCGTCAACATGCTGCCCAAGGATTACGATTTCTTCCGCTACCAGCAAATCGTAAACAGCGCCGTGGACAGCGTGCCCAGCCATCAGGTCATCGACCGTTCCATCCGTCAGCGGGGACGCGATTACCGCGCCGAAACCGCCCCCAGCCCCATCCCCGCCCTGCAGAACCGCACCGTGGACAATACGACCTTGGGAAGAATTTACCAGTAAGAAACGGAAACGAAGCGGGGGAGGAACACTCTTTGGAGCCAAAGAGCGTTCCTCCCCCGTACCCCCTCCTCGAGAAAGCAGATCGGGAGGGCTTTTTGTTATTTCAACGTTACTTGGCAGTTATCCATTTCCAGGATCAGGGTGTCCGGCATTGTATCCACGGAGATCATATCCCTAAAATGGAGGATGGGATAATCCTTGTCGTCATACTCCCCGGAAAGGCTCATCCCCTCGGGGAAGCCTTGGCCGTTTTCCTGCACCCAGGTGCCGTTCCAAAGCTCGGTGATGATATCAAAGGCTTTTTCGCCGTCGGCGGCCTCATAAATCTTCTTCGCTTCCTCGTCGGCTTCAAAGGCCCGGTCCAGATACAAGCCGCACACGGTTTGTTCGGCATGGACGGAGGTCAGGGTATAGCCGTTCAGGGTGAAGGGCTCCGCGGGGGCGTAATCCTTTTCCGCGATGATGCCGTGGATGGGGATTTCAATGCTTTCGCGCTGCAGAATCGCCGAATCCGCGACTTCTTCCCCTGTTTCCGGGTCGATCCGGCTGATGCGAAAGACGATTTCGGCGGGCAGCACGCTGAGGCCGCCTGTTTTTTCCTTGTCCAGATATCCCATGCTGAAATAGGTCATGGTGTTGTCGTCATTCCAGAGAGGGTCTTCCATCCCCTCGCCGCCGCCGTTCTCTTCCGAGATATTCAGATGGGCCCGGGGCCAGTACAGGGGCAGATTCAACTGCTTGGCGGCGTCCAGATAGGTGGTATCCTCGGGCAGGCCCAGGCGATGGGCCAGGGTCCTGCCGTTTTCGCCGTTGCAGCCCAGGATGTCGCCGGGATCAGCGCAGTACAGGGCAGGGCTTCCGTCGGCGGTCCTGATATCCGTTGTGCTCATGGCCAGGCGCCCGTCGCACAAAAGCTGCTTCACAGTGAAGGTCAAGGGCCCAATCTGATAACTCTTTTCCTCAGTGGCGTTCAAGATATCCTGAGCGGCCTGGGGCACTACGGTGCCGTCGTAGACGCTGAAGAAATCCGTCCAGCCCAGGGCGTCGGTGGCGGCCAGGGCGGCGGCCATGGTGGCGATGATGAGCAGCGCGGCGACGAGCGCCGTGCGCAGCGTCAGCTTTTTCACTTTCTTTTCCTCCTTTGCGGAGCGGGCGGCGCGCATTAGGGCGTCGTGGCAGTCTGCGGGCATTTCGGGGAATGCGGCGCGCAGATTTTCCAGATCTTTTTCAAGATTGCGTTTCATGCCTCCAGCTCCTTTCTCAATTGTTCTTTGGCCCGGTGGATGCGTCCCCGGACGGCGGCCTCCGTCAGCCGCAGCGCGGCGGCGATTTCCCGATAGGTCATGCCCTCCGCGTATTGCAGCATCAGCGGCAGCCGGAATTTTTCGGGCAGGCTTTGCAGCGCCAGGAAAAGGGCCGGGTCCGGCGGGGAAACGGATTGCTCCGGCAGCTTCTCCAGCGGCACCAGGCGCCGCCTTGATCTGAGGATGTTGCGGCATTCATTCACCAGGATGCGGATGATCCAGCTTTTGAATTTTCCTTCCTCCCGCAGGGTATGGCGCTTTTCCCAGGCCTTCAGGGCCGTTTCCTGCATGGCGTCCCGGCAGTCGTCCGGGCAGCTTCCCAGGATCGTACAGGCCACGCGAAACAGGGCGCCGCTGTGCGCGTCCATTGCCTGCACAAAAAAATCTTTGTCCAAATTCATCACCTCTTGGAGCGCGTTCCATTTATAAGACGCGCGGGGAGCGGCAATCCTCACAAAGAAGAACAAAAAAATCTGCGGCCCCTGCAAAAATCTGCCCGGAAGGGCCATGGACAAATCCATTCCCATCCATTATAATACAATGCAGAGGGGAAGAGCAAACGGCGCGCTTTTACCGCTGTGCAGAATCAGGAGGCATCGTATGCAGTACGTAAAATTCGGCAGGCACGATACCGACGTATCCCGCCTGGGGTTTGGCACCATGCGCCTGCCCACCCAAAAAGAAGGCGAGAAAACCGTGATCGACAGGCCCGAGGCCATTTCCATGATCCGCCGGGGCATCGACCAGGGCATTTCTTATGTGGACACCGCCTATATGTACCATGACGGCGAAAGCGAGATCGTTACCGGCCTGGCCCTCAGGGACGGCTACCGGGAGAAGGTGCAATTGACCACCAAGCTGCCGCCCTGGTACTGCAATGAAGAAAAGGACATGAACAGGCTGCTGGACGAGCAGCTCAAAAAGCTGGATGTAGGGTATCTGGACAATTACCTGCTTCATGCCCTGAACAAAGACACCTTTTCCAAACTGCAATCCTTCCATTACAAGGATTTCATGCGCCAGGCCATCCGGGACGGGCGCATCCGCCGGGCGGGCTTTTCCTTCCATGATAATTACGACGCGTTTATGACCATCCTCAACGACTGGGACGAATGGGACCTGTGCCAGATCCAGTTCAATTATCTGGACGATCGGGAGCAGGCCACCGTGGACGGCCTGCGGGAAGCGGGAAAGCGGGGCATCGCCGTGATCATCATGGAGCCCCTGCGGGGCGGCGCCCTGGCCAATCCGCCCCGGAACGTGCAGGATATGATCGCCGGATATGAAAAGCGGCGCAGCGCCGTGGAATGGGCCTTCGCCTACGTGGCGGATCATCCGGAGGTTTCCACCATCTTAAGCGGCATGAGCACCCCGGAGCAGTTGGAGGACAACCTGCGCATCTTCGATACCCTGACGCCGGGGGGCCTCACCGACGGGGAGCGGGCGTTCTGCGCGGCGCTGAAGCAGGCGTATCTGAGCCGCATGCCCGTCAAGTGCACCGGCTGCGCCTACTGCCAGCCCTGCCCCCAGGACGTGCACATCCCGAATATCTTTCGCCCCTACGACCAGAGCAGGATGTTTGACGATCCCGGCCGCTTCCGCCGGGAGTATGCCCAGCTCGTCGAAAAGCATTTTGACGCTTCCCAGTGCGTGCAGTGCGGCGCCTGCGAAAGCGTGTGCCCCCAGCACATTTCCATTATCGACTGGCTGCAGAAGATTGACCGGGAATACCGGGATATGGTAAAATAACGCCGGCGCCGTGCGCCCCGGCGGGCTTCCCGCCGGGCGATGCTCGGCAGCATATACATATCCATACGATTGCATATGATACCGTGCGGCGGGCCAAAATAGAAAAAACGGCCCGCCGCGGCCTATGATGGAGGAAAAAGCGCATGCCCTCTCCGCTGCTGTTCGGGTTCATCCACATATACGGGGCGCTCATCGCCCTGGCCATCGGGCTGGGGGTGTATCTGTGCACCCGCCGGGAAAAACGCATGGGCCTTAAAAAGGATATCAGCATCGACCTGGCCCTGTGGGTGATCCCCGCCGCGCTGGTGGGGGCCCGGCTGTATTATGTGGCGTTCCGGTGGGATATGTACAAAGACGACCTGCTGAGTATCCTGTATATCTGGCAGGGGGGACTGGCCATTTACGGCGGGGTGATCGGCGGGCTGATCGCCGGGCTGATTTTCGCCCAAACAAAAAAGGTGTCCTTTCCGGTGCTGGCGGATTTGGTGGCCCCGTCCCTGATCCTGGGCCAGGCGGTGGGCCGGTGGGGGAATTATTTTAACGGCGAGGCCTACGGCTACGCGGTGGACAGCCCCGCCTGGCAGTTTTTCCCCGCGGCGGTGCAGGTGGACGGGGTGTGGCACATGGCCACGTTCTTTTATGAATCCATCTGGGATTTCCTGGGCTTCCTGCTCTTGTGGCGGCTGAAGGAAAAAGTCACGGCCCGGGGCAATCTGTTCCTGCTTTACCTGTGCTGGTACGGCTTGGGCCGGGCGGTGATTGAGGGCCTGCGCACCGACAGCCTGATGTGGGGGCCCATCCGGGTGTCCCAGGTGCTGTCCGCCGGGCTGGTATTGGCGTCCGGCGTCATCCTGGCGGTCCGCCGCCGCAGGCACAAGGGGGAAAAGCCGTATCCGGCAGCGTAAAAACCGGGCGGCTCACAGCCGCCCCGTGGGGATACAGGCTTACCGCCGCCTGTCTGAGTGAAAATGATGGGGAATTGGAAGCATTCCTGGAATTGGCTTTCTGGAAGGGAGCGCGAGGGGAACCGTCTTTCCCCTCGGAAAGACGGTTCCCCTCGCAAAAACAATATTTTGTTTTGTTACAGCGTGCCGCGCATCTGCGCGTACTTGTCCTTGGCGGTCTGCACGTCCTGGGGCTGGGCGGGCTTTACGGGATACCAGCCCTGCTGGGACATGGCGTTCCAGATATCCAGTTGATCCTGACCCATCTGCAAATAGCAGTCGTTGAGCACCTGGCGCATGCCGGGCTGGCTGGCTTCCAGCAGTTCGCTGGTCATGTTGGCCATCAGGGCCTTTTCCTGGTAGAGCAGGTCGAAGGCCAGCTCCTGGTCCGTCAGGGGCTGGGGGGCGTTCATGGGCTGATTCTGGGGCATGGTCGCATTCCTCCTTTTTTACTGGCAGCCGTTCAGGTAGGCGAAAACGGCGTCAAAATGCTGGCGGTGGTGCTGGGCCACCGAGGACGCCAGGTTCTTAAGCTGCGGATTCTGGAATTGGTTTGCGTAGCTGGCGGCCACCCGGCAGGCCGTGGCAATGTGGGTCAATTGATCCTCCAGGACGGACAGGTCCTTGCTGGTGAGGGCGCAGCCCTGCTGATTGGGCATGATGGTTTCCTCCTTTTTATCGGTGATATTCTCATCATGCCCCCGAAGGCCATCCTTTATTCCGAGGTGACGTATGAAAAACTGGGGCTTATACAGGGCGGCGCTGCGGGGCATCCCCCCGCGCGGCCGCGTGCGGGAAAGCAGCCTGACGGACGGCGTGACGAGGGAAACGGAGCGGATTTTCAGGAAGCACCGCTGCGTGGGCGCGTCCCTGTGCGTGTTCGGCGCGGGAGGCGGGGAGCTGGCCTTCGGCGATGCCCGGCGGGGCATGCCGGCAAGGCGGGACACGGTATACCGCGCCGCATCGGTGAGCAAATTCATCACCGCCCTGGGGGCCATGAAGCTGCGCGAAGCGGGGCTGGACCTGGACGGCGACGTGAACGGCTATCTGCCCTTTTCTCTGCGCCATCCCCAGGCGCCGGACACGCCCATCACGCTGAGGATGCTTTTGACCCACACGGCGGGCCTCCATGACGGGAAATCGTATAACGCCGGCGTCGCCCGGGGGGAGCCGCTGTCCCGCATTCTGGCGGGAGACAGCTTTGCCCCGCACCGGCCGGGAGAGCAATGGGAATATTCCAACCTGGGCGGCGGCATTGCCGGGGCGGTGATGGCGGCGGCGGCGGGGAAGGACTTTGAAGCACTGATGCAGGATACGGTGTTCGCCCCTCTCGGAGTGACGGCCACATACTATCCCCAACGCGTCCAGGGAGAGCTGGCGGACGCCCGCCGCATCCTGCCGCCACACCGGGGCCCGAATTACGACGCCGCGGAAAGGCAGAAGCGTCCCCTGCCGGCGGCGGGGGCGGATGCGGAGCGGCACTATAACCTGGCCCACGGCAGCCTATGCGTGTCTGCGCCGGAAATGGCGAAGCTGGGGCTGGCCGCGATGCGCCCGGGGTTTTTAACAGAAGAAAGCCTGAGGGAAATGCGCGCGGCGGTATCGCCCTTTACGGGCCGGGCGGATAACCTTTGGCAGGGCATCGGCACGTTCATTCTGCGGGACCGCGCCCTTTGCCCCCGAGCGGTGTGGGGGCATCAGGGAATGGCCTATGGGGCGGTGCACGGGCTGTTCTTTGACCCGGAGAGCGATCGGGGCTACGCGCTTTTGACCAGCGGCGCCAGTGAAGCGCGCCGGGGCGTGCTGGCCGACCTGAACGCGGATATGATCCGACTGCTGCTGGGGGAATGAGCATGGACCAGGTAACGGAAATCACCCGCCGGGGCGGGGTGGCTACGGTGAAAATGCTGTCGGGGGAGGTGCTGCGCGTTCCCAGCGCCCTGTATCTGGAACGCCGGCTGCGGACGGGGGAAAAAATGGACCCCGACGCGTACCGGCTGTTCATGCGGCAGCGGGGATATCCCCATGCCCTGGAGGCGGCCATGAAATACCTGGCCCTGCGGGAACGCAGCGAAAAGGAAGTGGCGGCGCGGCTGCGCCGGTCCTGCTACGATGAACATACCATCGCCCGGGTGCTGGAAACGCTGTCGCTGCACGGTCTGGTGTCAGACGCGCGGTTCGCCGGGGAATGGGTGGAAAGCCGGAAAAGGAAGTATGGCCGGGGGCGCATCGCCCGGGAACTGCGGCAAAAAGGCGTGGCGGAGGCGGAGGCCCGATCCGCGCTGGAGGCGCTGCCGGAGGAAGAGGAATACCGCGGGGCCCTTGCCCTGGCGGGGAAAATGGCCAGGAAATTCAAGGGCGATCCGAAAAAAATCGCCCAGGCGCTCGTGCGCCGGGGCTACGGATGGGGCCTGGCCCGGAAGGCCGCCCAGGCGGCGGTCAAATCAGCAGCGCCAGGGGCGGAATGGTGAGGAAGCAAAACAGCGTGCTCAGCAGCACGCAATTGGCGCTCATGGCGGTTTCGCTCCGGTGGATTTCGGCCAGGCTGAGAATGACGGTGGCGCAGGGCGCGGCGGAAAGGATCAGGATGCTGGCTTTGAAGGACAGGGGCAGCGGCAGGAATGCCACGCAGCCATAGCAGAACAGCGGGAAAACCAGCAGCTTTGTCAGGGCCGCGCCGTACACGAAGGGCCGGGAGAAAAGCGAAAGGAAGGGCACCGCGGAAAGCCGCATGCCCAGGATGATCATGCACAGCGGCGTGGTCATTTTGCCCAGCAGGTGAATGGCGCTGACCAGCATTTCGGGCAGGTAATTGCGCCCCCCGGTAACATACAGGGGCAGCGCCACGGCGAAGCCCAGCATGGTGGGGTTCAGCAGCGCGGACCGGAGGCTCATATATTTTTTCTCCCGGGTCAGGCAGAAAATGCCCATGGTGAAGACCAGGATATTCATGGAAATGATGTATGTGGCCGCGTAGCCCGCCACCTCGGGGTTCTGCGGCAGAAGGGCCTTCATAATGGGGATGCCGAAAAAGCCCACGTTGCCCAGCACCCCGGCAATGTTCAGCACGCGGAAGCGGGCGTCCGCGAATTTTTTATGAAAGACGGCGTAGAGGATCGCCATGAAGGCGCTTTGCAGGAGCAGCGTCGTAAAAAAGAACAGCGCCAGGCTTCCGAAGGCCGGCCAGGAAAAATCCAGGTCCAGGAACGCGGAAACCGGCAGGCAGGGGGAAAGAATATACACCAGCACCGCCGACAGGGTGGGCAGGTGATCGGCCGATCCCTTCCGGAAGCGGCACAGCAGATACCCCGGCAGGATATACGCCATCGTCAGCAATACGTTTTTCAGCGCAATGGAAAACACGCCGCCGCCCCTTTCCGATCTTTTATGCAAGGGATTATAGGCGGAACCACAGAAAATGTCAAGACTGTGTATAATTCGTCAAATATTTAATAATTATGCAATGAATTTCCGCGCTGTTTCATTTGACGGGAAGGGCCCTTCGTGATACACTAAGCGCAGGAAGGTGATGCACATGGATCGTTGCGCGCTGAACGGCTTTTTTGCGCCCGCTCAGCGGGAAAGATGGCTGCGCGCGGTGCCCCAGCGCCGCAGCGTGCGCGCGTTTGCGGACGCGCCGGATGTGGAGCGGCTCAGCGCCCTCAACTATGCGGCGGCCCGGGTGTGTCTGCCCGGGGTGCGCATCGTAATCGGCGAGGCGCCAAGCGCCCTGCTGTTCCGCAAGCTGCCCTTTGTGGACGCCATCTCCGGCACCAACCGCTATGCCGCCGTCATCGCCAACGACCGGGAGGACCCCCACGCCCTTCTGCACGCAGGGGCCAGCGGCGAGGCGCTGATCCTGGAGGCGGCGGCCCTGGGGGTGGGAAGCTGCTGGGTGAAGAGCTTTAAGCGCAGCGGCGTGGCGGACGTTCCCCTGCAGGCGGGAGAAAAGATATTGGCCGTGACGCCCCTTGGCATCGCGGCGGAAAGGGCGGGGGAGGGCTCCAAGCGCAAGAAGCTCACCGAAATCTGCACCGGCGATCCCGCCCAGTGGCCGCTGTGGGCGTACAACGCCGCCGAATGCGTGCGCCGGGCCCCTTCGGCCCTGAACCGCCAGCCCTGGCTGCTGTCCTACGCGGGGCGCACGCTGATGCTCAGCCGCGGCGGCATGGGCACATCCCTGGATTTTGGCATCGCCGCGCTGCATTTATCCCTGGGCATGGGGGATCATCCCCACACCCTGCGCTGGGGAGAAGGAAAGGAAATCGTTTCGCTGGTTGCGGAGGATCAGGCATGACGCTGTTTTCCCAAAATGAAAAATCCACCGCGCCCCTGGCGGACCGCATGCGGCCCCGGACGCTGGACGAATTCTTCGGGCAGGAGCACATCGTGGGCCCCGGGCGGCTTTTGCGCCGGGCCATCGAGGCGGACCGGCTCACCTCGTCCATTTTTTACGGCCCGCCTGGCTGCGGGAAGACCACTCTGGCCTCTATCATCGCCCGGCAGACCAACGCGGCGTTCGTAAAAATGAACGCCGTCACCTCCGGCGTTTCGGACGTGCGGGAGGAGCTGAAAAAGGCGGCGGACCGGCGGGCGCTCTACGGCCAGGCCACCTATCTTTTGCTGGATGAATGCCACCGCTGGAGCAAGGCGCAGAGCGATTCCATCCTGCCCGCCATGGAGGAGGGGCTGATCCGCTTCATCGGCTCCACCACCGAAAACCCCATGATTTCCATGACCCCCGCCATCGTGAGCCGCTGCCGCATTTTCGCCTTTGAGGCGCTGGGGCAGCAGGATGTGGAAAAGGCGCTGCTTTTGGCCTGCGAGGATAGGGAGAGGGGCCTGGGAAACATGAACGTGGATCTGGACGAGGATGCGCTGCATCATATCGCCTATATCGCCAATGGGGACGTGCGCACGGCCCTGAACGCCCTGGAGCTGGCCGCCCTCACCACCCCCACCGTGGCGGGGCGCGTCCATATCACGCTGCCCATCGCGGAGGAGAGCATTCAAAAGCCCATCATCCGCTGCGACGATACGCTGTTTTACGATATGCTTTCCGCCTTCTGCAAGTCCCTGCGGGGGGGCGACTGCGACGCGGCGCTTTTGTGGTTTTCCCGCCTGCTCTACGCCGGGGCGGACCCCCAGATGCTGGCCCGGCGCATCGTGGCCCACGCCAGCGAGGACGTGGGGCTGGCCAATCCGTCCGCCATGCTGCAGGCGGTGGCCGCCATGCAGGCCCTGGAAATGATCGGCATGCCGGAGGCCAAACTGCCCCTGACCCAGGCCATTTTAGCGGTATGCGTGAGCCCCAAATCCAATTCCGTGGTGATGGCCATCGACGCCGCCATGGCGGACGCGGAGAAGGGCGGCTTCGGGCCCGTGCCGCCGCACCTGAGGGATTCCAGCTATAAGGGGAACGAGCGCCTGGGGGTCAAAACCAACCAGGAATACAAGTATCCCCACGATTATCCCGGCCATTGGGTGGCGCAGCAGTACCTGCCGGATGACAAGCTGGACGCGCATTACTATACCCCCAGCGACCAGGGGGCGGAGGCCAAATTAAAGCCCCGGAAGGAATGAGGCGGGAAAAAGAAAACCCCCGGGCGGCGCTTCGCTGAAGAAGCCCGGCCGGGGATAAAACCGTGAATACGCTCACGCGCCTGCTTTCCTGCTGATGACCATGCCGGCGATAAACATCGCCACGGCAATGCTGTACAGCACGATTGCCAGCCAGTGGGGAAGCCTGCGGATCAGATGATCCACGGCAATTGTCCCGCCGGCAAGGATAAGCCCGATGATGAGAATGATATTCATGCTTTCGCCTCCCCGTTTTTACGAATCAGCCGCATTTTGAACGCCTGGATTTTCATCATGGCGCCGGTGGTATACAGAATGCCGAAAACCATGGCAATGAGCGCCATCGTGAAGGTCGCCCCTTTCAGGAAGCCCGTCCAGAAGGTGCTTTTTGTTTCCATCATGTTGACGGCCGCGTTGACGACAAGCGACAGGATGCCCAGCACAAAATAGACGCGCACGATCTTCGCGCTGCGCTTTTTTTCTGCGCTGCTGTATTCGGCCACCTGCAATACGGTCTCATTCAGTTCTTCGTCCATTTGCTCGCTTCTCCTTTCCCCGTCCAGCAATTCCCGCAGATCCACCTGATAAAGATCAGCCATCTCCACCAGCAGATCCAGGTCGGGCATATTGTTTCCGGTTTCCCATCGTGAGACTGTTCTTCTGGAAACATTGAGGGTTTCCGCCAATTGCTCCTGGGTGAGTTCCTTCTCTCTGCGGAGCTCTTTTAGAAATGATCCGATCTTTTTTAGATCCATGCGGCTTCCTCCTTCTGAATGCCAGTCTACGAAAAAAAGCCGGAAATAAACAGGACACAAAACGAGCAAACGGCCTGTATCCGGCAATGAGACACACCCTGTCCCATGGAAAGGGGCGTCCCGGGGCTGTTTCATTATAAGCCCGGCACGGAAAAAACGCAATCCGCAGTTGTTTTGTAAATTTTCCGTGAATGCTCCCCAGAAGGCCCGGCGCGGCTTGCCAAGAGCCGCATTTCGTGCTATATTTTCATTGATACTTTTCGGGAGGTCTTGTATGCGCAGATTATTTGCCATTTTTATTTTTTTCGTGCTGCTGCTCCCCGCCGCCGCCATGGGGGAGGGAGACGTGCTGCGGGATATGCTGATCGCCGTGCCGTCGGATATCACCCCCGCGTACCGCAGCGAATATCACCCGGAGCATGAAAAATGCTACTGGTGCACCCCCATGGACATCACCGACGAGGCGGCCGTCTGGGGCATGCTGACGGCGCCCATCACCGTGGTGGATATCGACCAGATGAAGCAGACGGCGATCTATGCCGAGCCGGATGAAAACAGCCAAAAGATCGGCGTGGTGACGGGGCAAAGCCAGGCGCTGCACGTGCTGGAAACGCTGAATAACGGCTGGACCAGGGTGGAAACCTACTCCACCAGCTTTTTCGACAGCGAGGTGAAAAATTATAAC
>Ga0208297_1001903_pt1 | contig 15069 bp, 9 predicted proteins | sample LMS_cellobiose_e_FD_187367 | JGI IMG/M metagenome (GOLD analysis project Ga0208297, IMG submission 187367) | Rumen-fistulated moose microbial communities from Alaska, USA - LMS_cellobiose_enrichment (SPAdes) (version 2) | ecosystem: Host-associated > Mammals > Digestive system > Stomach > Rumen... | reverse complement strand
CAGTGCGGAGGAGGAGTACAAAAAGAAGGCCGAGCGCGACGCCAACGCCGTCAAGCTTGACATGAGCCAGCTGTCTCCCGAGGAGCAGAAGATGGTGGAGGACTTCTCCCAGAAGATCGACATCACCGACTCGAACGCCGTCCTCACCTACGGCGCAAATTCCCAGAAGCACATATCCGACTTCTCCGGCAACGCGCTTAACCAGGTCCGCACCAAGGACATGGGCGAAGTCGGCGACATGCTGTCGGAGCTCGTTGTGGAGCTCAAGGGCTTCAATTACGACGAAAACGAAAAGAAGGGCATTTTCGGGCTGCGCAAGAAGGCAACGAACAAGATCGCGACCCTCAAGGCCCAGTACGACAAGGTGGACGTCAATGTTGACAAGATTTCCGACCAGCTTGAGCAGCACCAGGTCACTCTTTTGAAGGACGTGGCCTCCCTGGATAAGATGTACGAGCTGAATCAGGCATATTTCAAGGAGCTGACCATGTACATCATGGCCGGCAAGAAGCGCCTTGAAACCTGCGAGGAGGAGTTGAAGGCCCTGCGGGACAAGGCTCAGGCCTCCGGTCTGCCGGAGGACGCTCAGGCCGCCAACGACTACGCCAACATGATCTCCCGGTTTGAGAAAAAGCTCCACGATCTGGAGCTGACCAGAATAATCTCCATCCAGATGGGTCCCCAGATCCGCCTTATCCAGAACAGTGACAGCCTGATGGTGGAAAAAATACAGACCTCCCTCGTCAACACTATCCCCCTGTGGAAGAGCCAGATGGTGCTGGCTCTGGGCATGCATCACTCCCAGCAGGCCATGGAGGCCCAGAGAGAGGTCAACGAGGTCACCAACGCCCTTCTCAAGAAGAATGCCGAGAAGCTGAAAACCGGCTCCATCGAGATCGCCAAGGAGTCCGAGCGGGGCATTGTGGATATTGAGACCCTTAAGCAGACCAACCAGTCCCTTATCGATACGCTGGAGGAGGTCCGCACCATTCAGGTGGAGGGCCGCCAGAGAAGAAAAGAGGCTGAGGGCGAGCTGGGCCGCATAGAAAACGAGCTGAAGGCCAAGCTGCTGGAGTTCGGCCAGTAATAACAGCCAAACACAATAAAAAGGGCTTTGAAGATAACTTCAAAGCCCTTTTTTCAATCATTTTCTATCTCGCCCGGCCAGTCGTTTATGCCGCCGAACTCGTAAACCCGCGTATAGCCCGAGTCAAAGAGAACGTACGCCGCCTGTTTGCTGCGGCGCCCGGTGCGGCAGTAGATGAAAAGGAGCCTGTCCCTGTCCGGCAGGGCTGCTTCCACCGACTCGTCCCATTCCTGTATGGACTCGTTGGGCACGTTTATTGCCCCGGGGATATGACCGGCCTCATACTCGTCCTGACGGCGGACGTCCACGATCAGGTAATCCTCCTCCGTCTCCATCATGCTGACAGCGGCCTCCACGGGGATTGATACATAATGATAGTATGACGGCGCGTAGCACATGAAAAGCGCCGCCAGCTCCTCCGTCAGCTTCAACGGCATGAACACGTTCTGGTTATCTGAGGCGTAAATTTTCTCGCCGGAGGCGTACTCAACGCTGAAGCTCACGCCGAAATCGTCCGGCAGGCCGTGGGTTTCCCTATCAATGCCGTTATACTGAGCGAAATCGTATTTTTTAACGATTTTCTGCAGTTTTTTCATGAAATCGGCGTCATCGGCAGGCATGGACGAAGCAATATCTTCGGCAGAGTTGCCATATCGTGCGGGCATAGCGTTATAAGGCGCCCTTTCCACCCACGCGCCGCCGCCCATAGGAGCGTCAAAGGCCTGCTCGGGGATAGGAGCACCCCGCGGTATCAACAAAGGTGCCGGCGGCAATCCGTCCCTTTCCTCAATTACGACGAATGTTTCCTCGGTCACATCGTAAGACCCCGTGCTCTCAAACCACGAGGAGCAAGCGGATAAACCAAGGGTGCTGGCAACCAGACCCGATACTAACAAAACTTTATGTCTTTCAAAGCCGAACATTAAGACTCTCCGAACAAATACGCCCTTTTTAATAGCCCAAAAGAGCAAGTTTAACAAAACCAAGACCCCTTTTTCCAAAAGGGAAGGCAGGTACATACTGCCCCTTCTATCAAAACTTCCTTTACAAATCCTTTACAAAAACAATAAATCTTGAAGCAAAGGAAAAGTGAATCAAGCACTTGTCTTTCTAGAAGCTCCCTCCCATAGCATTCATACTTCCCTGCCCGCCGCTACTGCGTGAGGAAGAGAAAGTATTTACCGTCAACACATCATCATCGGCGCCGGACAGCGAAGGCTTAACATCTTCCGCATCAAATCCGTAACCGACCAACACATTGCGCACCAAGGCGAACCGCCGTGATTGCAACCGTAAGTTTTTGCCGCTTATGATTACTTCCGCCGCCTTACGCCCGTCAGCTACCGCCTTTGTGGCAAAGGATCTTAGCCACTTTACCGTATCGGCAGAAACATCGGACGAGCCTTTTTCAAAGGTAAGTCGAATTTGCGAAGGCGCCGCCGTGACTTTCTCCACTTTCTTGCCGCTGTGGCGCTTTGTGTATTGCGAAACGGCGTCGTCGAGCTTCTTTCCTTCGCCGCCTGCCGAAAGGATAGAGCCGAACCAATCCTTTACCGTATCAACGACATCTTTTTTATCGGAAGAAGCATCAGCCGAAACCGAAGCGGGCATCGGAGCAGGAGCTACACCGGCTTGCGGTGCAAAGTAACCTTGCGAGTAGGAAGTGGCATACTCATTTCCGTAAGCACCATAGCCATAGGTATTATAAGGAGTGTCATCATACCCGAAGCCGCTGCCAAATCCGCTGTCCTCACCCGCGGGCCCCATAGTGTCCAAGGGCACCAGCAAGGGCTGGGAAGGAGCTGCCGCCGTTGCCGCCTTACCGCCGCTTATATTCATATCGGCGCTGAGAGTAATGGGAGCGGGGACATTGATAGCGTAGCCCGCACCGGTATCACCGAAAGGCGTAATGGCATTATTCCCCGCCACGGTATCGGCGGGAGCGCCTGCAGGCACCGGTGAGAAAGCCGGAGCAGAAACCGCAGGCGCAGGAGCAAAGCCGGAAGCAGGAACAGGCGCGGGCGCGGGTGCAGATGCAGGTGCAGACACGGGTGCGGGAGTTGCCACAGCAGCCGGAGCCGTCGCCGGCGCCGCCGCGGGAAGGGCCCCGCCGTTCGTGCCGGCAAGCCAGTCGGGAGCAGCCGCTCCGCCTTCCGTTCCTTGTTTTAAAATATCCTCAAGCGTGGTATCGGCGGCATTAGCCTCGGCAACTATCCACCCCGAGGCTTCCTCACGGCTGTTCCACGCGTTATCAAAATCGCTATACATTTGCGATGCCGCCATGGTTTTGGGAGTGCGCATGGCGTCATCTGAAACTTTATCTGAAGAGGCAAGCGGCAAAACCTCGACCCCTTGCTCATTGCCGAGCGCCTCGCCATAAGTGGGATTAGCGCCAAGCGGCTTTTTCTCAAAAGCGAAATAGGCGTTAATGTCGCCCATCGCCACGGCTTTTTCTTCTTCGGAAAGAGTAATGGAAGGATCTATCCACGGCGACTTCATACTGCCGTATTTTTTGTAATCATTGGGAGAAGCGGGACTTTTAAAAGTTTCAAAAGAATTATCCGCCACTGCCCGTGCGCTCGCTTCCGCGGGAGAGGGAGCATACAAAGGCTTATCCACCACGGCAACTTTTACCGTCTCTATAATGTCGCCTTCATCAACCGCGGCAAGCATATCGGAAGAATAATTGTCGTTGGCCGCACCTTGGTTTTCCAAGATAATAACCTCGGCGACCTGCTCAATCTGCGGCGCCGCTGCGGCGGGAGCAATTTCGGCAGCTTGATCTGCTTTTGCCACCTCGGCAACCTTTGCTCTAAGCTCATCTTCATTAACCCACGAGGTAAACACATCGGCCTTACTGTCGGCGTCGCCATCGTCTGCCTTGGCCGCGCCGGCAAGCGCTGCCGCACTTACAAGAAAAGTTGCCCCCAGCAAGCAAGCTTTAAAAGGCACCTTTCCCCCTACAATATAACTATTTCCTAACAAAAACACGCTCAACTTGCACTCCCCGATTTGCGTTTTCCGTTACTAATCCGAAACCGTGTCGGCCCAAAGGCTGCCACCGTAACCCTCGCAAAACCCCAATATATAGCGCTATACACAAGGTAATGCGAATTTGACTTACCTTATATACAAGATGAAGTAGAGAAGAAAGTAAAGAGTTTTTTTGTAAAAAAATGCATTTTTTTTAGTGCGATTCAGCCAAGATTCGGAAAAACTTAATTTTTTTCGCGCATAAACCCTGCCGCCGAATTATGAAACTTTTTTTACAAAATGCCGTTTTGCCCCGAAGATGGCTTGTTTGCTTGGCTTTTTCTTCTCTTACTCTTTAAAATAAAAAGTTGTCGCCGCCCTTAAAATGCCGTATTCTTAAAACATGAGGCCGGGCAGGGGTTGCCCTGTCGCAACATAAAGGAGATTAAGATAAATGTTAGTCAAGTTTTTAAAAGTTTTTGCTATCGTGGCAGTTGTAATGCTTGCTGTGAGTGTTGATGCTTCCGCTCAAAACAACGCGGTTTTCGATGTTGTTATTAAAAAGGGCGTTGATCTGTTCACCGAAGTTCGTACCGTAGTATTCGTTATGGGCGGTTTCGGTTTGGTCGGCCTTGCGGTTGCGTCTATTTTCGGTCGCCCCATGTGGAAGTGGTTCGCCCTTCTTGCTTTGGGTTTGGTCGTAGTCGCAGTTGCTAATGCTATCATTAACTACTTTGCTTCGTCGGATGGTACTTCCTCGAACAACAGAATTAAGTTTAACGATACGCTTAACTAAAACACCATTAATACTTAAAAGGCCGTCGTTCCTTCGTGTTCGGCGGCTTTTTTTGTTTTGCCTTCTTTTCTTCTTTTAAAAAAGAGAATGTAACAGGGCAATTATTTTCCTATTTACTAAACCGAGTTAAGATTTTAATATGCAGAAAAGGCATAATGATTAATTAAGGAACGGACGACCCGCCATGAGAGAACCGGTATTAAAAGCAGTCGCAGCACCCAAAAAGTTCTTGTGGGCTCCGTTTGAATTAGGCGCCGCCAACATCGCTTTACAGCTCACCTTCATGGTTATGTACATAGGTATAGCGCAAAGCAACCCCATGTATTTCATACCTTCTATTCTCATCGGACATATCATCTTGGTGATTTACGGTGCCAAGGAACCTCATCTTGCCTCTTTACTAAAAGCTTTCGGTCGTTATCATCACATATCAAAGAATATGTATAGCAGCAAAGGAACGAAACTTGTCTCCTGAGTCATTTAACTTTTTTGATATTTTTGCATACGGGCTTACGACGAAGCAGTCCGTCGTCGCGGCTATCGGCATTATTGCTGCCGCCTCGTTTGCGCTTTTAAGCATCACCAAAATCGGCGAGAAGTTGCTGCCCAAGACGAAGGAATCAAGGGTTTGCGACTTCCTTCCGTTTAGCAAACTTTTGCCCGACGGCTCAACCATAAAGTGCAAAGACGGCTCGCTGGCAAGGGTGTTTAGGGTGCGCGGTGCCGACACGGCTTTCATTCTGCCGCGGCAAAGGGAATTGTTGCTTGACTCTCGTCAGCGATGGGTCGACTCGATGAGCGAGCTCAATGTCACCTGCCGCGTCGTCACGATAAGGGAGATGCTGCCCTTAGAGGAAAAGGCGCCGCATCAGAACTCGCTTTTGCGAAGGATAGCCCTGCGCTGGACCGAGAACCTGGCAAGGGTTTACAGGAACGACCACTATGTCATTTTATCCATAAAGGACTATAAGGACGCCTTTCGCGATTTGGAGCAGGCGAGCCAGGCCTTAATCGCCACTTTGGACGAATACGATGTCAGCCTTATGTTTGAGACACCGGAAAGCGACGCCAAGTTAAGTCCGTTTATGCTTTTTGCGCGCATGTGCTCACCGCTTACCCGCCCGCTGCCCAAAGTCGGCAATGCGGAAGGTGAGGATTTGAACGCGCTTTTAACTTCGGACTATGTCCATTTTACAGGTGAGAAGGGCGTCATTAAGTTCATCGCCGGCGAAAGGGAAAAGAAGTGCATAGTTATGGGCGTGCGTGCGTCCGGCGACTACATGGACGAGCAGATGATTTCCGACTTGCTTTCCATAGATGTTGAGCTGAACCTTATTCACAACATCAAGCCCATACCCAAGATGAAGGCGGTTGCATGGCTTATGAACCAACGCCGCATGTCCATGACGACCTCGCTGTCCTCGGCGACCATGGATCAGTATACCGAAGCTCTGGAAGCTTTGGACGCCGCCGACGCTACCTATCAAACCTTATGCGAATACGCGATGACGATTTTTGTTTTTGGCGACACGGACGAGGAGCTGGCGTTCGGGCAGGCCGAGGTTGAGCGCATTTGCCGCCTTTACAGCGTCACTCCCGTAAGAGAGGGCTGGGTGGTGGAAGCTTCCTTCTTCGCTCAATTTCCGACCTATGACATATACCCCAGACCGTATAGCTACCTTTCGCGCGTGGTTGCCTGCGCCATTTGCTTTGAAAAGACTGCCGAAGGCAATACCAAGTCCGATTGGGGCCCCGGTGCCATTACGGTATTCAGGACTTACGGCGGCACCGCCTATAACTGGCAATTCCATGTAACCAGCGAGGCAAACGCCGTGGCTCACTGCGTCATCATCGGCCCCACGGGTCAAGGTAAAACTACTTTGCTAGCCTTTCTTGCGGGACAGGCGATGCGCCACAAAGACCTGCATGTGTATTTCTTTGACAGGCACAGGGGTGTAGAGATTTTCACCCGCGCCATCGGCGGCGCTTACATTAACTTTGACGGGGACAAGGACGCCACCGCACTTAACCCTTTCTCGTGCGACGACAACCCCGAAAACCGCGCTTTCTTGCGCCGTTGGCTTCGCGCAATCACGATGGTTGACGATGCCCAAAGCGAAAAGGAAATAGGGCGCGCGGTCACCACCGCTTTTGAATACCTGCGCCCCGAGGAACGCACTTTAAAGAACCTGCACAAAAGCTGCTTCTCGCCCACCGGTGCCATGCGGCGCGAGCTTTTCCGCTGGGTAAACGATCAGCAATACGGACTTATCTTCAACTCGACCAGTGATAATTTGGACTTGACGCAGAAGTTCATGGCGTTTGACTTCACCCATATATTTGAGGACGAAACGCTTGCCCCCGCGGTCATCAGCTACATCATGCACCGCATACAGGAATTGACGGGCAGAACCGGCGAACCCAGCCTCATCATGATAGATGAAACGGCGCCTATGTTAAAGCACCCGATGTTCCGCGATAACTTCATCGTCGGCTTACAGGAAGGACGAAAGAAGCGCCAGGCCTACCTTTGCGCCTTCCAGCAACCCAACATCATTGACAGCTTGGGTCTTGGCGAAGTCGTCCGCGGCCAGTGTCAGACGATTATCTTCTTCAGAAATCCCCAAGGTATGGAAGAGGATTACGAAAACTGGCGTTTAACTCCGCGCGAAAAAGACTTTATTTTCGGGCGTGAGTTCAAGGAATTAAGATACGCCATTTTGGTATCGCGTCCCGCCGTGGGAGAGTCCGTCATCTTAGATGTTGACCTTTCGGGTCTGGGACCTTTTTTAAAGCTTTATTCTTCCGGCAGAAAGCATGTTTTGCTTGCCGAGCAACTTATCCGCGAATTCGGCCCTGATGCTTTTGTGGATAAGTATCTTGATGTCGCATAAAATCCATTTTTAAAGTATCTGCTCGCGCTACTGCGGAGCTCGCAATCAGGTTTAAGGTTTAGGGCTTAAGGGTTAAAGTTTAAGGTTGAAAGTTTAATAAAATAAATTTTATTTTTAAACTTATAAGCTCATAAGCTTATAAACTTATTCATTCCTCATTCCTCATTCCTCATTCCTCATTTCCTTGTCACTTTTTTGTCACAAAAAACAAGTTTACTTTTAGGCGGGAAAACCCTACAATTAACCATTAACTTCAAAGTGTTAAAATGGAGATTTGCGATGCCGCGTCACATTGTTAAAAAGTCACTTTTCCTCCTGTCATTCATAGTGCTTGCTTTCCCGTGCCAGACAAGATCTCAGGTGCTGGTTATAGACTCCGAGCTTAACTCTGCCGTTATGGAAAACAATCGCCTTACCCAAGAATTACTGGACCAAAGCCAAACTCTGACGACTTACACAAACCGACTTTTGCAATCCGTGGGGCCGTTTAAGAATGTAGCGCTGGACGACATTCGCTACCCGACCGACCTTCTGACTCCCAACACGATTGAGGACTTGGGGCTGGGGCAATTTAACGCCACCATTTTAACCACTCCGCTGGCGATAGAGGCTTATTTACAGCACTTTGTCCTGCTTAATCCTTACGAGATGAAAGAGATGTCGGAAGCGGATTTTCGCAAAAAGTATAATCGCAGTAAGGACGAGGCGAAAAGCATCTCAACCAGCCGCCAACTTTTGCTGGCGCGCAAAGCAATAATTGAGGGCTACTCCATAGCCTATGTCGCCCGCCAAAAAGCCGCTGCTACCGGCCGCTTTTTGCAAGAGGAGTTAAGAGAGCGCAGCCGCCAATCCACCAGTATCCGCGAGGATTTGGCGATTGAAAATCTTGCACTGGCAGAGATAGTGGGCCAGCTTGGCACTTTGGTCGCCGCCTCGGCTTCCGAGTTGGAAATCATCTCGGCGAACGCTTTGCTCGGTGTGTCGTTCTAGGCGAAAAGAAAGAAAAAGGGGCATAAACAGGGGAAAAGGTCAAAACCGTGAAGCGAGCAACCAAACATTTTAGATTATTATTCTCGGCGGCATTTGCGCTTTTTGCCGTGTTTTCTGCTTCTTTGCTCCAGCCTGCCTTTGCCAATTCGGTCATAGACATTTACAACATCGTCCGCCGCCAAATGATGAAGAATGAAGAGTTCCAAACCTATTCCGACATTATGCGCAGCGGCTCTGAAAACATTGAAACGCTGGCCAAGAAATACTCATGCACCGCGAATCCCGACTTTGATGAAAAGTGCAAAGATTGGGCGCTTGACGCGAGCGAAGAACATATTTTAAAGCCGCAATACCAGTTGGAGAAAATCCGCGAGATTTTAGGCCCGAACCTTGCCATCGGCGACAAGTCCATCGCCTATCAATACATTCGCTGCTTGGAAGGAACGAAGCACAAAGGCATTCCGACCCGAGAAATATACGAGGTGCCCGCATGTAAAAATCTGCCTAACTGGGACTACAATCCCATAATGATAAAGGACTATGCCGACACTCGCCTTTTGGAATACCTTTTTGCTCCCGAGATGCGCTACTTTTTGGTAGATGAAGGCGGCGCGCGCCAAGAGATACACTCACGCGCTTCAACCGGTCCCAACATTGGCAAGCAATCTTCCGCCGAGCTGGCCCGCTTCGCCAGCGAAAAAATGACACTGAACCTCTGCTCGTCATCGACCGCCGCTCAAAGCCAAAGGAACCTTCGCGCCGAAATCCGCAATGCTTTGGCGCAGGGCTACGGGACGGCCGTGGCGGTAAGACGCTCGGGCGAGCTTTTTGATGAATTGGCATACCCTTACATGAAGGAACTTTTAAAAGATCCCGACTTGAAAACGGATACGATAAGGAAAGCCCTTCATCTGTGGATAGCCGCGGACGCGGGCATAATTTGGCATTTAGGGCAAATCAACGCCGTTCAGGGGCTTATCACCGAGTTAAGAGTGCTTAACAGCATCGGCGGCATTCGCACTTTCGGCGGTGAGATGTATAGCTTCGGCGTCATCAAAACGCAAAAGGATATATGCAAGTAGGTTTAAGGGTTAAGGTTTAAAGTTAGAAAAGGACAAAAGAGTTGGTAAACAAAAAGACATATCTTTTAGGACTGATTTTAACGGGAGCGCTTTTCGCTTTTCCCTTAAAGGCCGGCGCGTTCGGGCTGGTAGTTGAGCATGTCCTTTTCACTTACGATGAACCGACCAAGCTTGTCGATATTGAAAAAAGCACTACGGAGGCGCAGCTTGACTTGCATCAAAATCTTGTCACGCAAGTCGGTGCAACCACTTTAATTCGCCAGACCTTGGGCGACAACAGAATCATGTATGAAAAGGATCGCCTGATTGAAACTTTGAAAGATTACGACACGATAATGCGCTCGCTTTTATTCTTTCAAATCCGCGACAAGAACCTTATCAACGACAGCAAGAACAAGGCCTTTAAGTCATTCTATACCAAGCTTTTGGGGGGCGTATCCGCCGCCGCCATGTCCAGCGGGCTTAACTCGGCGGTGATGGCGGACGCGTGGTCCATCTTGTCAAATGTCTTAAACAACCCCGTTTCTCCCATTTTGCAGGAAAAGAACAGCAATACGGCTTTGCTTGCCGACCCCACGCTTGCGGGCGCTAACTTCAAAGACACGCAATTCTTGCACGCCTATACAACCAAGGACAAAAAGCGCGTTCCCGATGCTATTGACGAGACCATGTATACCTACCGTCAGGCGCTTATAAACGAAGTCGCCACTCGCAACTTCTTGCTGGGTATTTATGCCCGTTCTTATCTTGCCGAGCGCGCCGAGGGTAACGGTATCGGGCGCTATCTTTACGGTAATGAAGTAATCTTGTGGGACGGGCAGATAGACCCTTGGGAAAAGTCGCTTAACATCGTCGGCGGCTTGGCAGGAGCAATCACCGGCACTTTTGAAAGCGCACTTGGCGCGGCCTCTTCACTCCTTACCGACCTTTTGGAAAAAGGCGTAGTAGGGACCGTAGCCGGCGCCATTTCCTCGGCGGTTGATACAGCCACTTCCATTATAAACGCACTTACGGGCAGAGCACCCGCCACTGCGCCGATTGACAATGTGGCGCGCACTCCCATCGATCCGCCGGAGGCTCAGATTACCACTTTATACTCGGGCGCCGCTATGGACATCAAAACCGAATCTTTACAAGATGTTTGCCAGAATAACCCGTTAAGCTCAAAAGCTCCGCGCGACCAGTATATGGAGTGCATTTGGAATAAGTTTATAGAATCCAAGAACACGAACATGCCGGTAAACTATACTTTCACCGGCAAAGAAAAGGCCCAGAACAGAATCGTCGCCACCAGCATCAGGCAGATGATAGCCATAAACACCATCATGTGGGTAAGGGCGTCTTTGGAAGTATCCACACTCATACTGCTTTCTTCGGCACAATTGGAAATGGAAGCGATATTAGCGATGATGGGCACCGACCGTTTTTGGATATACCCGCCGTCCAACACCGCTTGGGGCACGGGCAAGTGCCTTGCCACCACCGATATTGAGGACAAATTGGACGGCACGGGTTGGTCGCAAACTTGTATGACTGAGCAAGAAAGGTTGTGGCTCACCCCTTCCTTTGATTGGACCGAGGTAGATTTAGGAGGAGCAAAGGAATGAACAAGTCACGCTTTGCCGTTTTAACCGCCACCGTTACCGCCGCCGCAATTACCGCCGCCGCAGTTTGCGGTATCGTTGCGGTGCTTGCTGCCCCGAAGGCGGCGCTTGCGTTTGATTACAAGCCCGTTTCTCGCGTCATATCCGAGGTTTACGCCGACAATCTTTTGGCGACTTTCGGTGACATACCCGTTGTGGATTTGGAAATAGCCTCGCTTTTCTCCAAAGAGGAAGCCCCTTTTACTTTAAAAGATGATTTTAAAGTTTTTAATTTATCCTACACCGTTCCCTCTATGATAAAAGCGGCGTTTGCCTATAATGTTTACGACGGCGCGCAAAGGCGCATTGTCCCCGACCTTATCAACTACATGGGTCATTATACGCACACGCACCCCTTCCACCGCTTGGAAGAAATGCGCCAGATATCCATATCGTTTAAGCCCGAGCCCGATAAGCTTAAACAGATGTTTGATAAAGGCACGACCCTTTATCCCCTGTCTTACGACCGCAGCCGCAGTTTCGGCTCACTTACCACCGCTACTTCGGAGAACCGTTTGTGGGGGAGCCTCGGCAGCGAGCAGCACCCCGGCATTCGCCAGATTCTATTCTTTAACAAAGACGGCTATCAGACCCTTGATTCCTATGAAATAAAGCCTGTCACCATTGACATGATGGAAGACTATCGCAAAGCGAACGAAAAGTTTAAGGACGACCGCTCTCCGCTTAAAATTGCCGCATGGCTGGAAAAGAAGTTGCTCATGCCGTTCGGCTCGCACGGTGACCCTGTCACCTGGACCACGCCCAAAACGACGGTAACTTTGGTGGGCGGTGAGTCCGTGGGTGACACCGTCATCAAGAACCGCCGCCAGGCATTTTTGCAGGAAAACATAGTCGAGGCGATAAAAACCGCCGCATATATCCAGCTTAAAACGGGCGACATTTTGGACTTTTTAGGACGCCCCCACGCTCCCGACGGTGCCGGCACTTACGGCGTAGGCAAGGACAAGCGCAATCTTATGACCTCGCTGGTCGGCGATAATGTAACTTTTGACCTTGACCTTACGGCCTATCGTTTCAAAGGCGACTTTATGTCCGGCAACAAAGGCGCCAATGTTGATATCAACAGCGATATAAAGGCGAACTTTGTCGCTCGCAATGCCTTTAGCCAATTGCTTTCGACCTATCAGCAAGTCTTGGCGGCACGGTTAAAGCTACTGGCGGCGGCATCGCTTTACAACAGCTCGCCCAAGACCCGCGGCGACGATAGCGGCATCGGTCAAATCCGGCAAATCTACCTTATGGACAAAGAAGAGCGCGAGAACATAAAATAAAAGCGCAAGAACCGAAGAAGGATAAAAAGGGACAAAGAAGGACATGGAAAAGGACAAAGAAGAAGGACAAGGCAAAATGAGACACAAGACATACTTTTATCGCAGCTTGTTTTGGGTGATAGGTTTGGCGCTCGCCTATGGCATTCCCGCATCTTTTGCCCAAACCACGGACAGCATTTTCAAAAAGTATGTCGGCGAAGTTGACACTGCCCCCGTCAAGAAAACTTCCGTCCCCGCGATGCACGAGCAGGCGCGCTATGCGGACAAAATCCCCGTGATTGATTTGGAAAAGAGCCTTATTGAAGCCGAAAAAGCCATTGCCTTTTTGATAGAGGAGCATAACCGCCGTGTCGATATGATATCCATGCAAGAGACCTATATCGAAAACCTTCAGGCGCAAAAAGTTGAAAACAAGTTTAAAGAGCTTTTGAGCCTCGCCGACGATTGTAACGCAAGGCAAATTGCCGACCTGTTCACGCAAAGGGTTTACTCGGGCAGCAGCAAGCAAGGCAACCGCGAATACCGCTACAGCGTTGAAAATCTTGCGGATGTTCGTTTAAACAACATTAGAGAAGAAGATAAATGGAAAAACCTTGAGCGCATAACCAATACCGAAACGGGCTCGACCGCTAAATACAGCTATCCTTATCTGGCGGGCAGGAACATTTGGCACTTGGGTCTTCGTCATTACATCTTAGGCACTTATACGATTATGCTTAACAATGCCAAAGCCTCGCAAGGTGTTTGGAAAGGGCACCCTTTTGACCCCATTACTTTGGATTGCACTGACTGGAACAATGAAAAGAAAACGCCCAGAGATTCAAGCAAATACGCCATTTGTAAAACCGCTTCGTCCTACCGCCTTTTGGGCTCGGACAACAAGCTTAAGAAGTTCAACAACATGCGCGGCATGCTTGAGCTTGTAGAGTATAAATACACCACTCCTGCTATTCCTACGGCATCGACCGAGTGGGAAAAATACTATGACAACATTATGAAAGTCACCGTCCCCAAAGGTCAAAGTTTGCAGGATAATCCGGCTTTCATTTCTTTTTGGGAATTAAGCAACAAAGCCGCTCGCGAATACCGCAAAGAACGGTGGAAAGTCGGCTATCAATTCTTAATGGACGCGTATCACAACGAAAAGTTCGGCCCCATACCCAACCGCTCGGACAGGCTTTGGCCCGATCAAAAGAAAAGATACTTATCGGAGGTTTGGGAAAACTTCAAAAGATACTATGTTGATCACTATCAGTTTGCGGGCTTGACGCAAGACTTGGCGGACCTGCAACTTGAGTTTAACGAAGACGAGGACTTCGATTACTACAAGTTTATCCCCGGCGGTGAGTGGTACAACAAAGTCCGCAACTTCGTGTCGCAATGGCAACATGCCAACCAAATACAAAGCAGGTGGGTCTGCTGCGAGATTTGTGATTGCGAAGAACCTCCTTGTTGCTGTTGCGATTGGGCGCTGGTTTACACTCCGACGCCGGACGGCTTCGGCGGCGAGGCTCCGAGAGTTGGCTCTTGCACCAATCCTTTAAGCGGACCTTATGACCTTCACGATCAAATCCAAGTCATGCCGCGCCCGCTTATTTGGAATAACGGCAGCCCCAGCGTCATGGAAAGTGTTTACATAGACGCCGACACCGACGGCAAAGGCGGATACAAGAATGTTTACGATTTGTCCCCGATGACGGGTGAGTTCCCTCTCTTAAGGAATGGTTCAACGGACGGCGTTTACGAGGCCGTGCCTAACCCGTGGCGCAATCTTATGAGCGGCGGTGTTGGCGAAAAGTTCGACGCTTATGCGACTTATGTGGGCTCGACCTACTATGAAAGCAAAGTCCCGCCAAGGACAAACAAAGCGACCTATACATACAGGACCTCGGCTTGCACAACTTATAACAGGTGGACCTCGACAGATGTTACGCACTCCTTGGGCGGTTGGGCGTATCCTTCCGGCGAAAGAGCCGAGCCGACGGACTTCTCGGCAGCCGACATGACGGCGCAGCTTCCGCAAATCTCCAGACTTGGCAACCTGCCGATGAACCAGAACCGCATTCAGGTTTACCTGGACATTTACGAGGCCTATGTGCACGCGGTTGACGCTAACACTCACGCCAAGAACGAAAACAAAAAGTTGCAAGAAAGCCTAAACAAGCTTTTAAGCGATCTGGCGGTGAACTATGCAAACAAGATTTACGAGGTGCGGGGTTTGCAGCCTACTTTCAGGACCCGCTCCGGCAGCCTTTCCAACGCCGCAAGCATGGACAAGCTTTACGGCGAGAGCTTGGAAAGGGCCAATGTTT
>Ga0208297_1001895_pt1 | contig 15133 bp, 6 predicted proteins | sample LMS_cellobiose_e_FD_187367 | JGI IMG/M metagenome (GOLD analysis project Ga0208297, IMG submission 187367) | Rumen-fistulated moose microbial communities from Alaska, USA - LMS_cellobiose_enrichment (SPAdes) (version 2) | ecosystem: Host-associated > Mammals > Digestive system > Stomach > Rumen... | reverse complement strand
GGGCGGCGGCGCGGCAGGCGCTTCCTCACCGGGAGTGCCGTTTACCGTCACCGAGGCCGAAGCTCCCCCCGCCGTGGCGGTGATGACAGCCTCGCCCTCGCCCACGACGGTTATATTGCCGTTTTCATCCACGGTGGCGATGCTCTCGTCGCTGGAAGACCATTCTATTTGCAGATTTTCTATGACCGTGGGCTCGCCCTCTATGCTGGGCTCGGTGCGGAGAACGCTGCCCACCTCGCCGTCCAAAATGGAGGCGTCCAGCGTGACCGTCGGTGCGCCGCCCAGCTCCACCACTATCTCGTGAATCCATTTGGCGCTTCTATTGGCCGTGCGCTCATAGCCGTTTGTCTGGCCGAAAATGAGGCGGAAACGGGTGTTCTGATTTAAGTTCGTATAATCGCTCCCGAAGGTGGCCCCGGCGATGGTTCTCGTCCAGTCGTCGGCCAGGGCCAGAACCGTGGGGACTATTTCGCCGTAGTCGGTGGCGTATTCGTTTCCCACGCCCTCTTCCTCGTCGTAATTGTCCGGCAATGAGTAGTAGCAGTACCGGGGCGTGTCGATGAGGCTGGCTTTGGAGTAGCTGGTATAGTAATCCGACTGCTTGTCCCGCGTCCAGAAGTAGAAGGTCTCGATGGAGTTTAAGTCTATCCCGGCCGCGTCCATGATGTCAGATAATCTCACCCCCGCCACGTGGTCTATGACCACCGAGGGCATGTTGTCGATGAAGGTGTAGTCGGCGTAGACCACGTCCATCCCCCACAGCTCGTCGAGGGTGAAAACATGCTTGTCGTAATAGGGCCCCCCGAAATACCCCACCTTGACGGTGAGCGTATCGGCGGCGTAGCCGTCAAACTCATCGTCGTCAAGGGCGAGCGCGTGAGGCAGGAGCAGAAAAAGCAGGATGATCGCGGACAACAAGCCCGCCCCCATCCGTTTTATTCGATTGTTTTTTATGGTAAATATCATGGATTTTCCCCACATTCATAGAAACGTACATATCCATATCCCCCGCTTTTCGGGGAACATGGATATATCCGCTTTTCGCGCGGGAGGCGGAAATTTTCTCCGCCTCCCACACTGAAGAAAAGAGGTATTACCCTTTTGGGTAAGCGTTATTTCACCATCAGTTCCACCATCCTCTGGAAGAGCGTGGCCACCTCGGCGCGGGTGGCGTTGTCCTGGGGCCTGAGCGCGCCTGTGTCGTCGCCTTTGAAGAGGCCCACGGCGGCGCACCAGCTCATGGCCTCCTGCGCCCAGTCGGAAACGTCGCCTCCGTCCGGGAAGCTGCTCAGACTCTTGGAGGCCGTGGTGTCCAGCCCTGCATACTTGGCGTAGCGGTAGAACATCACCGCCATCTGTTCACGGGTGATGGCGTCGTTGGTGCCGAAGGTTTTTTCGTCGTAACCGAGAACGATCCCCGCGTCGTTGGCCCACTTGACGGCGCTGGAGTACCACTCGCCGGACTTTACGTCGTCAAAAGCGGTAACACCCTCGCTGTCGGGGGCACCCTCAAGCCGGTACAGCACCGTGACCATCATGGCCCGGGTCATGTTAAGGCCCGGCCCGAACTCCGTATCGCTGATTCCTATAAAGAGCTCATGACTGGAGACGAAGTCAACCGCGCTCTTGAACCAGGCATTGTCCGGCACATCGACAAAATGCCTGCTGTTGTCTATTATCTTTATTGTACCTGTGCCATCTATGAGCACATAGGCCGTTTTGTCTTCAACTACGGATTTTTCTATGATATCCTGCGTGCCGTCCTCCTTAATGAGCACGGCCACGTTCCCGCCGTCGGCGGGAACCTTGACCTTCACGCCGCCGGAAACCTCCTCGACCGCCTTGCCGCCGACTGAAACGGTTATGGCCGCCGAGCCGTCGGAGTTTTCCTTGACTGTGACGGTCACGTCTCCTCCGTCTTTCGTCAAATCCTTCAGAGCCGTGTTGGAAAACACCACATCTCCCACGGGGGTCTCCACCTTGAGAGAAGCCCCGGAATCCGCAGCGGTCTTCATGCCGTCGGAGGGGAGTTGGGTAGTCACGGTATCCACATTAGCGTCTTTCGGTACGTCAGCGGAAACTACGAGTTGGGTGTTCTTGTTTGCGCCCTCAGCCGCTTTTTCAAGATCGCTGTCTCTCACAGTGACGGTCGCCGTGTCGCCGGAAACGGCGGTAGATGCAGCGACCTCGCTGCTGGTCGTTTGAGGCGCAGCTGTCGTGCTGATACTCCCTTCGCCCGTTCCGGTGGGCGCTGATGGGTTCTGCCACGCGAGAACAGGATAGCCGCTGTTTATTCCGTTGGTATCCTGGGCGAAGGCGCTGCCGAGGGTGTTCAGAAACTCTTCTGTCTTCATCTTCTCGGAAGACAGGGCGTTGTCGTTATTGGCGGCATTTCCGCTGTAATAGCCGCCGCCTATGGCGGAGCCGTCCAAATACCAGCAGTTTATGACACAGGATGAGTAGGGCGCGCCGCCGTTGTTGGTGCCGAGGGCCATGGCGTAACTCGGCGCCGTGGCGGTTATATCTCCAACGTTATAGCAATTCTCGATAATTATCTCATTGCTGCCGGAGATGCCCGCCGTGGGGCAGGCATAGGTGGTGCTGATGCTGCCGGAGTTATAGCAGTTTATGACCTTGCCTCCGTTCCAGCCGGAGCCCACGATGCCGCCGCAGCCCTTGGAGTCGGTATTGCTTACGGTTGCGAAGTTGGCGCAGCATTCGATAAGCGCGCCGTCGTCGTTATTGCCTGTGATGTTCGCTGCGGTCTTGCCCGTCTTGCCAACCACGCCGCCGACTGAGCGGTTGGCGTGGACGCTGCCGTACACGGCGACGTTTCTCACCGTGGGGGTCGTCGGCCAGAGAGAGGTATCGTCGCCGTCGTGGGCGCCGAGGCGTCCTATGAGGCCGACGGACGCGCCGTCGCCGTAATTGCCGGTGGAGCAATGGCGGTCGCAGACGATGGTGATGCTGTGTCCCCCGCCGTCGAAGGTACCGTTAAAGGAGGCGCTTATCTTGGTGTCGTAATCATTTTTCGTCATCAGATACTGGCCGCCTATGGGCATATAGTTGCCGCCGCTCATATCTAAATCCCCATTGACATATACGGTCTTGCCGTTAAAGTCATAGCTGCCGTAGTGGTAGGTTTCGGTGCTCTTGTTCATCCCCTGGGGGCCGGATGCGTCGCCGGACACCTCGACGTTATCCACAACGGCGGTCATGTCCCCGGCGAAGGTGTCGATCTCCGCGTTATATATACCGTTGACGATGGCGGCCAGACCCGCAAGCTGGGCCGGCGTGGAGATATAATAACTTTCCGTCTCGTCGTAAGCATCCTTGTTAAACCAGCTCACGTCTATGGACAGGCCGTCCCACGGATAGGCGTTTACGTCGCCGGAGCCAGTATTTCCCTGGCCTCCGCTTCCGCCGCCTCCGGAAGTGTTTTCAGTTTCCGTTATCGTAAAGAAACCCGCTGTGCTTACAGTGGCCGATACTCTTTTAGCCGCGGCGTCATATCCGGACTCCAAGTCAGTGATCGTACCTCCCTCGGACACGCCGGACAGCTTCACCGTATAGCTGCTTGAAGTACGGACAAATGGGAGAGACAGAACCGCGCTGCCGCTCCATGCGTCGTTTTCCCCCGCCGTAAGAGTGACGCGATACACCGGCTGCCCTTTATCGATCAGCGCCTGGATGCTTTGATTATCACTCTGGCTTATTTTTTCAACAGCCAGCTCAACGTTTTGGTCTCCGGCTTTTTGCAGGATGCCGTTCAGAGCCGTCTTGTCAAATGTAAGGAAGCCCGCGTCTGTCAGCGCCGCGAATTTCTGGACGACGCTTTCATTATTTATGGCCGCGAGCAAGGCGTTGTTGAAAACGCCGTTAAAGGCAACGGCGCTTCCGTTGGCTGTCGTCAGATCGGCAGTCAGCGTCTGTTCCCCGGCGTCTGTCAGCAGAGCGATTTCCGTTCCTGCCGCGCTTCCCTTGGCCGCCGTCCCGTTAAGTTCAACAAGTCCGGTCATAATGCCTTTGGAAACCTGGGACTGGGCGGCAAGCACCGGGTGATGCGCTCCGTTTTCAAATTTGTTGCCAAGAGCGGTGCTCATTGTTTTCAGCTCATCCAGCGTGACGGCCGTTGCGGGAGTTCCCGTCTCTGTACCGGAGCCGCAGGCGCTGTAATCAGTCGTAGCGAGATAGTAGGCATTGGTAAAAATACCGTTGCCGCTGCCCACGAGCGCGCCTGTCGGCGTGTTCTCATTGCCGCCGACGACCTGCCCGGCGTTATATACGTTCTCAGCGATAACGGCAGCTGCCGTGACGCCCACAAGGCCGCCGACGCCGCTTCCGGCAGAGGCCTCGAGGCGGGAGGTCACACGTCCCGTGTTATAGCAGTCCTTCAAGGTCACACCGTAATTTCCGTTGCCGACGAGACCGCCTATGAAGGTCATACCGGAGACCGCGCCTGTGTTCCAGCATTCTTCCATAACGCTAAACATGGAGATACCCGCCACGCCGCCGGCGCGGGTGTTGGAGGCGGTAACGGCTCCGCTGTTGCCGCAGCGCGTAAGGTATATCAGATTTTGTGTATCCATACCCGACGCAGTACCGGCGACGCCTCCGACGCCGCTTTCGCCGGTGGCCGTGATGCTTCCGGCGTTATAGCAATCCGTAATCTGCACCGGATAACGCGCCGTGTTCGAATAACCGACTATGCCGCCCGCTATATTGCCTGTCACTTCTGCCAGATTTGTGCAGCCGGTTATGGTGCCTCCGTCAAGCGTTGCCACAACGCCGGCGGAGGTCGCAACCGTTTTCGGGTCGCCTCCGGCTTTTACAGTTCCGGCGACGGTGACATTTTTTACCGTGCCGTTCCTCACATAACCGAACAGCGCCCGGTGACCGTAGTAAGGTGAATTAATGTCCAGCGTTACCGTATGGCCGCCGCCGTCAAAGGTGCCTGAAAAGGGATTTATCGTATTATCTGTTTCATCGTAGTACCCTATCGGCGTAAATTCCGCGCCCGTCATGTCTATATCTGCGGTAAGGTTTACTGTTGCTCCGTTATAGGTATTGCCGGACTTAACGCTGTCCGCGAAAGCCGCCAATTCCGCAGCCGTTGATATCTCAACCGCCGTGCCCGGTACCGTTACGCTCACATCTTCGCCCAGGGAGGCTGACGGCGCGTCTTTTTCGGCGTTTGCGGCAATATCCACCTTTGCGCTTGTAAGCGAGAAGGTTCCGGCGCCCGCCGCCGCTGCCGTAAAGGTCAGCGCCAAATCCGGGCTGTCGCCGATAGCGACGTTTTCACCCACCCTGCTGATTTTCAGCGTCCCGGCAGATGCGGAATTGACGGAAAATCCGTTAATTTCGTTTTCTCCGGCATATGTGAATATGGAGCTTTCATAAGCGAGCGTTGCATAGAATGCGTTGTATGTAGTCTGCGTATCGCTGGCAACGTCAACCGAAACCGTTACGCTCGAGCCGGTTTCCACTTCCGCCAAAGACGACGAAAGCGATACGGTATAACCGTCCGCCGCGATCGCCAGGCCGGACATAAGCGACAGGCTCAAAAGCGCCGCCAGCAATAGGGATAACCATTTCTTGCCTATCATTTCTTATCCTCCCGTAATGATGTTTTCGCAAAATCTCATGAATATTGTCGCCACTTCTGCCCTGTTGGCCGTGCCGAGAGGGACGAGGGCGCTTTCCGTTCTTCCGGTGATTATCCCGGCGCTGACTGCCCAGGACATTGCCTCCCGCGCCCAGGAGCTGACATCGCCGCTGTCGGAATAAGCGGACAGATCCGCGCTCCCGTCTGCAAGGCCCTTATACTTTAAGTAGCGGTAAAGCATGGTCACAAGCTGCTCGCGGGTTATGTCCTTCTCCGGGCTTGTGCCGTCGGAAATGCCCTTCTCCACGGCCCAGGCCATGCCCTTTTCATACCAGGTCTCGCCGCCGGAGGTATCTGTGCCGTCAAGGCGCGCCAGCACCGTCATCAGCATGGCGCGGGTCATATTGGCGGCGGGGGCGAACTCCGTCTCGCTCACGCCGTTAAAGAGGCCCCGCTGGACGACGAATTTTACCGCGTCCTCATACCACGCGCCGGCTGGCACGTCGGAAAAGCTCGTTTTCACATTCGGAGGAGCGATAACGACAGCTCCGCCGCCTGTTCCTCCCGAGCTGCCGCCGGAGGGCGCGGGGGCCTTCCCTTTAACGGCCAAGGACAGGTCGTGAGACTGCGCGGCGTACTCATCCGCGCCGCCCTTCGTGCTCACAAGGAAATTGGTGTTTTTTACGGCGTACTGTCCGCTGACCGCTTCGCCCGCGACCTTCAGCTTAAAGCTGCCCGCCATAAGCTCGGCGGGGTAAGTATTCCCGTCTGCCGACATGGCGTAATCGTTGAAATACACCCGGTTTTCCGTGTCGCCGGTATGATGGCTGCTGCCCACGCCGTAGGCGGGGGCTATGCTCCCCTCCACCAGCTCAAAGGCGGAATTGTCATAGGCTATTTCCGTCTGCCAGGCGTACATTTGCCAGCTCTCGGACTCGTCCGTCCGGCGCAGGGTGCAGGTTACGGTTATCTCGTCGCCGGGCGAGAGTTCCCCGCTCTTGTCGGTGGTGAGAACGATGGAGAAGCTCTGACTCGTATCCGCGGCGCAAGCTGCCGCGCCAAGGGTCAGCAGCAGAAGAAACGCCAGAAAAAGCGCCGTAAATCTCTTATATCTCATAAGCATAGCTCCTTGTTATTATGTTGTAAAACGCTCATGTACGACGCCGATGTTTTGCGCCATACATCGGCGTTTTACCGCCTTACGGGGGGCGGCGGTAAAGTCCGCCCCCCGCAGGGCCAGGTTCATGCGCTGTCGCCCGAATCAGGCGGTGATGGCCAGGACTGCCGCGGCGCAGTCGCTGACGTTCACGGTGCCGTCGCCGTTCACGTCGGCGGCCAGAAGCTGCTGGACGGTCACGGTATAGGTGACGGTCACGTTATTATAGAGGTTATACACAAACTGGGCGTCGTTGATGTCGATAACGCCCGTGCCGTTGGCGTCGCCGTTTTTCGCGACGGTCACGGCGGAAGCGGCGGCGGAAACGCCCACGCTGCTCTCCGCGTAGTCGGCGCTCTTTACCACATAGTAGTAAGCGTTTTCGTCATAAGCGGTCTGACCGGTGACGTTTGTCACCTTGAACATGGGCTGTCCGCCGTAGGTCGGGACATAGCCGTCCGTGTCGACGGTGGCCTTAACGAGGGCGTAATCGCCGAAATAATCGCTCTTGACGGCGGTGACCACCGGCGCGGGGATGACGATGCTGACCTTCGCCGGGCTGCCGGTGACGGTGGCGGCTTTAATATCGCTGCTCGCGCCGTCGGCGTTATCCACCTTGGCGGAGGTGAGGGTAAAGGCGCATTCGGACGCCTCGGCGGTACCGGCGGTGAAGGCCAGGACTATCTCGGCGCCGTCGGAGAGCTGGGTATTGGCGCCGTAGCCCCGGACGGTGACGGTGCCGGCATTGGCGGTGGCCTCAAAGCCCGTGGGGATGGTGGAATTGGCCGCGTCGTAGGTGAAATTGGCGCTGTCGTAAGTAAGGGCCATATCCGCGTTGCTGTAAACGCTGACGTCACCGCTGGTGATGTCGAGGTCGATCTTCGCGGTCTGGCCTGCCTCGACGCTGGCGCTCTCGGCGGAGACGGCCACGGTGTAGCCGGGGGCGACGGGAGTGACGGCGGCGGCGATATTCAGCTGGGCGGTGGCGGTGGCCTTTACCAGCTCCTGTGTGCCGTAATTGCCGCTGATGGTCACGTCTTTAAAGACTATCTCATAGTCGCCGGAAGCGCCCGCGGGGGCGGTAACGATCATCTCATAATAAGTATCGCCGGGGATAGTGTCGGAAACGTCGCTTGTCATATAAGTCAGCTTGCCGTTGGCGGTGTTGTAGTCTCCGGCGGTGACGGGCTGCGCCGTGTTGCTGGTGGAGAAGCTCTTGATGGTGAAGCCCTCGGGGACGGTGGTGCCGCCGTCTATGCCGATGACGCAGTAGGGGGTGCTCAAGCCGTTTACATTCAGGCGCACCGTAATATCCTGCGCCGCGTCGCTCTGGGTGTAGGTACCCTGCACCTCAGCGGTTATCGTCTCTCCGGCGGCAAGGCCGGTGACGGCAAGTCCAGCGCAGACGGAAACCAGCAAGGCCGCCGTAAGCAGGAAGGTTATAGCTTTTTTGAATTTTTTCATTATAGATTTCCTTTCTTTTCCCGCGGGGAGGCTTGTCCCCGCGGGTATTCGGTTTTATTCTTGCTGTCTGTTACCATGCAAGCGACAGGCTGCCGAGCTGGGCTGCCTTTATCTGCGCTGCCTCGGCGGCGGAAAGGGTGTTGTCTCCGTTGAGGTCGGAAACAAGCATCTGCAGCGGCGTAAAGTCGGTGATGAGGCCGAGCTGGGCGGCCTTTACCTGCGCTGCCTCGGCGGCGGAAAGAACGCCGTCGCCCGAAACGTCGCCCTTTACGGCAACGACTATCTTGTCCTCCGCGCTCTGGGCGGTGAACTTGTGGTTTGCGTCGCCGGTGAGGAGCTCATAGGTGCCGTCTGCCTTCTGGATGGCGACCACGCAGGCCTTTTCGCAGGCGACGGTGAAGCTCAGGTCATCGGCGGAGGGGGTCACGGTGATGCCTGCGTCGGCGAAGTAGCTCGCGCTGGGGGCGACGAAGTTGTCCTCAACGGTGAGGGTGGAACCGCCTGAGGAGCCGGAAGCGGTCACGGTAATAGCCAGCTTGCTGAGGGTGGTGTCTACAACTGCAAAGGTTGGTGAAGTAATTGTATATGTACCGTCGCTTTCTGGGGAAACCACAGTATCATCAATTTTAATGCTTGAAATGGTATATCCATTTACAGGGATTATTTGGACATCGGCTGCATTATTCGCGTACTGTGTGCGAATATAACCATCTATCAGAATATCAGCCTTAGGTTCAATAACAAGTGGTTCTTTTCCTTTAGATCTTGCTGAAGTAAAAACTATTGAGGCTGTCTTTCTATCGGAACTCACATTGGGAGCTGTATTATTTCTAATTACACCACCCCTTATTATTAAAGCGGAACCGGTGCTATTGGTATAACTGATTCCACCTACACAAGTAGCAAAACTCGATAAATTACTATTGTTTTGTATTACACCGCCATCCATTATCATGGAACCGCCCGCAATATTAACAGATGCACATGAAGGATTACTGGTATTGATGTAGTTGTTTTGAAGAACTGCTCCTTCTTTCATGTTAAATGCAGCCCCCGATTCAACATACACCAGCGTCCCAGCAGAAAAAAAGGTTTCATCTTCAGCATGCCCACCATCAATTACAATATTATCCAGCGTTAAAGCGCCACCATCTTTAATTTGAATGCAATAACTATAACTATTGCCATCCGCATCAGTAACGGCATCAGTCTGTGCAAATCGCACTTTAGCTGTGCCGTATTCTGCTTCTGGAAGCGACCATGTTTCAGTCCCGGTAATAATAGCGGTGCCAACTACATATATGGTTCCATCTTTAGCCAAAATTTCTTTAGCTTTATTAAAAGTTTTTACAGCTTCCTCCGCTGAGTTACCTGTATTCGCATCATTACCGTTGACACCGTTAAGATAAACTGCACTCATAGACCCTGTTGCGAACGACGGAACGGCCATAAGAGAGAACAGCATCACTATACCTAAAAGCGTTGTAAATAAACGCCTTATTATAGATTTTTTCATATCAAACACCTTTCAAAAATGTACTTTTCTGCGGAGGCCGGAGCAGAAGCTCCGGCCTCCGCAAATGTAAGTTTTTACGCTACGGTAAAGGTTTCCGTGGTATTGTCCCATGTACAGGTGTAAGACGTGTTGTTTACCGTAATATAATGCGTCCCTGCCGTCAGGTAGATATACACATAGCCGGTTACGGGATTATTAAAATCCCAGTTGGCGACGGTGCTCGTAGTGCTACCCACGTAGGGATAAATGGTCGGGTTGCCGCCGGAATAGAGGGTCGTGGTGCCCTCGGTAATAGTCACGCTGCTTCCGCTTACGGGCACCTTGCACTGGCGCAGGGCAGTGCCGTTATTGCCGTTCTGGAGCGCGTACATAACGAGGGTATCGTTAAGATACTGGGTGGTAGTGTAGTTGCCGTAAAGAGAGTTTCCGGTGCGGATGACCTGGAGAGACGCGCCGGTGCCGAGGGTCAGAGAGCCATTATTGGAGGCGGTGGAAGCCAACTGTGCGCCCGCACCGATAGCGGAACCGGTGTAGTCCGTCAGAATGGAAACATTGCCGCCGGTGATGGCAACAGTATTGCCCTTGGACATACGGCTGCCGCCGATGGCAGCACCTTGGGACATGGTGGCAAGCTCAATGTTGCCGCCGCTGATGGTGATAGTGCCCATCTGGCCTTCTTTAGTCGTGTCGCCGCAGGTGTCGTTTCCGATGATGGCGCCGGTCTTGGAGCCTTTGAAGAAAAGGTTGCCGCTCTGAATGTTAATATTGCCGTTGGCGTTGCCCGCGTCGGCGCCGATGCCGCAGCCCTGCGTGTACTTGTACATGTAGAAGCGGCTGCTATCGGCGCCGGTGATGTTGAGGGTCGTGCCGGCGTTTACAGCGACGACGGCGCTGGATACGTAAGTGGTGCTCTCAAGCAGAACATCACCGGAAATATCCAGATAGTTGCCTGCCCCAGTGAACCGGACTGCGCTTGCGCCGGAAACGACGGTGCCGCCGTGGTCGGGGCTCGTGCCGGTAGCGCTGTTTTTAATATACAGGTCTTCAAGCCTAAGATGGGTACCTGCTGCGCAGTCAATGGTTATTGTGCTGCGCTCGTCGCCGGAATCGATACCGCTTCCCTTTATGGTTACATAGTTGGTGTCACCATTAACGTTTACAAAAATCGTCGCATCCGTAATGTCGTCGTCAAGGTAATAGATGCCAGATGCTTCAATTACATAAGACCCGGGACTGTAATAATAATCTGATACCAATTCATCAGTGGTCGGGTCATAATCCGCTGAAGCCGGAATTGAAACTCCGGCAAAAACGGACACGGCCATTAACAATGCCAGAAGTATGGCAAGGGATTTCTTGTTGATAATCTTAGTCATTTTAGTAATCCTTTCTTAAAATTTTGTTGTTTTGCGGCCCTTCGCCGCTGTGTTTCGTTCTTTTGGCAAGCATACTCCTTTCTTTTGTCCGGCTTGCTCTATACGCTCCGTTTCCAAATACGGGAGGCGCGGAGGTTTCCCCTCCGAACCCTGTCGGTCCGCAGCCGTGACCGCAAGCGGTTTTAGGTTGAGGACTTATAAGAGCAAAAATATTGATTGCAATATATTTTGAAGCGCGTAAAACGCAGCAAAACCAAGGTTATTTGATAAAGTTATCCAGTCTCTGTACCATGGCCGCGACCTGCGCGCGGATCGCCGTCCCCTGCGGGACTATGGTGGTGTCCGTCATGCCGTTTATAAGCCCCGCCGCCACGGCCCATTTCATGCCGTCGGAGGCCCACGCGGAGACCTGCCCCGCGTCGGTGAATTTGGCAAGATCGTTTGAAACCGACATGTCCGCCTTCGCCACCTTCTCGGCGTAGCGGTGGAACATGGTGACGATCTGCTCTCTTGTTATGCTGGCCGCGGGCGTGAAGGTGGTTTCGCTCGTGCCGTTCACCACCCCCGCGAAGTAACACCACGCCACGGCGTCGGCGTAATCGGCCGAGGGGGAAACGTCGGTAAAGGGCGTGCTGGTGATGCCGTCGGCTTTAGGCTCCCCCGCCATGCGGTAAAGCGCCGTCGCCAGCATGGCGCGGGTCATGGGAGCGGCGGGAGAGAACTTGCCCGCGCTCGTTTCGTCAAAATACCCCTTCTCGGTGACGTACTGGACGTTATCGAAATACCAGGCGTCGCCGGGGACGTCGGAGTACGGGTTTTTGTAGCCGGTGTACTCGCCGGAGGCCTGAAGCTCCAGCGTCACGACGCCGGCGTCGGTGCAGCCGTCCTTTACCGCGTGGGCCGTCATGGTGACGGTGCCGGACTTGAACCAGCTCTTCGGTATCTCCACCGCCCCGCCGGTGTAGGCGCAGGTTGGCGAATAGCTGGGGCTTATGTAGTTGTGGTTGAAGAGGATCGTCGCGCCCGGTGTGGCGCAGTCGAAGGTGACATAGTAGTTATCCGCGTCCTCCGTCATCGTCGCCGTCGGCGCGGCCACGGCGCCAAGGGACTTAATGTCCGGCGCGGTCTCCATACGGAGTAGCATGCTGGAGCACCAGAAGCGGGTGTTGGAGGCCGTGGGTATCTTGTCCCGGAGGTCTTGTTCCGTCATGGGGATGAGCATGCGCACGGCGCGCTCATTGTCCATGAGGCCCTGGGTAAACCAGTAGTTTTCCATGTTGAAGTCGCCGGTGCCGTACTTTTCATCCGTCACCATGTACCGCTGGGAAAAGCCCCGCACGGACAGGAGCATGGTCTCCGGCTCGCCGTTTGCGAAGATGAGGTCGATGACCTCGTCGCGGCTCAGCTTCCCCGCCGGGTCATAGTAGTCCTGGGTGCGGTAGTTCCAGTACTGATACAGCAGCGGGAAATTGTAGCGCGGCACGCCGTATAGGTCGTCGTAGGTGTAGGTGTCCATGTCGTCGTAGCCGGCCTGGTCGATCTCCCAGAAGGACATGGTGTCATTGCCGGCGAAGGTGAGAGCGGCGCTTTTTACGGCGTCCACGGTGGATTTGCCCTGCATGTAGGTCACAAATTCCGGCACGGAAAAGCCCTGCGCCTCCTGATGCACCGTGGTGACGTAGCGGTCAAGGACGCTGTAATTGTGGTTTAAGTCGGGGATTTTGCCGGCCTTGAGGTCGGCCTCCATGTCGGACACGCGGACATGGGAGACAAGGACGTTTTCGCCGGATTTGTTCTGAGCGTAAAGCAGGACGGTGTCCACCGTCTGCCCCGCCGGGATGGTCTTTGCCGCGGCAGGGATGATGAGCGCCGATAGACAAAGAGCCGCCGCGAGGATGATGGAAATGAGTTTTTTCATGTTCAGCCCTCCAGATTTCTTATGCACCAGATTATTTTGCTGATCTGCGCCCGGTTAAGGGTCGTTTCCGGGGAGAAAACGCCCTCCTCCATGCCGTTGATGATGCCTTTTTCGTACAGGGCAATCACGGCGGGGTCGGATGTATCGTTAAAGGGGGATTTCGTTGTCTCAGTCGTCGCCTTAATGACCATCGCCGTCACGCGACAGAAATCGAGGCGGGAGATGGTGGCGTTGAGGTCTACGGAGGCGTCAATGAAGCCTTCCTCCACCGCTTTGGCCTTGTAACCGCCCGCCCAATGGTCGGCGGTGGCGGGCTGCTCCTCATATCCCGCCGTCAAAAGCAGGAGCTTTAACGCCTGGCCCCAGGTGAGCGTCCCGGCTGGCTCGAAGGTCGTCGGCGTCATGCCGTTGACTATTCCGGCGGCCACGAGTTCGGTGACATATTCGTAGTACCAGGTGCCCGGCACGACGTCGGTAAAGCCGCTCGTCAGAATTACCTGTACCGTCTGAGAGGCGGGAGCGTAGCCGTTGTTCACAAGCTCCAGCGTATAGGCCCCCGCCTTACCCATAACGGTTGAGGAAAGAGAGAAGTAATCGGGTTTGATGGTGAGCTTTCCGGCCTCGCTGCGGTCAAGGTATGAAGTGGAAATCATCGTCCGCTTGCCGCCCTCCGGCGTCACATAGACCGACAGGCCGGAGCCGTAAGCGTTATCGTCGAAGGTGACTGTGACGGCCTCGCCGAAGGGGTAGCTGGCCTCCGCCTTAATCCCCGGCGCGGCCTTTTTGAAGGTCACGGAGACGTTCTTGTTGGCGTACCTGTTGGCGTGGAAGATGAAGCTGTAAGAGCCGGTGTCGGTGAACAGAGAGGCATCGAAGGTGACGGTCTTTTTGCCGTTGTCTATCGAATATTTGGACTTGTCCAGCGTGGCGTAGCCGTTTATAGACGGGGATTTCATGGAGATAAATGTCATGGCGCTTGTCCAGGCGTTCCAGTCGGTATTGGAAACTCCGTCGGCGGCCTCGAAGGTCAGCGCGGTGCCGGTCATGCCGGAATACACGGTCTTGAAGGCCGGGGCCATGCCGGGATATTTGAAGGTAAGAACGCCCGCGTCGTCGTAGCCCTCCTTGACCGCCGTTGCGTAAAGCGTCACGGGGTCGGCCTCTAAATCTCGGCCCGTTATGTCGATGGTGACGGGGCCGGTGTAAAGGGTCTGGGGCGCGCCGTCGTCGCCGTAGTAGATGGCAGCTCCGGGGGTGGCGCAGGTAAAGGTCACGGTGAGAGTATTGCCATTCACCGCAAAGCTCGGCACCGACTCAGCCACCGTCCCGAGAGAGGGGATGTTCGGCGCTTTCGCCATATCCAGCCGCATGTTGTAGATCCACTTGAAGTTGTCGTAGGCCGTGCGGTGGGCCGCCATGAGGTCGGCTTCCGTCATGGGGAGAGACAGACGCAGGGCGTATTCGTCTGACAGGGCGTCTTTCAGGCACCCGGCCACAACTCCCCCGTTGGCCTTTATGTATGAGGCGATGCCCGGCTCCGTGGAGGCAACGAGAGTTTCCGTCGTCGTTCTGCCGGAATAGGATTCCGTCGCCAGGATGACCGTCGTCTCCTCGCCTGCCTCAAAAACAGCCCGCTTGTCCGCGTAATAGGGGTCGCTGTCCTTGTATTTGGCGTTGTAGTCGTCGATGGAGAGGCCGAATTTGCTGTCGTTCTCCCCGGCGACCTCCCAAGCATTTTTCCAGCCATGGGCGGCGTCGTAAAGTCCTTCAAAGTAGTACCGCTTCACGCCGTAGAGCTCGTCATACGTCCAGCTTCGGGAGTAGCTTCCGTAGCTGTCCGTGGCCATGAGACGGAGGGTATCGCTGCCGGAAAAAGACACCCCGGAAACGCCGGAAACGGAGTTTTGGGACTTAACATAGTCCAAAAGCTCCGTGACCGTCACGCCCCGGCCCTCGCAGTACTGCGTGGTGGGGTAATTATCCGTTGATGAGATATAGTAATTCCGCCCGTCCGCCTGACCGTGGGCGAGCTTTTTTACATCATCCAGGGGCATGACCTTTAAAAGCACGGATTTGCCCTCGGAATTTAGAGCAT
>Ga0208297_1001894_pt1 | contig 15144 bp, 9 predicted proteins | sample LMS_cellobiose_e_FD_187367 | JGI IMG/M metagenome (GOLD analysis project Ga0208297, IMG submission 187367) | Rumen-fistulated moose microbial communities from Alaska, USA - LMS_cellobiose_enrichment (SPAdes) (version 2) | ecosystem: Host-associated > Mammals > Digestive system > Stomach > Rumen... | reverse complement strand
AGCATGTCGTCCTGCAGGGCGATTTTCACTTCCGCCGGATCCACGCCGGGGAGCTCAAGCGCGACAGTGTACTGCTTTTCGTCAGTATGCAGATCAAGACGAGGACTGAACATTTTTTCTGCTCCGTATGCTAAATTGGGTGAGAAGAAACCGCGAACAGCCTGATCAAACAATGTGTCAATGTCATCGTGCAGCCTTGTTACAGGAGCATTTACATTATGACGCATATGAGAAGGTATATTTTTATTTTGGACACGAGGTTCATCAATAAACCAGTTCCAAGGAGTAAGACGTACAAGACTCATGGCAACCTCCTTATGAATTCTTTTGCTGAACAATAGATAAGTTCATACCCACATGTGTCAAGAGCAGCATATTCTTTTCAGCCACAAAATCATTTCAGTGACATTTTTTGAACGGACCGCCCTGATTGACCGTATGAATCTCCCCAGCCTTATCGCCTGCCTGAACCTGTACCGTTTGCAGTCATACAGCGCCCGCACGTCATTGCGCGGGCGCTGGGCTGCTCTCTATACCAACAGAAGGAAGTTCAGAACGTTTTGTCACTTCCGGCTACGCCAGATCTTCGGGCATAAGTCCCAGAGCCTTCATCACGCCTTCGCCGTACGCAGGATCGGCTTTCCAGCAGTGGCGCGCGTGGCGCGCCTTGATTTCATGCGGCACGCCTTCCATGGCGCGTCCGGTATTGCCAAACAGCGCCTGCTTCTGCGCATCCGTCATCAGACGGAACAGGTTGCCCGGCTGGAGGAAATAATCATCGTCGTCACACGGATAGTTCCAACGGTCCGCCGTCGTGTCGATCTTGAGCGGGGGCTCGCTGAACTCAGGCTGCTCCTGCCAGGCGCCAAGGCTGTTCGGCTCGTAACTGGTATGTCCGCCGTAGTTGCCGTCCACCCGCATCATCCCGTCGCGGTGAAAACTGTGAAAAGGACAACGCGGCTGATTAACGGGGATCAGATGATGGTTCACGCCCAACCGGTAGCGCTGGGCATCTCCATAAGAAAAAAGACGTCCCTGAAGCATCTTGTCCGGCGAAAAACTTATCCCCGGCACGACATTGGCGGGGTTGAAAGCCGCCTGCTCGACTTCGGCGAAATAGTTTTCCGGATTCCGGTTCAGTTCCAGCACGCCGACCTCGATCAACGGATAATCTGCATGTGGCCAGACCTTGGTGAGATCAAAGGGGTGATAGGGACATTTTTCCGCGTCCTCCTCAGGCATGATCTGGACATACATGGTCCAGCGCGGAAAGTCGCCCCGCTCGATGGCTTCAAACAAATCCCGCTGGTGACTGTCGCGATCCCTGCCAATCAGCAAGGCTGCCTCGTCATCTGTCAGATTTCTGATGCCCTGCTGCGTCCGCAAGTGAAACTTCACCCAGAACCGGGTATTTTCCGCGTTGATGAAGCTGAAGGTATGGCTGCCAAAACCATGCATATGCCGGTAGGAAGCCGGTATGCCCCGATCGCTCATGAGCACAGTGACCTGATGCAGGGCCTCGGGCAGAAGCGTCCAGAAGTCCCAGTTGTTTTTTGCGCTGTGCATGTTGGTACGCGGGTCACGCTTGACCACATGGTTCAAATCAGGAAATTTCAGCGGATCGCGCAGAAAAAAAACGGGCGTGTTGTTGCCCACCAGATCCCAGTTGCCTTCGTCCGTGTAAAACTTGATGGCAAAACCGCGGATGTCGCGCTCGGCGTCAGCGGCGCCCCTCTCCCCCGCCACAGTGGAAAACCGGACAAACAAATCGGTTTTCTTTCCAATCTGCGAAAACAGCGAGGCACGGGTGTAGCGCGTGATATCGTGCGTCACCGTAAACGTCCCGTAGGCGCCTGTACCCTTGGCATGCATGCGCCGCTCAGGAATCACCTCGCGGTCGAAGTGGGCCAGTTTTTCCAGGAACCAGGTATCCTGCAGCAGCATAGGCCCGCGCGGCCCCGCGGTAAGGACATGCTGATTGCTGACGACCGGGCCCCCGGCATTGGTGGTCAGTTTATTTCTGTCAGACATGGCGGCCTCCCTTGCGCAGCACGGTACGGCTGCGGTTAAGGTGCGATACAAAGCATGGGCAGCAGCGCCGGAACACGTCAGCTTCACCACATGAAAAAACTGTCTGCTGCCATCTTGGGCATAGCGGGAAAAAACGATAAACGGCAATGATTTTCTATCGTAAAATCATGACAAAAAAGCGGGGCGATTGCCCCGCGTTGCAGCTTCTCATTGTTTCTTTGTCTGGCTGGCGCAGTGATTATAATCTCATTCCCTCTTTCCCGCGGCAAGGCCGGCATGCGCCAGCGACATGAACAACTTGATCCGGTTCAGCAGATTGGTTTCGCTGCTTCCGGGCTCATAATCCACGGCCATGACGTTGGCATTGGGATAGAGGTGCTTCAGCGCCTTGAACACGCCGCGCCCCGTGATGTGATTGGGCAGGCATCCAAACGGCTGCAGGCAAAGCATGCCATTGACGCCGGACGCGGCAAGGCGAACCATTTCCGCCGCCAGAAGCCATCCTTCCCCCGCCTGGTTTCCCAAAGACACCAGCTGGCGGCCGGCGGCGGCAAGGGCGGAAAAGCTCCCCGCCCGCGTGAAGCCATACGTTTGCAGCGCGCCGTTCATTTTGCCGCGCAGGTAGGCAATCCAGCGCATCTTCCCCCACCCTGCCAGCGCGTCCAGCGCGGAACCACCGAAAGTCTGCCAGCGGTATATAGGATCGTTTAAACAGTATAAAAAGAAGTCCGTCAGTTCCGGCAGCACAGGCTCGCCGCCTTCGCGCCGGATCAAATCCGCCACGTGCAGGTTGGCGTCAACATGATACGTCATGAGGATCTCGCCAACCAGCCCTACCCGGGGAAGGCGTTTGGAAGATAGCCTTATTCTACTAAAATAACTAACTATTTTTTCTGATTCATCAGAGAGAGAGAACGTTTTGCCCGCTGCAAACATTTCTCCAAGGCGCTTTTCCCAGACGGCCAGCAGGCTGTCTGCATCGCCCGAAGTACATTCACGGGACAGACAAGTAAAATACAGCCGCTGCAACAGATCGCCGTACAGCATCCCCTGAATCATCCGTGATAGCAGCCGGTGCGGCACTGTAAATCCCGGTTGATTGCTGCCCAGCCCGTGCCCCCGCAGCGTCAGCAGAGGGACGTTGCCATATCCGGATTCCTCAAGAGCCCGCCGCAGCAACGCGGGATAATTGGTGGCGCGGCACGGGCCGCATGTCTGCGTCAGCAGAAGCGCCGTGCGGTCGGCTTCATCGCTTTCGCGCAGGGCCTGTATCAGCTGCCCGATAACGAGCTGCGCCGGATAACAGGCGTCATTGTTCACGAGCCGCAGTCCGGTTTCCACGGCCTTCTGCCCCACCCGCGGAAGCAGACGGAAATGGTAGCCCTCGCCTTTGAAGACATTCTCCAGGACAGCAAAGTGGATAGGGGCCATCTGCGGCGCAAGGATGGTGTGCGTTTCACGCATGGGCCGCGTGAATACAACCGGAGCAGACAACGCCGGAGTCGGGCGCAGGCGGTGCGCGTCATGCCGGTCCTTTACCGCGGCCAGGAGCGAACGCAGCCGGATGGCGGCCGCGCCCAGTGAAGGCCCCTCGTCAATCTTGATCAATGTATGCAGCCGCCCCTTCTGGTGGAGCAGTTCGGCCACCTGATCGGTGGTGATGGCGTCCACGCCGCAGCCGAAAGACGTCAGCTGAACCATTTCAAGATCTTCCCGCGAACATGCCAGAACGGCCGCCCGGTACAAACGGGAATGCCATGCCCACTGGTCCTCGACGCGCAGTTTTTCCGGAAGCACGTCAGTCAGGTGCGCCACGCTGTCTTCACTGATGACCGCCGTACCAAGCGATGTGATCAGTTCGGGCAGCCCATGATGTACCAGAGGATCAACATGATACGGCCTGCCGCTCAAAATGATGCCGGTCAGGCCGCGACGCCCGATTTCCCGCAAAGCGCGCTCGCCTTCAAGCTGCAATTCGGCTCTGTACGCGTCCTGCGCCGCTCTTCCCTTACGGACGGCCCGTCTCACCTCTCCCGCCGGAAGATGAAATTCCCGCGCCAGTATCCGCGTCAGAGAATCCTCATGCTCAACGCTGAGGAATGGCGTGTGCAGCGTACAGCCGGTTGTGCGCAGCAAATCAGTGTTCAGCCGGACGACTTCGGGATATCCGCAGACAACGGGACAATTATAGCAGTTGGCCGCATGGGGATATTCGCGGCGTTCCCACGGCAGGCAAGGATAAAAAATATGTTTTATCCCCTGTTTGATCAGCCAGGCCACATGCCCGTGCGCCAGCTTGGCGGGGAAACAGACAGACTGCGACGGCATGAATTCAATGCCCAGATCATAAATCGCCTTGTCCGACGGCGGAGACAATTCCACCCGGAAACCCAAAGCCGTGAACAGCGCGAACCAGAACGGATACCGCTCGTACATGTTGAGGGCGCGCGGCAGTCCAAGCGGGCCGCGCGGCGCAGCTTCAGGAGGCAGAGGCTCTCCGGCGAACACCCGTGCGGCCTTCCAGGCATACAGGTTGGGAAGCGCTTCCCCCGCCCTGATTTCCTGTCTTCCGCCGCGTTCGCAGCGGTTGCCGGAAATCAGCCGGCTCCCCGATGAAAAATGACTGATGGTCAGCAGACAGTGGTTGCTGCACCGCCCGCAGCGGACGCGTGTCGTGCTGATGCGCAGATTGCGCAGGGTCTGCGCGGTGAGCGTGCTCCGGGGAAAATCACCGGCGCGCCGGATTGCCAGCAGCGCGGCGCCCCAGGCCCCCATAAGCCCTGCCAGATCCGGACGGCGGACATCATGCGCGAGCAGGCGTTCCATCACCCGCAGTAATGCGTCATTGAGAAACGCGCCGCCCTGCACCAGCACATGCTCACCCAGCTCTTCCGGCCCGCGCAGACGGAGCACCTTGTACAGGGCGTTGCGCGCCACGGCATAGCACAGCCCGGCGGCAATATCACCGATGGACGCGCCTTCCTTCTGTGCCTGCTTGACTTTGGAATTCATGAATACCGTACAGCGCGAGCCCAGATCCACCGGATGCGGCGCAAACAGGGCCGCGCGCACAAAACTTTCCATATCAAGCCCAAGGCCCTGAGCAAACGTCTCCAGAAAGGCCCCGCATCCTGACGAACAAGCCTCGTTGAGCTTGACGTCGGCCAGAGCACCGTCCGTCACCTTGAGGCATTTCATGTCCTGTCCGCCGATGTCGATAAGATAGCTGACGCGAGGCTCCAGCGCGCATGCGGCCTCCAGGTGCGCGACGGTTTCCACTTCGGAGAAAGCTCCGGAAAGGGCCGCCCGGGCGAGCTCCGCACCATATCCTGTAGTGGCGCATGCCCGCAGGCTTGCTGAGGGGGGAAGGTGTTCCAGCAGGTCCGCCACATACGGCACCAGCTTGCCAAGCGGATCTCCCTCGTTGCGGCAATACCAGTTCGCAAGGACATTCCCCCCGGCGTCAGTCAGCACGGCCTTGATTGTGGTTGAACCGCAGTCCACCCCCAGGAACACATCACCGGAACATTCGGAAAGCGGCTTTCGCGGCAGGGCATCCCGGCGGTGTTTCTCAACAAAACGCTCATAGTCGCCTTCATCGACAAAAAGTTGCGGCAGGCTCTGCGGCGTGGATACGCTGGACACAGCGCAGCCGCCCACGCGTTTTGCCAGTTCGTCAAGAGAAACAACGCCGTTTCCAGATTCACTGTGCCGCGCAACGCCTTCCTTTTCGGCGAAAAGAGCTGCGCCAAAGGCCACCATGAACTGCCCCGCGGAAAACACAACATGATTATCCAGCCCCAGCGTCTGGATAAAACGCTTGCGCAGTTCGGGCAGAAAATGCAACGGTCCACCCAGAAAAGCCACACGGCCGCGAATAGGCCGACCGCAGGCAAGTCCGCTGATGGTTTGCTCGACCACAGCCTGAAAGACTGAAGCAGCCAGTTCTTCGCGCGGCACACCCTCATTGAGCAGAGAGACAACGTCCGTCTTGGCGAATACCCCGCACCGCGACGCGATGGAATGCACGCGCGACGCTTGTGCCGCAAGCTCGTTGAGCCCCTCGGCATCCGTATGCAGGAGCGAAGCCATTTGATCGATAAAGGCCCCCGTGCCGCCGGCGCAGGCTTCGTTCATGCGCAGTTCCATGCCCTGACTGAGGTAAAGGATCTTGGCGTCCTCCCCTCCAAGCTCAACCGCCACATCCACATCAGGGGCCAGCAGGCGGATGGAACGCGACGCCGCGATCACTTCCTGCACAAACGGCAGGCCGCATGATTCCGGCAACCCTAAGGAAGCCGAACCTGTAATAGCGGCTATCACGCCGACGCCGGGGAGTTTTCTGGCAAGGCGGTCAAGCATGGCGGCCAGCGTTTGCCGCACAGCCAGCCCGTGACGGCAATATTCAGACTCCAGCAGCCGCCCGCTGCCGTCGGCCAGCGCCAGCTTGACCGTAATCGAGCCTGCATCTATTCCCAGATACAACCGCTCTGCCATACCAACCCCTCAAGAGTTCACCCGGCGCGCGTTCACGGCCGGATTTCCCCAAAAGCATGCATAGTGGAACACTTTTTTCAGGCAATACACCATGTTGCGGCTCGTATGGTTCATTCCTCTGCTGTGCGGCATTGCCTGCCGGAGGAAAATCAACACCGGCGGTCTTTTTGTTCACCCTTTTCCGCAGAGTTGGTCAGCTGCGGGAAGACTTCACGGCTATCCCAAAACTGGCGCCGCTGCCCGGTACGGGTAGCATGGCGGCATTTTTTTGGGGATCGCATGATAGTTGGGGAATCAACGCATCACCAGATCGTTCGAACGCAAACAGGACGTGCCCAACAGGAAAGAGCCCGGTTTTATGCGACGCAGCATCGACCAGGACAGGGAGGGGGAAGCGGAAAACGGGCGGCAGAGCGCCACGAAGGCCGGAGAGGTGAAAGGAAATCCGAAGAGAAAGCGATAAGCAACGACGCTTTTCGCCATGAAGCCGGAATCCCATGCCTGGATTCAGGACAAAGACACGGACTAACGTCGTCATTGGCCACGTGCGGAGAAGATACGGTTTCCGCCCGTCCGCACGCGGTCAGCAAGGTAAACAAAAGAGGGCCGATGCGGTGCGAATCGTCGGCTGGCCCACTCGCCGGCACGATAAGCGAGAGCGTCCCCACGATCAGCAAAGCGAACCATGAAGTGACCAGCACCAAAAAAGCAATTCGAGGGCGTACGAGCATACGAACATCTCAAATCTGGGACGGGAACAACTTTCCCAGTGTGGGATATGGTATACCTATCTATCTTTCATTACTTTTTATCCATACTAAACACGCTTGTCAAGATGTAATGTCGACAATACCGGCCTTCAATCACCTTTGCACAGGCATGACAACAAACAGTCTCGTACAGACTTTTTCAAAACAAAACGCATTCAACATCAGGCCGCCGCTTTTTCCACAGACGGCGACATCCGACAATCTGCGTTCAGGCAAAAAACAGCAGGACAAGAGCCTGCGCCGCCGCGATGCGGAGAATGGTGGAGAAAGGATACACCGTGGCGTACACGGCGGAAGGCGTGTCGTTGTCCAGCATGTTCACTGCAAAAGCCAGGGTGGGAGCGCTGGTCATACAGCCCACAAGAAGCCCGCACAGAGTGATGTAGTCCATCCGGAAAAAACGGCGGGCCACCCATGCCCCCAAAAGAAGCGGCAGCAATGTTATGCAGAAGCCCAGAAACAACCACAGCGCGCCAGTAGAGCTGAACAACGCAGCCTGAAACCCTTTCCCCGCGCTCAGCCCGACACAGGACAGAAACAGGCAGATTCCTGTCTCGCGCAGCAGTACGGCGGCGCTGGTGGGAAGATACCAGGTCAGTCCGGCGAAATGCTGAACCCGGCTCAGAAGAATAGAAATCAAGAGCGGCCCTCCGGCCAGCCCCAGCCGCACTCCGGAAGACACGCCGGGAATAACGATGGGAACAGAGCCCACCAGCACGCCGAGAGCGATGCCCACAAAAATCGGCAGGACATTGGGCATGTTCAGTTGTCTGACAGAGTTACCAAGAAGATGTTCAGCCGAATCCATCACACCGTGCGGCCCGACGCAGACAAGTTTGTCGCCATAATGCAGCGGCATATCCGGACGCGGCGGCAGTTCCATGCCGGAACGGCGGATGCGGGTTACCGTGATCCCGTGCTCGGGAAGGAGCTGGAGACTGCGCAGCGTTGCGCCAATGGATTTGTTGCTGGTCACGAGAAGCGAACGGACCTCAAGGCGCCCATCGCTGGCCTTAAGCGTTGTGGCGACCTGAGGCCCGATGATCAGTTCCGCCCGGTCAAGCTGGGATGTTTCTCCCACAGCGTGCAGCACCATCCCCATCTTCAACCGCAATGAAGGAACAGCAGGCAGCACCTTGTCCCCCTCCATGACCCTGGAAATCGTCACTCCCATGACATCCAGCCCGGGGATGTCCCCAAGCAGGCTGCCATCAAGGTTGGCGTTGGCCAGCTGGAGATTGCGGGTATGCATACGTGTGTGCGTGTGGGGCTGGCGGCGTTCCAGTTCGCGCAGTTCGTCCGGAATGCGGATGCGCCCCGCAGTCCGGACAATCAGCATAGCCGCGATAACACCTATAATACCAAAAGGATAGGCAATGGCATAGCCAAGACCAAGGTCCTCGGAAATGGCCGGCAGGGAAGCTGCCGGCGCAAGCTCTTCCAGAGTCTGGGAAGCCGCTGCCAGAGCCGGCGTGCTGGTCGTTCCTCCGCTGAAGATGCCAATGATCCCCGCGGGGCTTTGTCCCGTCAGGCCGACAAAGGCACAGGCCAGAACAAAACCAACGGCGACAATACCAGCCGCCAGCGCGTTAAGCAGAAAACCACCGCGCCGCAAAGAATCGGAAAAGCCTGGCCCGACTTGCAGCCCAATGGCAAAAATGAACATGACCAGACCGAAATCACGAACAAATCCAAGCAGCGAGGCGTTCAGCTCCACCCCCAGACCCGCAAGCAGAAGCCCGCTGAACAATACTCCGCTTACCCCGAGGCTGACACGGCATACCCGGATCTGACCGAAGCCCAGTCCCAGCGATATGGTGACCGCCAGCAAAAAAATGGTCAACGCGCCAGAATTGGCACTGAATAGAGAAAACAACACATCCTCCGGCACATCGCGGCATCTGCCTGAACAACGAAATAGAAACTCACCGTGAGCACGTATGACACTGTGAGAATCTTTTTTCAAGTCCCTGTCCCCGTTCAGGCCGCGAGCATCGTTTTGCCGCGCACTTTCTTTTTTCTGTTCTTCTGTCCTCAGACCCTGCCGGCGTTGCGGATAACCGCCGCGAACCTGATGACTCACCGGCTTATGGCGTTCCAAGCGTCCGATTGCTGCTTTTCCTGACGTATGGCGGCGCATTCCGCCGATTTCGGGATATTGCGCATTTTTCCGCCATTGTATATCATCGCCGGGCGGCAGACAGCTGAACACCTTTATAAAAGAATACCTTTCAGCCCTCATTCCGCATCCCGGGACAAAACAGGGCGCCCCCTTCCAAGCTGGCGCGTTGCGTGTCCGCAACCCTAACCCCACCTTATCGGAGAACAGCAATGAAAAACATCATTTGCTCCCAAAAAGCCCCGGCCGCCATCGGCCCTTATTCTCAGGCCGTCAAGGCTGGCAACACCCTGTATATGTCCGGTCAGCTGGGCATTAACCCCGCTACCGGCGAGCTGGCCGAAGGCGGCGTGAAGGGGCAGGCCCTCCAGGCTCTCGCCAACATGAAGGCCGTGCTTGAAGCAGCGGGCGCCACCGCCGACAACGTGGTCAAAACCGTTGTCTTCATCACCGACATGAAAGATTTCCCCGTGGTCAACGAAGCCTATAAGACCCTGTTCACGAAAGATTTTCCGGCCCGTTCCTGCGTCGCCGTGGCCGCGCTCCCCAAGGGCGGTCTGGTGGAAATCGAAGCCGTGGCCGTGCTGTAAAAACACTGCGGAGGGATAAACGGAATTTTCCGCTCTCTGGCATGTGAACATATTCTGCAGCAATAACGGCGCGTCAGGCTTTTTGTCTGCAGCGCCGTTTTTTCTTTTCACAGTCTGAAGCGTATGGAGGTTTTTCATGTCCCATGACGCTCTCGTTCTTGGAGCGGGCCCCGGAGGAACAGCCGCCGCGCGCGAACTTGCCGTAGCAGGCCGCCGTGTCGGCCTCATCGAGATGGCCCAATGGGGCGGTACCTGCCTGAACCGCGGCTGCATCCCTACCAAATTGCTGCTGGGCGCTGTCGCGCCGCTGCATCTGGCCCGGGCGCAAGAGAGGTTGCGCACGCTGCGCGGCGTACCCGAAACCGACTACGGAACTATTCATACCCGGACTACCCGCTTTCTGACGGCGTCCAGTCAGGCCCTGGCCAAATCGCTTCAGGCTGCAGGAGTGGAGCTGATTCCAGGCCGCGCCGCTCTTGCCGGGCGGCATACCGTACGCGTGCAGGACGCCGGCGGAACCGAACGAATACTTGAGGCCGGGCACATCATCATCGCCACTGGTTCGCGCAACGCGGCCTTCCCCGGCCTTGTCCCGGACGGACAGGCCGTGCTGGACAGCACCATGCTGCTTGAGCTGTCCGAACGCCCGGAAAGCCTTCTCGTCATCGGGGCCGGGGCCATCGGGCTGGAACTGGGCGATTTCTTCGCCGCGCTGGGAACAAAAGTCACCATTGTCGAAGCCGCTCCGCATATCGCGCCATCCGAAGATGCCGACATCGCCGCCGAAATGGCCCGTGCCACCGCCAAGGCCGGAAAAACCTGCATCACCGGAGTCAAGGCGAAGGAAATCATCACCCGCGGCGGTCAGGCCGAGCTTACACTGGAAGACGGCCGCATACTGACGGCGGAAAAAGCTCTGGTGGCGGTAGGGCGCGCGCCGAATACCGCCGGACTGGGATGCGAACTGGCGGGGATTTCGCTGAACCGGAGAGGCTTTATCGTGGTGGACGGCAATCTTCTGGCCGCTCCCGATATCTACGCCGTAGGAGATATCAATGGCCTGACCCTGCTCGCTCATGCCGCCGAACATCAGGCTTCCTACGTCGTGCGCCGCATCCTGGGCCAGATCGACGCTCCCTACGCATCGGGCCCGATGCCTTCATGCATATATGGCTCCACAGAACTCATGCGCGCCGGCAAAACAGCCCGGGAAGCCCTGCAAAGCGGCGGGGCTGTTTCCGTGTCCGTCTCCCCCCTCTCACTCAACGCCATCGCTCAGGCATCCGGCGTGTCCACCGGTTTTGTCAAGGCGGTTTGGGAAGCCGACAGGCTGGTTGGCATGGCCGCCGTCGGCCACGGCGTCTCGCACCTTGTCACCGTGGCTCAGATGCTTGTCGCCGCAGGCCATACATACAACGCGCCGCTGCCTGTGATGTTCGCGCATCCCACGCTGGATGAAAGCGTCGCCGCCGCGCTGCGCGCCCCGCGCAAACCCGCCGCGGAATAAAGCGAAAACGACGGCACCTTTTCAACCCGTTGATGACAAAACAGAAGAGGGCTTCCCCCAACATATTGACAAGCCAAAACGTTCAGTCTATGTTCGCTTCCAGATAAACGAGTTGTACCGGAGTCAAATTTATGTCCGTTTTCTCCCTGTCCTTTTTCACGTATCGCTGGTGGTGGCGAGGATGTAATATAAAGGGAGGATTGCGGTCTTTATAGGCTTCGCGACGTTTTTTACCGTATGCTTTCGACAAGCGTCATCCTCCCGGGGATGACGCTTTTTTTTATCTTAACACAAAGGAATACCGCTATGACAACACAAAGGCCCCCATCAATCCCAGACGTCGTTCTAAGCCAGTCCGTCCGCTGGCTCCCGGCGGATACAGATACCCCCATCAGTCTGTTTCTCGGCATGTGTAAAGACAGACACGGTATTCTGCTGGAAAGCGCAGAAGTTGATGGACGCTGGGGGCGCTACAGCTTGCTGGCCTGCGATTTTTTGATGCAGGCCACATGCCGGGAAGGACTTCTCGCGCTCGCCATCGAGGACGAAAGGCTGCTTCCGTTCAAAGAGCTTGAGGGAGAACCGTTCGTTGAAGGGCTTCGCCGGCTTATGCGCGGCCTGCACCTTGAAAAACCGGCCGGCGCCGATTTACCGCCCATCACGCGCGCCTTATATGGCTATCTCGGGTACGGCATGGCGAGACTTTTCAATAAAAAACTTGAACCATACATCCCCGCCGGCGACGCAGAGGCGGCCCTTGCCCTGCCCGGAACGGTTCTGCTGTTCGATCATCTGTATAACAGACTATGCCAGATCAGCCTTGGCGAACACCGTGAAGTCAATGGCATCAGAATGCAAAACGCTGAGGACGCCGTGCCTGCCATTGACGAAAAGGCCATTACAGCCTCCCCCGGACGTGAAGGATACATGGCGGCTGTGGACAACATCAGACGCCTGCTGCGCCAGGGAGAAGCCATTCAGGTTGTCCCGTCATGCCGGTTCAGCGTTCCGTTTGCAGGCGATCCTTTTGCCCTGTACCGGCGGATGCGCCGCTTCAATGCCTCTCCATACATGTTTTTCATGAACTTTCCCGGTATTTCGCTTTTCGGCTCTTCGCCTGAAGTCATGGTGAGATGCTCCGAAGGCAAGCTCCAGCTTTCCCCCATCGCCGGTACGCGTAAACGCGGCGCGGATGATCTGGAGGATGCCAGCCTTGCCGCGGAACTGCATGAAGATCCGAAGGAACGCGCCGAACATGTCATGCTGGTTGATCTGGGCCGAAACGATCTCGGGCGCATCGCCCAACCCGGAAGCGTGCGTGTGGAACGCCTGATGGAAGTAGAGCGCTTCTCCCATGTCATGCATCTGACTTCACGCATTACAGCCCGTCTTGGAAGCGGGTTTGACGCTCTGGACGTGCTGGCGGCAACGTTCCCCGCCGGAACGGTAAGCGGCGCCCCAAAGATTCGGGCCATGGAACTGATCGCCGAAATGGAAAAAGTCCCGCGCGGGCCGTATGCCGGATGCATCGGCTGGCTGAGCCTCGATGACGACAGCGTCAATCTGGATACCGGCATCACTATCCGCAGCATGTGGGTACGGGACGGGAAACTGCACTGGCAGGCCGGGGGCGGTATCGTCCACGATTCCGTTCCGGACGCAGAGTGGAATGAAGTCCTTAACAAATCTGCTATCATGCGCGCTATTCTTAACGCTTCGGGAGACGATCATGTTCCTGCTCATCGATAATTACGATTCTTTCACCTACAATCTGGTGCAGGCCTTTTACAGTTTGGGGCACAAACCCGTAGTCGTCAAAAACGACGACCCGCGTCTCCTTGAAATGGCCCAGGATCCTGCCCTGGACATGGTTTGCCTTTCCCCCGGTCCCGGGCATCCCCGCGATGCCGGATACTGCATGGAAGTCCTGCGGATTCTCGATCCCAAAGTCCCGGTTCTGGGCGTATGCCTCGGGCATCAGGCTCTGGGCCTGTTCGGCGGTGCCGAGGTGGGTGTGGGGCCCTGCATCATGCACGGCAAGACGTCTGAAATTGTGCATGACGGCGCCGGGCTTTTTTCGGGCATAGCCAACCCCATGCGCGCGGGGCGCTATCATTCGCTGATCGTCCGGCCAGTTCCGGACGAGACGCGTTCTCCCTTCATCATCACGGCCCACGGCCCGGAAGGCGAGGTTATGGCTCTGCGTTACAAAGATCGCCCATGGGCCGGCGTCCAGTTCCATCCGGAATCCATCCTGACCCCGGACGGGCTGCGCCTGCTGGGCAATTTCCCCAAAGCCCTCCTGCCGGAAGGGGGAAAAAGCGCTTCCATCAGTGTCATTCTCGAAACGCTGGCCTGCGGCCAGGATTTGACGGCGGACATGGCCTCCGCAGGATTTTCCGCCCTCATGGACGGGACCATGACGCCTTCGCAGGCCGGAAGTTTTCTTGTGGGACTGCGCATGAAGGGCGAAAGCCCGCTTGAAATGGCCCATGCCACACGCGCCGCACTGTCCAGGGCCGTGCGCGTGGAAGGCCTTGAGGGACCGTTCATCGAAGTGGTGGGAACCGGCGGCGACGGCCGGTCGTCATTTAACTGCTCGACGGGCACGGCGCTTACGCTGGCCGGCATGGGCTACAAAGTCGTCAAGCATGGCAACCGCGCCGTTTCATCCAAATCAGGCAGCGCTGACGCGCTGGAAGGCCTGGGAGTCAAGCTGGACATCGACCCCGCTGACGTGGGCAACATCCTGCGCGAAAAAAACTTCGTATTCCTGTTCGCACAGCGGTTCCACCCCTGTTTCCGCAATATCGCGCCCATCAGGCACGAACTTGGCATCCGCACATTGTTCAACCTGCTTGGCCCACTTATCAACCCGGCGCGCCCCTCGCATATTCTCCTCGGAGTAGCGCGCCCCGGCATGATCCGCCTCATGGCCGAAACACTGGCGCAATCGCCGGTGCAACGAGCTGCCGTGGTCTGCGGGGCAGGTGGCTATGACGAGATTACTCCCATTGGCCCCAACGAGCTGATGCTCCTCGACAATGGCAAACTGACCCCCATGACGCTGGATCCGGCAGATTACGGCATTCCGCCCTGCTCTCCGGAGGAACTCGCCGTAAGCAGCCGGGAAGAGGCTGTGGCTGTCCTGAAGGAGCTCCTCGCCGGACGCGGACCGGTTCCCATGAGAAATATGCTGATCCTCAACATTGGCATGGCACTGCATCTGCTGGAGGAAAAAATACCTCTGGATGTCTGCATGGCCAGAGCCAGGGAAGCCCTCGCCGCAGGCGCGGGCGGGAAGGTGGTCAATGCAGCTTGAACAGTTCCGGCAGGCCAAGCAAAAAGAAATCCACACCCTGCGTCAGCTTGAAAATATCGGCATGCTCCCCGCGCCACGGGCAGGCAGACGCGCGTCTTTTGCCGAAACGCTGAAAAAGCCTTCGGCAAAACCTCACGTGATCGCCGAATTCAAGCGGGCCTCTCCTTCACGCGGAGACATTCAGCCGGATTTCCAGCCTGAAGAAGCCGCCAGGCAGTACGCCGAAGCCGGAGCAGCCTGCCTTTCGGTTCTGACGGAAGAGCGCTTTTTCAGAGGTTCTCTGGATTGCCTCAACAGGATGGCGGCGG
>Ga0208297_1001891_pt1 | contig 15184 bp, 14 predicted proteins | sample LMS_cellobiose_e_FD_187367 | JGI IMG/M metagenome (GOLD analysis project Ga0208297, IMG submission 187367) | Rumen-fistulated moose microbial communities from Alaska, USA - LMS_cellobiose_enrichment (SPAdes) (version 2) | ecosystem: Host-associated > Mammals > Digestive system > Stomach > Rumen... | reverse complement strand
CGAATCTCACGGCTCACCGTGCCTGTACTGACTCCAATCACTCCCCTATTTCCCTCAGGCTCATCGGTGTCTGCAGCAACGCCTCAATCGTATATCGCTGCTCCCTTGTCAAATGCTTATATCCCATCCTCTGTCGCTTTTCTGGTTATGGCAGTAAAGTTATACTGTCACGCTTCAAAGCGTTGCACTTCAGAGTAGAATCCAGCTCAATATTTTTAATAATAAACGCCCTCCCTCTGCAACGAGGAAGCCTAACGCGACGCAGACGAATCATCCATCTCGTTTGCGTCGCTGACAGAAAAGGGCGATTCCGAGCCGAAACCCGCGGGCGACGCAAACCAAGCGGCGCCTTCATCTGCGTCGCTCGCTACTGGACGGCGCATGGTTGTCTCCTCGTCATTTTTCGTATCTTTGTTTTGCATTTCAACGGCGCAATGCCGTTGCTTCTCGTTTTTTCGTATCTTTGTTTTGCATTTCGACTGTGGCGGAGATACGCGGCGGTAGAAAATGTGCGAACGGATTGTGTAACGAATAAATCGGAATGCGATGCAAAAGCTCTATCACATCTCTCTGTCTTCTACGGAAGACGAACTCCTGTTCAGAAGCGAATCCGACCTGGTTCGCGGTTTCAACTATCTGGCTGCGGCCATCCTCGAAATGGAGGCCCGGCTTCTGGCAGACGGTATCCTGACCACACATCTTCACTGTCTGGCACTGACCGACAGTCCCAAAGAACTGATTACCCGGACACGCTATTCCCTGGCCCGCTTCTTCAATGCGAAGTACGCCCGCAAGGGAATGTGGGGCGAGCGGAATCCGTTCATACTGGAAGTCGACGGCTTTCATCATACGATTGCCGCCCTCAACTATGTCAACCGGCAGGCCCTGCACCATGGCCTTTCAGCTACGCCCTATGGCTATCGTCATTGTTCGGCAAATGCACTTTTCCGGAAACAGTTGGGGAAAGAACATGGGTTGCTGCTTCCTTCTGACCAGCGATACAGATACCTACCAAGCAGGGTTTCTCTGCCCGAACGATACCGGATGGACGATTCCGGCCTCCTTCTACGGGAAGACATTCTGGAAACCGCACACGTCGAATCCCTATACGGGACCCCGCGAAACTTCCTTTACCAGATGAACAAGATCGGTGACGAAAAGGGGCAGCAGGACCAACGGGAAGAAAAATCTTCCAGCCCGATCATCACGCTGGAATTGATGGAAAAAGGCGTTCCTGAAAACGACATCAGTACCCTACTTCGCAACCAAAGCGGGAAACACAATCCGAACCGGATTCTGGATCTGGAACTATGCTCGTTGATTGACACGACTTTCGTTCCGCAATTGTCAAAGAGCAAAGAGCATCCTTCCATCTACCAAATCCCCTATGTCCGCCGTGTCGACCTATTCAATCATCTCCGGCAAAACCTCTGGCAGGACCAGAAGAAGTTCGCCACGGAAGATCAACTCAAGCGCTGCCTCGGTCTTGGCTACAAGCAGTCGTAGCCAAACGTCATACACGGCATCTTCATCCCATTTTCCTTCAGCGACGCAGACGAATCATCCATCTCGTTTGCGTCGCTGACAGAAAAGGGCGATTCCGAGCCGAAACCCGCGGGCGACGCAAACCAAGCGGCATCCTCATCTGCGTCGCTGACGAATAACCGGGAATGCAGCATCTTGCGCTCGCTATTCAGGCTGGGTCTCTTCCTTTTTGTTGAGATTCCGGGTGAAGTACATGACGACGGCCAGGACGACGAAGAGGATCAGCGAACCGGAGAGGAGGGCGTAGGTCTCCATCTGGACCAAGACGTAGCTGACGATGTAGGCCAGGGCAACAAGCGCCACGAGCAGATAGGCGGTCTTGTCCTTGAGGATGCCCCGGAAGTATCCCAGCAGCGCGAGGGTCGTCATTGCCGCGGCCAGGGCGTAGGCGAGGCCGAAAGACATGAATTCGGAGAAGGAAAGCACCAGGGCATAGAACAGCACAAGCGACAGTCCGATGACCAGGTACTGGATGATGCTGATTTCCCGCTTGCCCACAAGTTCCACGATGAGACCGGCGATGAAGACCAGCACGATGATAAGGATGCCGTACTTCAGCGTGCGGGTCGCCTGCTGATACTGCGTGACCTTCTGGAGCAGGTCGACAAGGAAGACAGATTCCTCCGGTCCGCCCCGGTTGATCTGCGATACGACCCATTTGGCCGAGAATCCATCGTCACGGATTTCTCGTTCCGTGGGGAGGAAATCGCCCTTGAAGGACGGCGTCGGGCAGTCGCCGCGCACCGTCACTTCCGTGATCCCACCTACAGGCCTGAAGGACATGGATTCAGATCCTTTCAAGCGCAGGTTCATCGCAAAGGGGACGTTGGCTTCCTTCCCTTTCTCGCGAACCAGCTTCAATTCCTTGATCAGCACGGCGCTGCGACTGTCCGTGAAACGGTACGGCTCGCCCGCCACGGTAAAGCCGGCTTCGCCTTCGATGCCGCGCAGGTCAGACAGTTCCATCTCTATCCGGACACGTGCATCCTGCGCCGCAAGATCTTCCGGAATCACAAAGTCACCAGAAAGCGCCAGATCGGAGTGATACACCATCACATCATAGATAGACCTGTGCAACAACTGCGTGGCGATGGCGGCGTCCACTTTCAGATGGTCGGGATAAACTTTACGGGTGGTTTTCCGGACTTGCGGTTTTCCGTCCGCATCCTTATCCGTGACCTCGTATTCAAAGACCAGACGCGGTCCCGAAACGGTCTGTGCCTGGCTCCATTCATTGGAAATAGTCTGTGCCGTCCAGTCCGCATTACGCTGCCGTTCGTCGATCAGCCCGGAGATCATCGCCAGCGGAATCAGCATGGCGAGTGCCAGCACACCCACCAGCACGATTTTCAAAATCAGGGAATTGTTGGATTTCATAATAAGAGGGAATAATGTATCCCGCCGCTGCAAGAATCAGACCATGCAACCGCACGGAGAAAGGCTCCTCTCATTTATATTTTTTCGCGCATGTATGGCATTCTTATTATGATTTGTTATCTTTGATGCTTTAAATGATATCAACCATGAGCACTTTCTGCGACTATAACATCAATCCACTGGTGCAGGCCATCGGCAAGGAGCCGGCGGCTTTCACGAAAAAAGACCTGACCGACTACATCGTCAACCACGAAGTCCGCATCGTCAATTTCCGCTACGTGGCGGCCGACGGGCGGCTCAAAACCCTGAACTTCCCGGTCACCAACCACCAGTATCTCGACACGATCCTCTCCTACGGCGAAAGGGTGGATGGCTCCAGCCTTTTCCCCTACATCGCCGCCGACAGCAGCGACCTCTACGTGATCCCGCGCTTCAGCACGGCCTATCTCGATCCGTTCCAGGAGATTCCGACCATCGGTTTCCTCTGCAGCTATTTCACCAAGGACGGCGAACCGCTCGAAAGCGCGCCGGAGTTCACGCTCCGCAAGGCGCACAAAGCCTTCCAGGAGCGCACCGGCTACACCTTCGAAGCCATGGGCGAGTTGGAATTCTACATCGTGGCCGACGATGATGAGCGTTTCCCGGCAGAAGACCAGCACGGCTATCACGAATCCACGCCTTTCGCCAAGTTCGAGGCCTTCCGTGCCGAAGCTATCCGCTGCATCGCGCAGGTGGGCGGCCAGATCAAATACGGCCACTGCGAGGTGGGCAACTTCACCCTCGACGGCAAGATCTACGAGCAGAACGAGATCGAGTTCCTGGTCAACCCCGTCGAATCGGCCGCCGACCAGCTGATGATGGCCAAGTGGATCCTCCGCTCGCTGGCCTACGAATACGGCCTCGACATCACCTTCGCCCCGAAGATTACCACCGGCAAGGCAGGCAGCGGCCTGCACTTCCACACCCGGATGATGAAGGGCGACCGCTCCGTGATGATCAAGGACGGTTCCCTGTCGGACGACGCCCGCCGCGCCATCGCCGGCTATATGAAGTTCGCCTCGTCACTGACGGCCTTCGGCAACACCAACCCTACCTCCTACTTCCGCCTCGTGCCGCACCAGGAGGCGCCGACCAGCGTCTGCTGGGGCGACCGCAACCGCTCGGTGCTCGTTCGCGTACCGCTGGGCTGGAGCGTCGGCCACAGTATGTGCGCCCTGGCCAATCCGCTGGAAGATCCCGCCGACTTCGTCGTCCCTGACAAGCAGACCGTGGAAATGCGCTCCGGCGACGGCAGCGCCGACATCTACAACATGCTCGCCGGCCTGGTGACCGCCGCCCGCACCGGATTCGAAATGCCCGACGCCCTGGAAGTTGCTGAAAGCACCTACGTGGACGTCAACATCCACGACAAGAAAAACGAAGCGCTCCTCAAATCGCTCGAGCAGCTCCCCGCCTCCTGCCACGAATCCGCGCTCTGCCTCGAGAAAAACCGCGCCCTCTACGAGAAGGACGGCATCTTCTCCCCCAGCCTGATCGACGGCACCATCGCCAAACTGAAAGCCTACAAAGACCAGCGCATCCGCCACGAAGCCACCAACGACCCCAAGAAGATGGCCGAACTGGTCCGGAAATACTACTACTGCGGCTAGCCACTTGTCTGCCACCCCTCAACACGATAAACCTTTTCCACCAATTTGCTCTCTTCCTTGGTTTTCGCGTTTCTATGCCACACCTCTATACGAGCCGCATAGTAATCCTCAAAATCGTTTTCACAACTGGTGAAGCTCTGCTTCTTCACCAGTTGTGAAAACGATGAAGTAGAATCGACAGCTATTTTGCCGCTTGATAAGAGCTCATCTTCTGAAAGAGGAACTATATTTATTTCTGTCGGCCAGCCTGATGGATTACGAAGGTGTCGAAGACTGTGGTGCGCTGCTTGTCGGTCAGTTGGAGCGTGAATGTCCGTGATTCGGAAGAGGTATTGGAAGGAATTTCTGCCGCGACAGTGCCAGAATAGACTTCCTGTTCTTTATTGGAATCTTCACGGATATTGATCTGAACGGAATCAGACTGTTCGGACGGGGCGACCCCCACCCTGTAATCAAGCGTGTTGAAAGAAAAAGGGACTGAAACGGCTCCACCATAGTAAGGAACTGTTTCCGATTCTTCGAACATAAACACCGCCATCGGTTCCCGGGGTTCCTGGACTACTTTTATGAAAGACAATCGGGTTTCTTCTCCATTTCCATATTCTATCTCGATGACACCCAGTTTTTTGTAGTTCATGACATTTTTCCAAGCGGAGAGACGGATGATGCCGTCGGCTTGTCCGCAGTCAGGAGAAAGCGAAAAGAAACCGGAGTCGGTCTTCATTTGCGCTGTGGCTTTCCACGTGCAATTGGATTTTACTTGAATGGTAAAACTGCCACCATCCTTATCGATGAGAACAGGCCCCTCAACGTCGGTCATCAACTGCGGTTCCGGCGTTACCGGGTTACAGGCGCAGGCAAGAAAAGCAAGACTGAGCAGGAGAAAAAGATACTGTTTCATATATCAATCCGTTGATGTGTTTCTATTAAGATGCAACAAGGAGGGAAAACGTTGAGTCAGTATTTCTATTTATTAAGACGGGAAATAGAAGACAAGTGACTATTCTCAATTATGGTTTTTTACGATGACGGTCAATCGTGACTACTCACCAAAGAAATAACTTGAAGAATATCTGGTCGGCGCCGTCTCGGAGGGTTTGCATGGCCTTGGTCAACTGGTTGTGGACGGTGTTTTCGGAGATGCCCATCTTTTGGGCGATTTCGGCGTGCGAGAGTCCGTCACGCTTACTCATGAGCAGGATCTGGCGTCTTTTCTCGGGCAGGCTGTCGATGGCCGTCCAGAGGCGTGCCCAGACGAAGGAGCGATCGACGGTCTCTTCATCGGGGACATCTTCCTTCAGATGCTCCAGGTCGATGGTGGCTTCCTGTCCGCCTTTCCGGAGCGCGTCGATGCAGCGGTTGTGGACAATCCGGTAGAGGTAGGGTTTCGGTAACTCCGGCTGCTTCCCGCTTTTCGTCTTCTCCCAATATGTGACGAAAGCGCCCTGGACGATGTCCTCAACGGCGTCAGCATCGTGTAGATACCGTGCCGCATACAAGCACAGCGGCCTGTAATACATCCGGAACAGATTGTCTATTTCTTGCTTTCCCATCACGCCAAAGATGCACAAAGATAGCGAAATGTTGCGTCACTCCATGCAAACTTCTTCCCGAAGCCTGTGCGTGCCACACACCGCCGGCGTCATACCGCGCAGCAGCTAGTTCCCCACTTCGGACAGGAACTTGATGCGGACCAGGCGGACTTCTTCTTCGGTGTAGTCGCCGCCAAGCTCTTTCATGGCGTCGGTCACGGAATCGGTGTCGGCTTCTTCCTTGAAGTAGTCGTAGATGTCGTCGAGTTTGTCGTCGTCGACGGTCTGGCGGATGTAGTAGTCGATGTTGAGGCGGGTGCCGGAGGCTACGATCGACTCGATTTCAGTGAGGAGCTCGTCGAGTTCCATGTCCTTGGTGCGGGCGATGTCCTCGAAGGGGAGCCGGCGGTCGATGCTCTGGATGATGAAGACCTTGTTGGCCGAACGGTTGACCACCGATTTGACCACGAAGTCGTCGGGGCGGATGATGTCGTTCTCTTCCACGTATTTGGCAATCAGTTCGACGAACGGTTTGCCGAACTTGCGGGCCTTTCCTTCACCTACGCCCTGGCAGGACTTGAGTTCGTCGATCGTGACGGGATACTGGATCGACATGTCTTCGAGGCTGGGGTCGGAGAAGATCACCCAGGCGGGGAGGCCCTGCTTGCGCGAGAGGTCCTTGCGCACGTCCTTGAGCATCGCCAGCAACTGCTGGTCGCCGCCACCGCCGGCGTTCTGGCTGTGCTTGCCGGCGCCGGGGAGGATCTCGTCGTCATCGTCGTCCTCGCCGTCCACGAATTCGCGGTCTTCCGTGAGCATCAGTTCCGTAGGATTCTCGTAGAACGCGCGGCCCGCCATCGTGACCGAGATCAGGCCGTAGCGTTCGATGTCCTTGTCGAGCAGATGAAGCACCAGGCCCTGACGGATGACGGCGTTCCAGAAGCGGACGCCCTTGTTGCGGCCGAAACCGAAGAGTTCGTGGTGATGGTGGTTGTACGACTTGATGATGGAATTGTTCACACCGGAGAGGATGTTGGCCAGGTGGTCGGCCTTGAAGGCCTCCTTGAGCGAAAGGATGAGCTCGATGACGGTGCACATCTCCTCGCGGCCGTCGAACTGCTTCTTGGGGAAGAGGCAGTTGTCGCACATACCGCAGTTGTCCTGCAGGTAGTCTTCGCCGAAGTAGTTGAGGAGGATCTTGCGGCGGCACTGGTTGGATTCGGCGTAGGAGACCGTTTCCATCAGGAGCTGCTTGCCGATCTCCTGCTCGGAGATGGGTTTCCCCTGCATGAATTTTTCCAGCCGCAGGATATCCTTATAGCTGTAGAAGGCGATGCACTGGCCCTCGCGGCCGTCGCGGCCGGCCCGGCCCGTTTCCTGGTAGTAGCCTTCCAGGCTCTTGGGAATGTCGTAGTGGATGACGAAGCGGACGTCGGGCTTGTCGATGCCCATGCCGAAGGCGATGGTGGCCACGATCACGTCGACCTCTTCCATCAGGAACGCGTCCTGGTTGCGGGCGCGGGAGGCAGCGTCCATGCCGGCGTGGTAAGGGAGCGCCTTGATGCCGTTGATGGTCAGCAGTTCGGCGATCTCCTCCACCTTCTTGCGGCTCAGGCAGTAGATGATGCCGCTCTTGCCGGGGTTCTCCTTGATGAACTTGATGATGTCGCGCTTGGGATTCGACTTGTCCCGGATTTCGTAGTAGAGGTTCTCGCGGTTGAACGAGGACTTGAACACCTTGGCGTCCTGCATGCCGAGGTTTTTCTGGATGTCCGACTGGACCTTGGGGGTGGCCGTTGCCGTCAGGGCGATGATTGGAGCCCGGCGGATCTGGCCGATGATCTCCCGGATACGACGGTATTCCGGCCGGAAGTCGTGACCCCATTCGGAGATGCAGTGCGCCTCGTCGATGGCGTAGAACGAGATGGTCAACTGCTTGAGCAACTGGACGTTCTCTTCTTTGGTGAGTGACTCGGGCGCCACATAGAGGAGTTTGGTCACGCCGGAAAGCAGGTCGGCCTTCACTTCTGCGGCCTGCGCCTTGTTGAGCGACGAATTCAGGAAGTGGGCGATGCCTTCGCGGTTCTGGACGAAACCGCGGATGGCGTCGACCTGGTTCTTCATCAGGGCGATCAGCGGTGAGATGACGATGGCCGTGCCTGGCAGGCAGAGGGCGGGGAGCTGGTAGCACAGCGATTTGCCGCCGCCGGTGGGCATCAGTACGAAGACGTCATGGCCACCGATCAGGTGCATGATGATATCTTCCTGGTTGCCTTTGAAGGCGTCCCATCCGAAAAAGTCCTTAAGCTTGTCGTGGAGGTCTGCAGAAGTGATGTTCATAGCACTAAATTACAAAAAAATCCGGAAATTCCAGCGATTCGGAACAATTTTTTGAACTTTTGTTATCTTTGCAGCCCGTATTGAGAATAATTATTCCAACGATATGAAAAAGTTTATTGCTATCGCAGTTCTCTGCGCATCCGTCGCAATGATGTTCTCTTCTTGCGACAAGAAGACGTCCGCCGGCTCCCAGCCGGCCGGCATCTCGAAATCCGACATCGACTCGGTCAGCTACATGATCGGCTATTCCACCGGCATGCAGATCAAACAGAACAACATGGGTCCCCTGAGCGCCAACAACATCATCAAGGGCATCCAGGACGCCTGCAAGGGTGTCGAGGTCGACTACGCCACGTTCCAGAACGTGCTGAACGGCTTCATGGAAAAACGCATGGAGTCGATCGCCGACGACAACAAGGCCCGGAGCGAAAAGATGCTTGCTGACAATGCCAAGAAAGAAGGTGTGGTTACCACCGAATCCGGCCTGCAGTACAAGATCGTCCGCGAAGGTGCCGGCGTCAAACCGGGCGAGCGCGACACGGTTGAAGTCAACTATGAGGGCAAGAATCTCGCAGGTGTCGTCTTCGACTCTTCCTACGATCGTGGCGTCACGGCCAAGTTCCCGCTCAACGGCGTGATCAAAGGCTGGACCGAAGGTATGCAGTACATCGGCGAAGGCGGTGAGATCCAGCTCTGGATCCCGGCCGAACTGGCTTACGGCGACCGCAACGTCGGTTCCGACATCGGCCCGAACGAAGCCCTCACCTTCAAGGTGGAACTCATCTCGGTCCGCCCGTTCGTCGAGCAGCCCGCCGAAGAAGTGAAGAAGTAACAGACCCGATACCATAGCTCCCGGTAACCCCGGGAGCACAAGAACAAGGCCCACCAGGTTTTTATTCCCGGTGGGCCTTTTTTGGGGACGATGCTGCCTATTCAACTGTATCAGACGACCACGATTCAATCCTGATATTCTCAAGCCGACTCATGTGCTTCGTGTTGTCGGATATCAGTGTCAGGTCGTTCTCAATTGCCGTACAGCCGATAAGGAGATCGATATCTTCTATGAGCAGGCCGAGTTTGCGGAGACGGCATTTCTGGCGAGCCGCCTCCATATAGGCGGGAGAAGAAGGAAGTGTACAGATAGCCTTTGACAGATTGCTGATCATTTGAAGGTTAGCCTCACGTTGTTCACTGTTGAAAGCGCCATACAGCAGTTCGAAGACTGTCATATCCGCAATCGCGCATCGATAAAGTCCTACTGCCATCAATCGTTTCGACGGCATGCTCTCCTTGTCTCGAATGATATCAACAATCGTATTTGTATCAAGCAGGTATTTAATCATTATTCTACGGGAGATGAGATGGACTTGTTGCTTTGGATAACGGATTTCAGGTCTTCGTCGCTCTCTGAACCGATCCAGGCTCCGCCAAACCGGTCCAAAAAAGCCTGGGTTTCTCTCTTGTGGTTTTCCATTTCCTCTTGCGTTTCAATGTCTTTTGTCGCCAAAGCCAATGTGGCGCAGACATAATCGTTGACACTGGTCCCTGCCGTTTTAGCAGCGATTTTTACTTTTTCAATCAGTGACAGCGGCAGGCGGAATCCTGCCAGTTTCCTGGCCTCCTTGATATCTGTTAACATAATTGCTAGCGTTTTCCGCAAAAATACGTTAACTTCACTGAAAAACCAAATACTGGCCACTTGATTTCTTGTCGTGTCTGAGTCGGACATTCATCTTTTCTGTTTTTGCAGCAAGATAGTGCAATAAGAATTGGAAAGGAATAGGCTAAACGTTTATAAACGAATATAAACGTTTATTGAGGATCGTCATTTTTCTCCTTTTTCCCGTTATAGTTAAAAACAAGCAATTCTGACGCAACGTTTCCCCACCTAGTTGCATCTATATATTGAAACTGAGTTAATCAGCAAATCGTGAACACATCCACAGCTTGACCCATGAAACAGCTTATTTTCCTCCTGCTCAGTCTTGCCTTTTTGGCCAGCGCCTGTAACCCGGTGAGCCTGGAACCTCAGTTGCTAACCGACGTTGACGGGCCAATAATCATCAATAAGGATGGAGGCACTTTCAACATTCAAGTAAAAGCAAATTGCACTTGGAAAGCAACAGTACATCTGAACTCCGGCGTCGAATTCTTTTCTCTTACTCCTGACTCCGGTCAGGCTGACGGTACCATTCAGATAGATTCCCGGATGAATGCCATGAACTACGAAAAGCTTGGTACTATTGAGATAGAATACGGAAATAAAGAAGAAACCAGATTGCATTGCATTAAAGTAGTCCAGGAGCCTCGGGAACCGTTTATGGTTTTCTTGTCTGATGAATCATCTGATGCATTACCCGCTTATGGCGGTACCGCCGAGGTCTGGTTCTGTGCCAATACCCCGTACATGAATTGCACGGTGGCGGATACTGAGCAGTCTGAATCCGTGCAAATCCGTATTCGACAGATTCCGTTCATTGAACAAGAAATCATTGAGGGCTTTATCATAGCGAAAATTCCCGTCAACACTACCTATGAAGCGCGGACTTTCACCCTGGGACTGACCGACCTACAGCATACCACAGTCTTCGACACTTACGTCATTCATCAGGCTGGCCGACAGAAATGATACCCTACACCTAAAGAACAATACCATGAAACGCTTAGGAATTGCTTTGTTCGCGGCGACGATGGTTTTGTGCGCTTGCGAAAAGATCTATACGACCGAAGAACTGGGCGCAATCGTGGAATGGAATAGCAGCGGATGGAGCATCGCGCAAAACGATTTGAGTGAAACGGTCACGCTAGTCACCACCTATCGTCCGATGGCTTCTCGTTCAAGAGACACCATTACATCCATCCTCACGCCAGGAGACACGGTGCAACTGCACATGGGGGCATCCGTACCCGGCGTATCCATCGATGAGTGTCTCACGGCAACCATAAAGCGGCGTGACGAGACGGATATCGTGTGTACACGCGGAGCGGACGATCCCTGTTCTAAGCATTTCTTCCAAAACTTCCAGCAACGCAGCACGTATGAAGTGGTGGAATTGCACGGAAAGAAAGTCCGGCATGATATGGTGATTCGTACGTACCACATAGACAAGGCCCTTGTCGATCTCTGGAATGAGGGAATGAAAGGCCAATAACTGACTTCTTGCAATTTTTTTGAGGATCCGAGTAGTCACTTTCAGCGGTTTGTCCGTCATAGGGGTAAACAATGGATGACCGATGACGGATTTTAACGAGACTGATCTTTCTTTTGTAGCCCGTCGCTACAGGGAGGGTCGCTATGATACCCGGAAGGCGATTGCGCGCTTCCACGAAACGAACAAGGTGACGACGACGCGGCGCCGCTGGTGGGCCACCGCCGCGGCGGCCGCCGCGTCCATCGTGCTGGTGTTCGCCGCTGGCTACGGCATCCGCACCTGGGTGCGGAACGCACAGGAGCCGTCGCCTGTGGAGCAGCAGCTCACCTTGAATCCCAATGTCGCCGAAACGCACCTGTTCGTGTACGAAAACGCGCCGCTCGATCAAGTGCTGGCCGAACTCTCGGCCTACTACGGCTGCACGCTGACCGCCGACCCGACAGACAAGCGCCTGACAGCCACCTTCCCCGACGATGACATCGAATTGATCATCTCGACCATCGAAGCCGCCCTTCAAATCAAAATCACATTGGAGCGATGAAAAGACTACTTGTATTGCTGGCCCTCCTTCTGCCGGCGGCGGCCCCAGCCCAGACTGCTTCGACCGTCAAGGACGCGATGGAGAGCATCGAAAAGACGTTCAGCGTGTATTTCGTGTACAACGCTGGCCTTCCGGTTGACGGCCCGACGACCTTCCGCATCGACCCGGAAGGAAACCTGCAGAAAAACCTCCGGGACTTGTTCGCGGATACCGGCATCAGCTGGTATGTAAAAAAGAAATATGTGGTACTGAACGAATGCTGCGCGACCCTGCGGCAGGCACCTGTCTGGCCGGAGCCGAATCCTGAACTGTATCTGGAGCCCGTCACCGTGATGGACACCCTGGCCGAAGCGGTCAAGACGGCTTGCACTTCGTTGCAGATGATTCCGGGCGGCTACCAGTTCTCTCCCGCCCTCGCGCAGCGGGTCGTAACGCCGTTGGGCGAAGGAGACGTCCTTAAATATGCCCAGTCCCTGCCCAGTGTCTCCGCCGGCGGCGAAGGCGTGACGGCACTGCACGTGCGGGGCGGCGACATGGGCGCCAACGCCGTGACCCTCGACGGCGTGCCTGTCTATGGCATCAGCCACCTGATGGGCCTGGCCTTTGTCCTGCCGGGTGACGTGACCGGCATATCGGAAATCACTGCCGGCGGCTTCCGTTCCGACGCCGGCAACTTCACTTCATCGCACATCCGCCTCCAAAGCTATACCGGTGATTTCGAGCGCGCCAGAGCCCGATTCACGGTCAATCCCTTCCTGTCCTCGGCCTCTGTCAGCATGCCGCTGAAGAAAGGGAAGAGTTCCTTCCTCGGCTCGGTACGTATCTCTCCGGTCGGGCTCGAGTACAAAGCCTTCAAGAACGTGGTGGACCAGCATCAGGACATCTTTGATAATATGGGCGCCACCGTTGGCGACCTATATGGCAAAATCACGGTCCGCTGCGACAACCGCAACGACATAGCCTTTTCCCTTTTCGGCAGTCTCGACGACTACCGCTTTGACATGCCGGAGGCCGTCGGCGGCATTGACGCAACCGAGAAGATGGGCTGGAGCAACGTCATTGCCAACCTCAGCTGGGATACCCGCCCGACGGCCGGATTCGATTGCATCCATACCTCGCTCTCCCTGAACGATCACCAGTGGAATCAGGAACAGTCCTCTCCGATATACAACAAGAAGTATAGTTACAACCGTTCCCAGATACTCCATACGCTTGATGAACTGATGCTTCAAAGTACTGGTTCAAAGAGTTGGGACAGATGGTCCCTCCGGGCCGGTATCCAGTTACGCGGTACCCGTTTCAATCCAGGGTCATATCGTCGATACACGGTCCGCATGAATGCTAATGGCCACGGTATGCTTTATCAAGATGAAGAGGACCGGGTTGACAAGCTTACCTGGTCGCTGCTCTCCTCGCTGTACGGTGAGTTGGAGTATGCCGTTCCCGACCGCCTGCTGCTGAGGTTTTCCCTTCGCGGCAATATCTATAAGACGAAACAGAATCCTTATAGCGACTCGCGCTATATTGACCAGTATCACCACCTCTACCGGTATGACACTAGAGAGAGTGGAAGTTACTCTTGCTTTCATCCAGACGCAGATGTGCTGGCACAGATTTATCTGACCCACCGGATTGGGATTGAAGGAACCTTCGATTATCGTACGCAGTACAACCATCCCCTTGAGATGATGCAGACAGGCTGGACATTCGATCCGATTATCCCGGCAGAGGCCGACCTGCCCCCCGAACGTGCACTCCAGAGCTATCTCGGACTCTTCGGTGGTTTCGGAATGCACTCCTTCCGGGTCGGTGGGTTCTATAAACAGATGTGGAATCTGGTCTATCGCAACAAGGCCACAGGGATTTACAGTCGCGACGAATCCCATTGGAGAAATGGTCTCGTTGTAGGTGACGGCAATGCCTATGGAGCGGAGTTCCTCTATGTGAAGGAAGGACGAGACCTCTCATGGCAACTCTCCTATACCTGGTCGAAGAGCGATCGCAGGTTTCCCGAAATCGCTCAGGGGGCTTCTTTCCCCGCGAGGTATGACCGTCGCCACATGCTCCACGCAAGCGCCCGGTGGAAGGGCCTTACGGCTTCATTCACGCTACAAAGTGGGCATAACGAGACTATTTCGGTCTATCAGTACTTCGGTTATAGTTATCTCCATTACCCAAAAATTGAAATAACTGATCCTTTGGTTGTCGAACCCCATAACTTGCGTGTCCCTTTCTACCTCCACCTCGACCTCGGTTACCGATTCTCATTCAGCAGCGGTCGTGATCGCGCTCATCCCCTCAACCACAATCTAACCCTGGGCGTCTATAATCTATTCAATCGACGAAACACGTCTCAAATGACCTTCGACATACAAGAGTCGCAATGGAAACGCATTTCCTATTTCCCCATCATGCCCAGTATCACCTATCAATTGGAATTATGAAACAGGTTTATTTCTTCGTATCGATCCTCTTTCTTTCGCTTGTGACAGGATGCATCGAACAGGCTGTAGAGCAGGAATCGGTCGTGCATCTAATCGTTACCGGCAAAATAGAAGATCCGACTGGGAATCCCGTAGAAGGCATTGAGGTGACGATTACAGGACAAAATTTGTGTTTACCCCGACCTTTTGAGGTGGAGGCTTTGGGCGCCACAGTCTATACTGATGTAAACGGCAGCTATTATTTTGAAGTCGTCACACATCCCTGGTCTAACATTCAATTGACAACGCGAGATATTGACGGCCCCGCCCATGGCGGATTATTTGCTGACAACGGAGCTTTGGCCAGCCCTGACTATCGTGGCGCCCGGTTGAAGGCAGACGACTCTACATGGGATTTCGGAACAGCCCGCCTGGAATTTCCCGTCATGACGCTGCGCTATGCGGAGTGATAGAAAAATGGCTGTAGAGCGGCTTAGATTGCTGCTCTCGTAAAAGTAGACACGGAGGGTAGAAAAAGATTGAATGTTGTATCTTTGTAGTTGAGTTCAGGTTGTTGGGCCTGGAGGGAGGGGCGGAGCCCCGACCGGAGGGCCCAACAACCGGC
>Ga0208297_1001890_pt1 | contig 15199 bp, 16 predicted proteins | sample LMS_cellobiose_e_FD_187367 | JGI IMG/M metagenome (GOLD analysis project Ga0208297, IMG submission 187367) | Rumen-fistulated moose microbial communities from Alaska, USA - LMS_cellobiose_enrichment (SPAdes) (version 2) | ecosystem: Host-associated > Mammals > Digestive system > Stomach > Rumen... | reverse complement strand
GTCAATACGATATAGACCGCATACATGTAATGATTCCAGCGGCTGGAAATGATGAGGTTCGTGGTATATTTCACCGCAGCCAGCGCCGCGGAGGCAGCCGCGCCCAGGCCCAGGGCGGCGCCGTGGATCACCCGCCCCGCGCGGCCGCAGAGCCGGGAGAGCATGGCGTGCATCAACGTTGCATAGGTAACGACCAGAAACAAGTCCTGCGTCACCGTCCACAGATATTTGAGCAATGGTTTTCCCTCCTAAAGTGACGGAGTTTTCCGGGGGGAACCATTCTTTGGAAGCCAAAGAATGGTTCCCCCTGGCCCCCCTTCCAAGAAAGCTGTAAAGTAATCATTCAGGTTGCTTTCAGGATTCTATTTTCCTGCTGGGGGTTGGGTCCCTTTACGCACGGAATGCTGGCACGTCATCCCCCGCGGATAACATGCCAGCAATTGTCATGTAATGAGCAAATGTTTTATCCCATACCCATTACAGCTTTCTCGGAAGGGGCCTGGGGAAACCGCTCTTTGGCTCCAAAGAGTGGTTTCCCCAGATAACCTCGTTCCCTCGTTCTTACCACTCCTTGACGAACTTCCAGCCGGTCCAGGTCGCTTCCAGGGGCTCGGTCCAGAAGGAATCGGCTTCCACGCCGGTTTCGGCATCCACATGCAGGAGATACCCATTTTCAGCGGGGCTCTTGATATAGAGGGTGATGGTGTATTCGCCCTCGGGCAGGGGGATGTTGTTGCCGTAGTGGGGGCCGTCGGAGGCCGCCATGGGCATCATGGAGCCGGAATACACTTCCTTGCCGTCCAGGTTCTTGATGACGAAATCAATGCTCAGGTAGGGCACCCAGGCGTCCACCGGGAAGCCGTAGGGGTTCTCGTTGGCGGTCAGGTCCACTTCGATGTGCAGGTCGCTGCCTTCCTTGGGGGTGGCGTTTTCCACGGGCGCCATATCCACGGGCTGGAAATACACCATGGCCATGGTCATAAAGCCCACTTCCTGTTCGCCTTCCACGCCCAGCTCGTATTCATCGAAGCCCGCCTCTTCTTCGGCAAGGCCGAAAGCGGACATGCTCATCAGCATCATAGCAGCCAGCAGCAGAGCAAGAAACTTTTTCATGGTAAATCCTCCTACATTGTTTTCATTGTATATCCGTCGCGGGCTGCGCGGGGCAGCGCCGCGGGGGTACCGTTATTTTGAAAGCTGCGCCTTCAGGGCGTCCATTTTTCCGCGGTAGTGGGCGATCAGGAAGGTGACCAGCAGAATGATGGCAAGGATCAGCTGCGGCACCAGCGTTTCCAGCCAGGGATAGATGCCGAAAATCTGGATCACGTCGTTTTCCGGGATGCCCGGCACCCTCAGGCTCAGGTCGAACACGTTGCCCTCCGCCAGTTCCTTGATGCCGCCGCCCAGGAAGGAAACGCACATCACGGCCATCAGGATGGAGGTGGCGGTAAAGAACACCTTGATGGGCAGCTTGATGGACAGCCGGGTGATGGCCAGGTACACGAACACCAGCAGCACGCAGCCCGCCCCGAAGCCCAGCCACACCATGCCGGGGTTGCCCTCCGAGAGCATGGGCTGATAGAACAAAACCACCTCGGCGCCTTCCCGGAACACGGAAAGGAACGCGGTAAAGGCCAGGGCAAAGGCGCTGCCCTGTTCCACGGAGGACTGCACCTTGCCGTCAATGTAGCGGCTCCAGGAGGCGGCCTCCGCCTTGGAGATCATCCAGTTGCTCACATAGAACAGCACGCACACGGCGATCAGGGCGGTGATGCCCTCGATGACCTCCTGGGCCAGCCCCGCGCCCACAAAGGCGCTCTTGGCCCAGGCCAGGACGGCGGCGGCGGCAAAGCTGGCGGCAATGCCCAAGACGGCCCCGATGTACACGTTTTTGAGGCTCTTGGCGTTGCCGCTCTTGGTCAGATAGGCGATGATGGCGGCGATGACCAATATAGCCTCCAGCCCCTCCCGCACGATGATGCCGAAGGCACCCAGGAAGGTCAGCAGCTTGGGATCGCTCTGCGCGGTCTCTGTTTCGGCGGATTGCCCGGCGGCGTTAACGGCATTCTCCGCGGCCCTGGCTTCCTCGTTCTGCGCATCCAGGGCCCGGGCGTATTTCAGCACCGTGTTCTTGGCCCCGTCGGTGGTGGTGCGGTATTTGTTTTTCTGATATTTGGTTTCGCCCGTGCCCGCCAGGCCCCGCAAGTCGGAAAAATAGCCGTCCATTTTCTGGCGGTCTTTCAGGGATAAATCGGTATAAATGGCGTGGCTCAGTCCGGATTCCTCATAAACGGAATAGCAGGCAGTGTTCAGATTGTCCAGGGCCGCTTCGAAATCCTTATCCAGATAACCCATGTAGGCGGTGTCCAGCAATTCCTTCACCAGCGTGGCCGCTTCATACCAATCCGCGTATTTGGCGGCGGCGTTGGGATCGGCGCTGTATTCGGGATATGGATCGGAAGATACCAGTTCGCCCCGCTTATAAAACTTGCTTTCGCTCTGCGCGCCCCCCTGCAGGGCCGCCAATTTGTTTCCGTCCTCCCGGATCATGGCCTTCAGCTTCAAAAGCGCACTGCGGACGGAAATCATGGTTTCCCGGTCGGTATTGTCCTTTTTCACCGCAGCCTTGCAGGCGGAAAACTGCATTTCCACCGCGTTCTTGCGGTTGCCGGAGACGTAGCTCATGGTCTGGCGCTCAAAGCCGGTGGTTTCATACACCCGGAAATAGGCGTTGCTCACGTCGTTATAGGCGATTTGGGCGTCGCCGTCCAGGTACGCTTCAAAGGCGGCGTCCAGGTATTTATCAATCTCGTCCGCCGCGTCCGCCCACCGGGTGGAGGCACTTTCCTCCGCCCACACGGGACACACCGGCAGCATCACGGCCATCAGCAGAAAACAGCAGATCAGCCGTTCCCATCCTTTCCTTCTCATACCCGCGGATTTCCTTTCTGCCCTGACGGCTCAGCGTCCGTCAGGGGCGAGGCACGTCATTAGAAGCATCTAACCCGCTGCTTATATTAGCATATTCTAACCGGTTTCGCTATTCTGATATTGACCGATTTTTGCCTGATATTTACGAATTTCAAAAAGGGATTGGCATTTGAGTTAGTTTATGCTAATATAGCCACGGTAAGTTATTGCTAACCAGAAGGAAAGAGGTGATCCGCATGGTGGAAGAAAGGGCGCAGCCCGCCCCCAGGCGCGCAGCGCGGTCCGGAAACCGGCTGGTTTCCGATGCGGAGGATTATCTTTTTTCCCACAGCGCGGATAAGTTTTCTCTTCAGGAAATCGCCAAGGCCATGTATGTGAACGGCAGTTATCTTCTGCGGGTCTATAAAGCGCACACGGGGCGCACCCTGCTGTGGTATCACACCTTCCTTCGCTGCGAAAACGCGAAAAAGCTGCTTTCGGAAAGCGATTTAAGCATTTCGGAGGTGGGCGAATCGGTGGGCTTCGTTTCCTCTGCGCATTTTTCCCATGTATTCAAAAAAATGACGGGGCTCTCCCCGTCGGCCTTCCGCAGGGAACACGCGAAATAAAGAAAGGAATCGCAATGGCAAGCAAGGAGACCCTGGAACGATATCTCCACGCGATTTTGACGCTGGGAAAAAAGTATTGCTATGTCCGGTCTGTGGACGTGGCGCATTACCTGAAATGCACCAAGGCTTCCGTCAGCGTTTCCGTCAATCAGCTGATCAAAGAAGGCCTGCTGGTGATGGAGGAGGACGGAAATCTGCAGATCACCGATCAGGGCCACGCTTCCATGAAAGCCAGCCAGGACCGCAGCGCCTTTTTTCAGCGTTTACTGGCGGACGCCGGCCTGGACCCGGACACCGCGGAAGCCGAGGCCTTTTCCATGGCGAAGGCCATCCGGCCCGATACGTTCGACGCCTTGAAAAACTATTTGTCAGATTCGAGGTGAGCGTCTGTTGCCTGGTGGATGCTTTGGGCACGCCCAAAGCGGCGTATTATGCGGCAAAACGCTTTTTCTCTCCGGTGTTGGTCAGCCTGAAAGAAGAAGGCAGCCATACCCAGGTATGGGTGACCAATCAATCCGCTTCGCCCTTTCAAAATGAAATATTCGCAGAAGTGGGAGATTTCCTGGGCAGGCGGGCTCTGGAGAAACGGATCCCCATCAGTCTGGCGCCTGGAGAAAGCCGATGCGTTTATACGTTCCGGGTGGGCGGCCGGTTTGCCCCCAATGTGGTGATTGCGAACCGGCAGCGGCTGTATTACGCCGCCGCCTGGATCCCGGGTCAGCAGCGATTTGCCAGGCGCTTCTTTGAAAAACAAAAGGATTTACTGCTTCCCCCGGCGCATTTGGACGCCAAGCGGCAAGCGGGCGGCTGGCGCATCCGTACGGACGTATATGCCCGTCAGGCCGCAATTGATGGCGAATTGAACGGCCTGGAGTTTTCGGATAATTGGTTTGATCTGCTTCCCGGCCAGCAAAGAGATATTGATGTCCGCGTGGTGCACGGCAAGCCGCTGGAGCAGCGGCATCTCACGCTGTCGGCCCTCAACGCGGCGCCCAGGACGCTTTGACGCTCCCGGTTTTTCTTCTCCGGCGCTTCAGGCTGTCATCGCTTTGTTCATGCGCCCGTCAGATGAAATAAGCGCAGCCGTCTTTCCGATGATCCGTGCGCTTTGCCCCACAGACAAGCCGCTGAGCATGCATCTTTTCCTGCTCAGCGGGCTTTTAGCGTACCGCAGAATACGCTTATGATGTGAGTTATTCTCTAAAGGGTGCAATTCACCGCACCTAATAGAGCATAGCTACACAGGTTCATCTGTGGCGGATGGAAAGGTGGCTATGCAAGGCACAGCCGCATAACTGAACGACGCAGGAAAGGAGTCTGCCATGGAAATCAAGTACATTCGCATTGGAGATTACTATTATCCCGATCTCAATCTGCCGGAGAAAACCCAGCAGCCCATCGGGAAATACGGACGGATGAGAATGACCTACCTAAAAGAACATCGCCCCCTCATCTATAATCAGCTGATCCTGTCTGGCAAGCTATACAGCCATCTCATTGAGATCGACCAGACCTGCCAGGAAAGGCTGGATCGGATGATCCCACAGATGAAAGAGGCGGAAGGAGTCACCGAAGGCCTAAAAGCATCCGATCAGATGGAGTGGGTGCGGAAGATGAACAGCATTCATAATCGCACAGAAGAAATGCTCCTGAATGAATTAGTCTATACCTAAATCGAACAATCGGTACAGCCCCGGCGTTGGTTCTCGCCGGGGCTGTCATTTATTCTTTCAGCTGGAAGGCTTCAAACAGCTTATACAGCATATCTCTGGCAATCTCATATTGTTTCGGTGTGAGCCGTTCGAGACGGGATGTCAATCCTTTGGCATCATTCTCTGCGTTGCTGCCGAATATCAAAGCATCGCTTGAAACGGGAAGCACATTGCATATTTTCTTTAATGTTGCAATAGAGATACCAACCGTGCCCCTTTCAACGGCGGAAAGGCTCTTGGGGCCAATACCGATCAATTCTGATAATTGCTCTTGAGTCAGCCCCGCCTTTTCACGGGCTTTTTTGATGTTGCTGCCAATACTGATATTGATGTCCTTCTTGCTGTCCATATCAACACCACCTTACAGCATTAGTTTATGTAATGGTGATGTTGACTTAAACTCATTAACAGCATTATAATAATCGCATTACTAATGCGATTTTATGAAATGCGGTGATGAGAAAGATGACCTGTTTCTTTATCGGGCACCGGGAAACAAAAGAACAGATGCTTCCGCATATTATTGAAACTGCTGAACGCTTGATCCGAATAGACCATGTTAATGCCTTTTATGTGGGCGGATACGGTAACTTTGATCGACTGGCAGGAGTAGCAATCCTCCGATTAAAAAAGAAGTATCCAAACATACGCCTGTACCTGGTCATTCCATATCATCCCGCTGACAAGCCCATAGAAGCGCCGCCAGGATATGATGGTACATTTTATCCTGACGGCATGGAAAGTGTTTCCCGGCGGTACGCCATTGCAAAGGCGGATCGTAAGATGATCGAAACCAGTAATTTCCTGATCGCCTATGTGACGCACACAGTCAGCAACGCTCATAATTTGCTGGAATACGCTATGCGGCGGCAAGAAAGAGGATTGATCCGAGTTATCAACCTGGATGAAGGCGAGGCACAAGGAAGATGAGAAAAGTGAGGCAAATCATGAGAAAAACAGCAGTAATCCTGCTGTGGGCTGTTTTCTGCTTTGCTGTTTTTATAGCTGGGATCATCATATTTAATTTTACCCCTGCCAAGTGGTATGCCCGTTTCAACTGCTTATGTGGACGGGCGCATTTTCATGCTGGAGAGCATTTTTTGCCGGATGATATGCTATTCGATGAGATTGGGCGGCAAGATTTATCTGACGAACAAATCCTGATCCTCGCCCAGCGTTGCAGGCGTCACGACGAGGGAATCATCATTACCATCTATGGCAGCAAGGAATATTCTGTGCAGGGAAGAAGCCAGTAAAATTGAACCATGCTCACAACCCGTTCTATAATCAGGGAGGTTTTGCCCGGAAAGTGGGCAAACCCACTTTTCTGCGCTCAAGTGGGTTTCCGGTCTTGTTGATGGAGGCATTATATCATGCGGCCAAGATGTTGAACAGTAACTGGCAGTTATGATTTTACAAGAAATATCCCGCGTTTTTCGATATTGAAGTGATGTTGGTCCATGAGAAAAATTTTCTCACTTCTCACCAACTTCTCACCGAAAAATCGCTTGATGTCAGTACTTGACAGTGATATACTGTATTCGTAAAAGTCCGAGGTGATTCGATCCCCGGACTTTCCTTTTGTGGAGCCATGATGGGATCGCTGATCGGGAGGAAGCTTCTTGCCCAATATTGACTTCCGAAAATATTTTTTCTCAACCTGGAAAAAAACGGCCCTTCTCAAGCCAATGTATTATGAAGGGGTACATGGTGGAAGGAATGGAGCCGATTATACAGCAGCCGCTGGCAGCATCCTGTCAGCGTTTTTTCTGTGCGCGGCGTTACCAATTAGAAAGGAAACAGCCCTTGAAAAATAAGGGCTGATGGAACGTGAATGTGCGGTTTCTGACCTTGGCGTCATGGCCTAACTGAAAGGGGTAACGCCAGCATCTGTCGTGCTTTTTCTTTTTGGCCTTGTCGGGCGATTTTCATGTTGTTGGCGAATTTCGACATAATTATTATGGAGAGGAAACAAACTGCCATAGCTGTACAAGATGATAGCTTTTACCATCAATTATTACTGGCCGGAAGAAAATTTTTGTTTTTCTCCAAAAACAGTTCCGCAAAACCCCCTGTTTTTCTCCTAAATATGAAGGGGCTTATTGTGCGAAGGAGCCTCTGTCGTGTTTCTTCATTTTGGCTTGTCATTGAATTTTTATGCTTTTGAAGAAAACGATCATAATATATACGAAGGGGCAGAATATGACCTGACCCCATCAAGCGTCACAGCAATGTGGCGTTTTTTTGTGCCATGATTTTAGTTTCAAGACAAATCGCATCGAAAGATGCTTTTTGAAAACAGGGAAAGGAGGAGTGAACCTATGGCGAGAGCCCGTGAGCCGCGTGTATAGCGGCAGCAAAAAATCTATCAATTTTGGCGGCACCATGCCGCCTGGAAAGGAGGTAAGCCGAATGTCAAAGGAACCTTTGGAAGCGTTGCCGGATGTGCTGGATGCCAGCTAACTGGCAGACGTGCTGCATCTGTCCCGCAGTGGAGCGTATAACCTGCTGAACAAGCCGGATTTTCCCACGCTCCATGTTGGCGGGAAGAAGCTGGTATTAAAGCAGGCTTTGATCGAATGGATGCACAGGCACACCAACGCTTCAACGAATGGAAGGGAGCAATGATTCATGTTATTGCGGAAAACACAATTCAATAGCTCAACAGCAAAACCACGAAAAATAACAATATTTGGAAGGAGAAAACGAACCCTATGCAAAACCAGGCCCAGAGCGCCTACGTGAACCGAATGATTGGCGGTATCGTGTATAAGGTGCGTATTCATTTTAATGAGAATCATCACGAAAAAATGGAAGATAAAATCCTGCGGATGATCCGTAACGATTTGGAATTATCAGAAAAAGAGAACAATACAGGCTGTACAAGCGATGCGTCCTGTGGTACAATACAGAAGCCACAGATGAACCGTGTAGCCTGAAAGGAGTTCGTTCATGAACAGCAGGCAAACGGTTGAAAAGATTACGGCGCTGTATGAGCGCCTCTCCCGCGATGACGAGATCGCCGGGGACAGCAATAGCATAAGAAATCAAAAAAGTTACTTGGAATCCTATGCGGCAGAGCATGGGTTTTCAAATTGCGTTCATTACACGGACGATGGATGGAGCGGCGGCAATTTTGAGCGGCCCAGCTGGAAACGTCTGATTGCTGATATTGAAGCCGGAAAGATCGGTACGGTGATTGCCAAGGATATGAGCCGTATCGGGCGCGAATATTTGCAGACCGGCTTTTATACGGAGGTTTTCTTCCGGCAGCATGGCGTCCGCTTCATTGCCATCGGCAACGGGATCGACAGCAGCGATCAAAGCACAGGGGAGTTTGCGCCGATCCTCAATGTAATGAACGAGTTTTATTTGAAGGATTGCAGCAAGAAGATCAAAGCGGCCTATCAGGTACGGGCGAAAGCGGGGAAGCGCGTAACCAACAATGCTATTTATGGCTATAAGAAAGATCCGCAGGATAAGCACCAATGGCTGATCGACGAGGAAGCGGCAGCTGTAGTGAAACGAATTTACCAGATGGCGGTCAATGGAGATGGTCCTTCTGTGATCGCCAGAAAATTGCGGGAGGATCATATCGAAAAACCTTCCGTGTATCTGGCAAAGCGCGGATGCGGGACGAAGCAGAAAGACGCGGATATGTCACGGCCTTATGATTGGTCGTGTACGACCGTTGCGGATATGATCGAGAAGCCGGAGTATATGGGCCACACGGTCAATTTCCGAAATTACAAGGAATCCTATAAGGACAAGCGGGTATTGAAGCATTCCCCGGATGAATGGATGGTGATCGAGAATACCCACGAGGCCATCGTCGATGCCGAAACATGGAAGCTGGCCCAGCAAACAAGAAAGGTGATCCACCGCATTGACAACACGGGATTTGCAAATCCGTTGACGGGGCTGATGTTCTGTGCCGACTGCGGGGGCAAAATGTATAATCACCGTCACAGTACCCCCTTGAAGCGCATTCCTTCTACGATCCATGTTTCAAAGGATTTCAAAATCTATGAATCTGATTACTATGAATGCTCCACCCATAATCGTTGCTTCCCACGCGAACACAAAGAATGCTGGAGCCATCACATTTCCACCAAGGTTCTGTATGAATTGATCCTGGAAACGATCAGGATCACCAGCCAATATGCCATTGCGAACCAGGAAGAATTTGTGCAGAAAGTGCGGGAAGCCTCCGAGATCAAGCAGGCTGCCGCAGCGAAGGAATTGAAAAGGCAGATCGCCAAAGCCAAGCGGCGTAGCGATGAACTTGATGAAGTGATCCGCAAGCTGTATGAATCCTTTGCGCTGGGCAAAATCACGGAAAACCGTTTTGACGCCCTGATTGCCGGTTATGAAAAGGAGCAGGCGGAGGCCAAGGCGTTGATCGAAACCGAGCAGACGCAGTTGGACGCTTACGTTTCGGACACGAACCGGGCGGATGCATTTCTGGCGTTGGCAAAGCGTTATACAGATTTTTCCGAGCTGACGCCGCAGATGATTTACGAATTTGTAGAGAAAATCGTCGTTCATTCTGCCGAAAAAGTGGATGGCGTCAAGACCCAGGAGATCGAGATTTATCTAAAGTACATCGGGAAATTTGACGCTCCGTTGCCGGAGCCTACGCCGGAAGAATTAAAGAGAATGGCAAGAAAGCAGAAACGTAAGGAAACCGATCACGCCCGCTATGTGCGGCAAAAGCAGGAGAAAGAGCAGGCAGCAGAAGAACCCGAAGAAGCAAAACCCATGAGCGCATAATCAATATTGGCACATCGGTCTAAAATGTCCGATATGCCGTGCCTCAAACGGTACACGCTTGTGTGCCGTTTTTCTTTACCCATTTTTCAACAATCCCGCCCCGGAGGTCACGAGGGCAGAAAGGCGGGTGGATAAAACATGACGTTATTTATAATGGATTCTTCATCTTGAACGACCTTTTTATGGTATGTTATGATTGCTTCGTTCGGGTACACTTTTTCAAAAAAGGTGCTTGACCTTGCACTGAACTGTAATGATACATTCAGTCCGAAAGGAGGCAGACGGTATGACGATCAAGCAATTTGCTCTGCTTTGCGGATGTAACCCCCAGACCCTGCGCTACTACGATCATGTTGATCTGCTGAAACCGGTTAAGGTGGATCAATGGTCTGGCTATCGTTATTATGACGAAGACCAGGCTCTTGTGTTTGTCAAAATCAAGAATCTTCAGGCCGCTGGGTTTTCGATTGACGAAATCAGAGGACTGCTTGATAAGGACACACTTGCAATTTACACTGCTCTTGAGGCGAAGGTTACCGAGCAGGAAAAAAGGCTGCAAGAAATCAAAAAGATCCAGATGTCATACAAGGCCGAAATGGATAACATGAAAAAGAAGCTGGAGACGATACGGGATGAAGTGCGCAAATCCATGGAACAATATGATCCCATGGAGGAATTTGGCGTAGATGTGGTCACCTATCAGGAGATGATCGACAGTGTAAATAGCTTTTTTGAAGAACAGATTAATCGGGGCGGTAACAGCGACATCGAGTTCTCAGAATACGATGAAAGTGATGGCGATAAGGAAGAGCCCGTCTACGTGAAACTGCTTGAAAACCCCGATAACGAAATCATGTACGAAAGACATGGCTGGAAATTCGTAAAGGACTTTTTCGCCGATATTCCCGTATTAGAGGACGGTCGAGATTACGATATGGTTTTCCAGATTGTACCCGGAAAGGCGAATAATACCGCCTTTGCAAACATTGCAATTGGGTTATTGTTGCGTAGTTATCCGCGAGATCCCGAGAAGAAAAGGTCTCTTGGATGCACAGTGTCAGACTCAAAGGACGAAGCTAATCATTTCTGGCTTCTCAAGCGTAAAGCATAATATCTTATTCCATCAGGCGTCGTCCTCACGGGCGGCGCTTTCTTTATATAAAGAATAGGATTTCAAGATCAACGTTTGTTTCGCCGATTGTAATGAGCTCTCCGCCAAGGACACGGGCAAGCTTTACCTGAATACTATCAAGCAATCAAGGAATACACGGAAGGTATTCAACGTCGCTTGTTTATCGTAAGGTGAAGCCGGACGAACATAACGCAAACCGGGGAGAATTATGGTATTTCGGAGGGCTTTTTGAAGGAAGGCATTTAGGGGTCTCTGTCAAGCAGTGGGCGATTTACTGTCACTTTTTCGGAGTGGCAGTAAATCCCCGCTTTTTTCTGCCAATCTTTACGACGAAAGGAGCGTGTTTTTCTGCCAATATGCGCACGTTTTACTGTTACTTTTCCAGTCCCAACGAAACGGAAAACGGCCTGTTTTGGGTATCCACCGGGCCAGGCCCCCACGAAGTTTCCATGGAACAAGCTAAAGGTCACGATAAGTGCGCATTTCTATACAGGTGTTCCACCTGTATCTTCGCGCGCTCTGCGAGGCCGCCTGTCAGACCGCATCCGAATGCGGCAGACAGGCCGGAGGGGAAGATGCTTTCGGTGTGCTCACCGGCATCTTTCCCTCCCTCCAAGGGCTGCGGCCCTTGCGCCGCTGCGCGGCTATCCCATGAGTAAGTACGACGAAGGAGAAAACCGACGATGAAGAAAACAAAAGATGAATTACAGAACGAACTGACCGACGCCCAGCGACAGCACGACCAGGAGCAGCATCGGCTACAACGGGCAGAGAATCGAAAGGAATATTTTGAAGCTACGTCCCGCAGGCAGCGCAATCACCGGCTGATCACCAGAGGTGCGGCGATGGAGAGTATCTTCCCCGCCATCAAGCCTCTGACGGAACGAGAGTTTTATGAGATGGTGGAGCGAATCTCTGAACTGCCCGGAATCTTTCCGATCATCGAGGAAGCCGTCATCCAACATCAAGCCCATGAGAAAATGGAGGCTGGATAATGGCGCTATATCATTTCCATGTGGAGCAGATCAAACGCAGCGCGGGCCAAAGCGTCATTGCCGCTGCCGCCTACCGGGCAGGAGAAAAACTGTATAGTGACTATTACGGCGAAACCAACGATTTCACCCGGAAGGGTGGCGTGTTGCATACGGAAATCCTGCTGCCACCCAATGCTCCCCCGAAATATGCTGACCGACAAGCCCTGTGGAACGCTGTGGAGAAAGTGGAGAAAAACAAGAAGGCACAGCTGGCATACAGCTTCGACATTGCCCTGCAAAATGAATTGACGATGGACGAAAACATTGCCCTGGCATGGCGTTTTGTGCAGGAGCATTTTGTCAGCAAGGGCATGATCGCTGATCTCGCCGTGCATGAGCCGGACAAGGAAAACGGCATTCCCAATCCGCACTTCCATGTACTGACCACCATGCGGCCTCTCAATCCTGACGGCAGCTGGGGCAACAAGCAGCGGAGGGAGTATGCCTTGGATGAAAACGGCGAGCGCATCCGGGATGAGAAGGGCGAATATGTATTCAACGCTGTTCACACAACAGACTGGCATGAGCCGGAAACACTGGAGCATTGGCGGGAAGCCTGGTGCCGGATGGTGAACGCCGAGTTTGAACGAAAGGGCCTTGAAGCCCGCATCGACCACCGCAGCTATGAGGCCCAGGGCATCGAGCAAATCCCCACGGTGCATGAAGGGCCACTGGTACAAAAGATGGAGAAGCGGGGCATCCGCACACAGAAGGGTGACCTGAACCGTTGGGTCAGGGCCACCAACCGCCTGATCGCCAGCATCAAAAAGAAGCTGAAATCCCTGGTGGAATGGATCACCGCTGTGAAGGAAGAATTGGCGAAAGCAAAGGAGCCTGGTCTTGCCGATCTCCTGATCCGGTATCACGATATGCGCAATGCCGGAGCCTGGAGCCAGAAGGCCAAGATCGGCAACTTGAAAAAGTTTGTGGACGCCTTCCATTTCCTGAAGGATAACCAAATTTTCACCGTGGAGGAATTGGAACGGCAGACCCACGAATTATCCACTGCCGTGGATGATCTTGTGGCTCAATCCAAAGCTAACACCGCCCGGATCAAGCAGCTTGATAACATGATCACCTTTGCCGAACACATCCGCAGCATCCAGCCCATCATTGACGAGATGAACGCTATTCATTGGAAGGGACGCCGGGAAAAATTCCAGGCAGCCCATTAGAATGATATTGACCTATACTATACCTCCCAGCGCATCTTGAAGGAAAAACATGGTGTGAAGAAGATCGACATATCCGGCTGGAAAAAGGAACAGGCCGCTCTTCGACATGAGGAAGAAGAACGGTCTGCCCAATATAAATCCCTTCGGGAAAAGCTGGATCAGATGCTGAACGTGAAATACTGGGTGGAAACTGCCAAGCATGAGGAGGCAATGAAACGAAAGGTGAAGATAAAGGAACAACCGCAATTATGATTCCATCATAGGTTCATCTGCTGTGCTCGCAGAAAAAGAAAGCAGTCTGTTTCTCCTCACAGCAACCTTTCGATTTCTTCCCTATTCGGCATGACGCGAAGCGCACCTTTGCGCTGGATAATCAGGGCGGCTGCGGCGTTGGCAAAAGAGAGCATTTCATGAAGATTTGTTTCCGTCAGGTTGTCCAGGCCGTGCTCCAGAATATAATTCAGAACGCAGGCACAGAAGGTGTCGCCTGCTCCTGTTTTTTCTACCACGCCGCCGATGTTCAGCACGGGCATTTGACAGCGCAGGCTGCCGTAATAAGCGATACTGCCCTGATCTCCAGCGGTCACATTCAACAGACGGATGTTGGAATGCTTGTGCAGAAGTCGATTTGCTCCTTCGTCAAAATCCTCCGTGCCGGTCATGAAGGAAAGCTCGTTATCCGATATTTTCAGGATGTCGCACTGGGCGAGGCCCCAGTCGATCTGCTCCCATGCTTGATCGAGGTTTTTCCACAACGGTTCCCGAAGGTTTGGATCAAAAGAGATCAGCGCCCCGGATTTTTGGGCGCGGCTGACGGCAAGCTGGGTGGCTTCCCGGCAGGGATAATCTGTCAGGGACAGGGAGCCGAAATGAAAAATGCGGCAGGAGGAAATCAAGGAATCGTCCAGGTCCTCAATGCGCAGGTTCATATCCGCACCGGGATTTCGATAGAAAGAAAAATTCCTTTCGCCGCCCGCCAGGGTGTGAACAAAAGCCAGAGTGGTATGCACCTGGCTGTCCCGCATTAATCCCTTCGTGTCGATCTGCGCTTCTTTCAGGGTATCTTCCAGCAGATCTCCAAAGGAATCCTGCCCCACTTTCCCAATAAAGGCGCAGCGTTTCCCCAGCTTTTGCAGCATCGCCAGCACATTGCAGGGCGCGCCGCCGGGATTGGCTTCCAGCAAGAGATTCCCGCTTCCGCTTCGTCCGTTTTCGGTAAAGTCAATCAACAATTCGCCCAGGGCGACCACATCATATTGTTTCATGGCTCAGTCCTCCGCAAACAGGGTGTATTTGGTGACGTCCATGACCACTTCACCGTCCGCCAAGAAGGAAATCCCCCTGGCGTCCACGTCGGTCAGAATGGTTGCGGTCATTGCCTGCTCCCCATCATTGATGAACACTTCGATGCTGAACCGATCCAGGATCACGTGCAGGTGGATTTCTCCGTTCCGATCCGGCACCTGGCAGCGACGCTGATGGATGTAGGCGCGGCGGGAACCGGAGAATTTACGGTCGATCTTGAGCAGGGATTCGTAGGGACGGTAGCTCAGAACGGAATAATACTTTTCGTTCTGCGCGAAGCGGAAGGTGAATTTTCGGTACGGGTTTTGAGGATCGGCGGCGCGAATGTGCATATCCAGTTCCAGAACACGGCCTTCCATGCCCTCCAGCGTCGTTTCGCCCGAAAATCGTACGTCCTTGTATTCCACCATCCGGTTGCGGTACAGAGACAGTTCCCGGATAGGCTGCTGATACAGCCTGCCGTCCCGGATGCTCAGCTCCCTGGGCAGGCTCATTTGGCCAAACCACTTGCGTTCCTCGTAGCCGGTGA
>Ga0208297_1001886_pt1 | contig 15229 bp, 15 predicted proteins | sample LMS_cellobiose_e_FD_187367 | JGI IMG/M metagenome (GOLD analysis project Ga0208297, IMG submission 187367) | Rumen-fistulated moose microbial communities from Alaska, USA - LMS_cellobiose_enrichment (SPAdes) (version 2) | ecosystem: Host-associated > Mammals > Digestive system > Stomach > Rumen... | reverse complement strand
AACCGATCAAGCAGGTCTATCACAAGCTCTTCGATGAAGCCCTGGAACGGTACAACGAAAAGCAAACACGCACTGACAGACGGATCGAAAACTACTATGAAAAGATCCGTACCGGCAAGCAGGAAAAGCCCTTCCATGAGCTGATCATCCAGATCGGCAACCGGGATGATACGGGATCTGGAACGGAGATCGGAGAACAGGCCAAGGCGGCGCTGGACGAATACTACCGGGGCTTTCAGGAACGCAACCCCAACCTGTATGTCTTCTCTGCCCATCTGCACATGGACGAGGCCACACCACATATCCACATTGATTTCGTTCCCTTCACCACCGGAAGCAAACGGGGCTTGGATACACGGGTATCGCTGAAGCAGGCGCTTGCCGCACAGGGCTTCCGTGGCGGCACCCGTGGTGCGACGGAATGGAATCAATGGGTACTGTCCGAAAAGAAAGAGCTTGCCATTGCCATGTTCCGGCACGGCTTTGAATGGGAGCAAAAAGGCACTCACGAGGAACATTTGAGCGTGATTGATTATAAGAAGCAGGAGCGGACGAAGGAGCTCGCCGCCGTGGAAGAAAAGCTGGCCGACAAGTCAGCAGAGTTCAATACGCTGGCCAAGCGGATCAACAATCTGGAGGACGGAGATCAATCATACCATGATATGGAAGAAAAATTGGCGCACGATCCCGAGTATCAGCTGCCCGAGCCGCAGGGGTTCATGTCTGCCAAGTCCTACAAGGCCAAGTTTGCGGAGCCGCTGGTAAAACGGCTGAAAAAGCTCGTAAAAAGCCTCCTAGTGCGGTATTTCAAGGTCCAGGACAATTATTACCGGCTAAATAAGACTAACGGCGAGCTGTACAGGGACAATGAAGGTCTGGCCCGGAGCAATGACCGGCTCAAAGAGGAAAACGCAGCTCTGCGTGAGCAGAATAAGGACTATTCTCTCCTGCGGAAGGTGTTCGGCAGCAAGCAGATCGACGATCTGGTGACACAGGCCAGAGAAGCACAACAGGCAAAACTGCGGCAACGCCACAGAAGCTACGATTATGAAAGGTAGGGTCAAACGATGGAAAAGCAAATCTACGACGAAAAGAATGGGCTATGGTACGAGCTGCACGGGGACTATTATCTCCCGTGCCTCCTGGTCCCGCCCGAAGAACAGCGTCCTATCGGCGTATGGGGGCAACGGCATCTGCGGTATCTCCGGCAACACCGCAAGGCGCTGTACACAGGGCTGCAGATCACAGGCAAGCTGAACGGTTATCTGGCCGATCTAAACGAGCAGGCGGAAAACATGTTTGTTGAGCTGGTAAAGCAAATGGTAGCTCGGGAGAACCTCACAGAACAACTCAAGGCCCAGAATCAAATGCTCTGGGTGCAGCGGATGAACAATATCCGGGATCGGGCTGTAGAGGTGGTCAACAACGATCTGATCTACGCATAAGGTATCGGACGGCAAGAAAACTGCCGTCCTTGAAATGTAGGTATTGACAAATTGAAATTCGTGAATATAATATAGATAGATAAACTTCAATGTGAGGTGATTGGGATGGAATTAACAGATAAGAAAACAGCAGAGATGTTCAAGGCATTCTGTGATGAAAACCGCATCAAAATCATAAAGCTCCTTCAGGGCGGAGAAAAATGCGCCTGCGTTCTGTTGGACGATCTTCATATTACCCAGCCTACTCTTTCACATCACATGAAGATTCTCTGTGATTCCGGTGTTGTGGTCGGAAGAAAAGAAGGAAAGTGGATGCACTATTCTATCTCGCCAGACGGTGCATTGAAAGCAATTTCGGTATTACAGGAATTGACAGCAGTGAGTGGGCAGAATTCGAGCTGTTGCAAAGAGTGCTAATTTAGGCTGTGCTTTGGCACAGCTTAAAATAGCGCGTAAATATAGACGTATTTCAATTTATAAATCGGAGGACTCTTTATGTGGACGCTAATTCAAGATGAAATTCTTGGAATGAAGTGGTTAAATAGGCTGATCGGGCAGATGTTGTCTTTTTGTGGTCTGAATACGGAAAGCAGGATCGGCGGCAGCGTACAATTCTTTCTTTATGATACCATCAAGATCATGGTACTTCTTGCTGTATTGATCCTGATAATCTCGTATATTCAGAGCTACTTTCCGCCGGAACGAAGCAAGAAAATTCTCGGAAGGTTCACTGGCTTGGGAGCACGGATCGTAGCTGCCTTGCTCGGCACGGTGACACCGTTTTGCTCTTGTTCCTCGATCCCGCTGTTCATCGGGTTCACAAGCGCAGGGCTCCCGCTGGGCGTGACATTTTCTTTCCTGATTTCCTCTCCTATGGTCGATCTCGGCTCACTTGTTCTACTGATGAGTATTTTCGGATGGAAGGTTGCCGTAGCATATGTCATTCTTGGCCTTGTTATTGCCATAGCCGGCGGCACTCTGATTGAGAAGCTGCGCCTTGAAGATCAGGTGCAGGATTTCATACGCAACGGAAAAGCAATTGATCTTCCGCAGGAGGAACTGCATTTTAAGGATCATCTGAAATATGCCTGGGAACAGGTGGTTTCAACAGCCCAAAAAGTATTCCCCTATGTATTGATTGGCGTGAGTATAGGCGCAGTCATTCATAACTGGATACCTGAAGAATGGGTTATAAAGGCCCTCGGAGGTAATAATCCCTTCGGCGTGATTATCGCAACAATCTGCGGTATTCCAATGTATGCTGACATTTTCGGCACAATCCCAATCGCTGAAGCATTGCTCTCCAAGGGGGCATTGCTTGGCGTTGTCCTCGCCTTTATGATGGGGGTTACCACACTGTCCCTGCCGTCAATGATTATGCTGAAAGAAGCGGTCAAAACGAAACTACTCACCATTTTTGTGGCGATCTGTGCAGTTGGAATTATCCTTGTCGGGTACTTCTTTAATGCAATTCAAGGATTGTTGATATAGGAGAAAGGTATGATGGAAAACAAGAAAGGCATTGGTTTATTTCAGAGGTATCTCACCGTTTGGGTGATTCTCTGCATGATTATTGGTATTTTACTCGGAAAGTTTATGCCGCAGATTCCGGAGTTCCTCGGACAATTTGAATATGCAAATGTATCAATTCCGATGGCAGTTCTGATTTGGCTGATGATCTACCCTATGATGATGAAAGTGGATTTTCAAAGCATTCGCAATGTTGGCAAAAATCCCAAAGGACTTTTCGTCACATGGGTAACCAATTGGGTAATCAAGCCACTTACTATGTACGGAGTTGCCAGCTTATTCTTTTTCGTGATCTTCAAGACACTGATCTCGCCGGAACTTGCAACGGAATACCTGGCAGGAGCGGTTCTTCTTGGCGCAGCGCCTTGCACGGCAATGGTGTTCGTATGGAGTACGCTTACAAACGGCGATCCCGCCTATACAGTAGTGCAGGTGGCAACGAATGATCTTATCATACTTGTGGCGTTTGTCCCCATCGTCAAATTTCTACTGGGCGTATCCAATATTACTGTACCTTGGGATACGTTGATTCTATCAGTGGTTTTATTTGTTGTGATACCACTTGCGGCAGGGCTAATAACAAGAAAAGTTGTTGTTAAAAAGCATGGAAAGAAATACTTTGACAATACCTTCGTCAAGAAATTCAATGTGGTCACGACGATAGGACTGTTGCTGACACTTGTAATGATTTTTTCCATTCAGGGCGGAGTTATTCTTGAAAACCCGCTTCACATCGTATTAATTGCTGTGCCTCTGATAATACAGACATTCCTGATCTTTGCCATTGCATATATTGCGTGTCGAATCTGGAAACTACCGTATAAAATAGCAGCACCGGCAGGAATGATAGGCGCTTCCAATTTCTTTGAACTTGCCGTGGCTGTGGCAATCGCTTTATTTGGAGCATCATCTCCAGCGGCGCTGGCAACAACTGTTGGTGTGCTGACAGAGGTGCCCGTTATGCTTTGCCTCGTAAGAATAGCCAATAAAACGCAGGGATGGTTTCCTGCAGGAAAATAATAAAATGGAGGATTATATCATGTCACTATTCGGAAAGAAGAAAGAAGAGGTCAAGCAGTCGGCCTGTTGCTGCGGAGGCAATACCGGCAATGAAACTACAGAAGGCAAAGCGGCCAGTGAGTGCTGCGGTAAACCGGTTGATGGCATCTGTTGCATCAAGGTTCTTGGGGCTGGGTGTAAATCCTGTCACCAGCTTTATGAGAACGTCAAAAAAGCTGTTTCCAATCTCGGCATCAACGTTGAGGTCGAGTATATCACCGATATGGAAAAGGTCATGTCCTACGGTGCTATGAGTATGCCCGCCCTCGTCGTAAATGAAAAGATCGTTTCGGTGGGTAAGGTTTTGAAGGAATCAGAGGTGATGAAATTGATTGACGACCGTTGAAAACCATGCCAAGAAAGAGTATAATAGTTCCATGAAAAACACAGCGCCATTCGCCCCTGTTATCATCGCTGATAACAAAATGATAACAGAAGGGGTGATAGGCTGGATAATATGGACACATCAAATAATCAAAGGAACCACGAACAGGACGAACAATAATTCCTAAACGGAATCAGTTAAGTCCTGTCGAGTGGGAATGATGCCAAGTAACATGGACGACCTGCTGACTTGTGCCTGACGGCCTTATAACGTCATCCTTCAACCCAATAAAGTCATATTCGAAGAGAATGGCTTTATTGGGTTGCTTTTCTCTCACCATTATGCTAAGATATAACTAAGTCATAGGTGAAATAAATGACGGTATTGAACTCCGAAAAGGGGCAATTGAATGAGAGCATTTGATTACAAATCCGCATATGCGAAGCTGCTGACGCCGGAGGTGGTATCTTTCCTGGCGCAGATTCATGAGCAGAGAGGCCAGCAAAACCTGCTTACAGAAGCGCAGAGGGACAACCTCAACGGGCTCTTGGAGATTGCCAAAATCCAAAGCACAGAGGCATCCAACCGGATTGAAGGAATCATTACCACCGATGATCGGTTGAAGAAGCTGGTGCAGAATAAAACAACGCCCAGGAACCGCAGCGAGCGCGAAATTGCCGGGTATCGGGATGTGCTGGCCACCGTTCACGAGAACTACGATTATATTCCAATCCGCCCCAATATGCTTCTCCAGCTTCATCGGGACCTCTACAGGTTCAGCGGGCTGAGCATTGGCGGGAGCTTTAAGAGCTCGGACAATGTAATCGCAGAGGAAATGCCGGACGGAACAAAGCGAGTCCGTTTTGAGCCGGTCCCCGCGTGGGAAACGCCGGAGGCGGTAGAGCGCCTTTGCGCCGCCCTCAACGAAGCCCTCAGCGACCCGGAAATGGACCCGCTGCTGCTCATTCCCATGTTTATCCTCGACTTCCTTTGCGTCCATCCGTTCAATGACGGCAACGGGCGCATGAGCCGCCTGCTGACGCTGCTGCTGCTGTACCGCTCCGGCTATCTGGTGGGGAAGTATATCAGCATCGAAAAGCTAATCGCGGACACGAAGGAAACCTATTATGAAGCCCTGCGGGACAGCTCCGCAGACTGGCACGAAGGTGAAAATGACTATCTGCCCTTTGTCCGATATATGCTGGGCATGGTCGCTGCGGCCTATCGGGAATTTGCCGCCAGGGTTGAGGTCTTGATTACGAAGGGCTATTCCAAGCCGGAGCGTGTCCGTGAGGTTATCCGAAATACCAGCGGGCGAATCACGAAGAGCGAGATCATGCGGCAATGCCCGGACGTCAGCCAGAAGACCGTGGAGCGGGCGCTAAAAGAGCTGATGGATAACGGTTCAATCCTCAAAATCAGCGGAGGCCGCTATACCTCTTATATCTGGAACAGGGAGAGAGACTAACATGATTACCGGCGAGCTGAAAAACAAAATCGACAGCCTGTGGGACATTTTCGCGGCGGGCGGCCTTGTCAACCCGCTGGATGTGATCGAGCAAATCACCTATCTCATGTTCATCCACGACCTGGACGACAGCGACAACCTGCGGGCGAAGGAGGCCGCCATGCTGGGGCTTCCCTATCAGAGCATCTTCGCCGATGAAGTGCAGATCGGCGACCGGAAGATCGAGGGGCGGCAGCTGAAGTGGAGCGTGTTCCACGATTACCCCGCCGGGCGGATGTACTCCGTCATGCAGGAGTGGGTTTTCCCATTTATCAAGAATCTCCACGGGGACAAAAACAGCGCCTATTCCAAGTACATGGACGACGCGATTTTCAAGCTCCCCACGCCCCTCCTCTTGAGCAAAGTGGTGGACGCCCTCGACGAAATCTACAAGCTGATGAACGAAGCGCAGACGGCGGATGTGCGTGGGGACACCTATGAATACTTGCTCTCGAAAATCGCCCAGTCCGGCCTGAACGGCCAGTTCCGTACCCCCCGGCACATCATCCGCATGATGGTGGAGCTTATGGACCCCAAGGCGGACGATGTGATTGCGGACCCGGCCTGCGGCACCTCCGGCTTCCTGGTCACGGCAGGCGAGTATCTGAAAGAGAACCGCAAGCAGGAGATTTTTTTCGATAAGCAGAAAAAAGACCACTATATGAACCACATGTTCCACGGCTACGACATGGACCGCACCATGCTGCGCATCGGCGCCATGAACATGATGACCCACGGCATCGACAATCCTTTTATTGAGTATCGGGACAGCCTCTCCGACCAGAACCCGGACAAGGAGAAATATTCCCTGATTCTGGCGAATCCTCCCTTCAAGGGCAGCCTGGACTATGATACGGTTTCCACGGATTTGCTGAAGGTCTGCAAGACGAAAAAGACGGAGCTGCTGTTTCTTGCTCTTTTCCTGCGGATGCTTCGCACCGGCGGGCGCTGCGCCTGCATCGTGCCGGACGGGGTGCTGTTCGGCTCCTCCACGGCGCACAAGGCCATCCGTCAGGCCATTGTGGAGGGAAACCGGCTGGAAGCGGTCATCTCCATGCCTTCCGGGGTGTTCAAGCCCTATGCCGGCGTCTCCACCGCAATTCTTATCTTCACGAAAACCGGTCACGGTGGAACCGACAAGGTTTGGTTCTACGATATGCAGGCGGACGGTTTCTCTTTGGACGACAAGCGCAGCCCTGTGGCGGAGAACGACATCCCGGACATCATCGCAAGGTTTCGTTCCATCAAAGGCCTTCCCCTTGAGGGGAAGGTGTCGCCGCAGGCGACGGATGAGGTGTATGACGAATCCGCCCGCGCCCGCACGGAAAAGTCCTTTTTCGTGCCTAAGGAGGAGATTGTCGGCAACGACTATGACCTCTCCATCAACAAATACAAGCAGACGGAATATAAGCCCGTGGAGTACCCGCCGACGAGCGAGATTCTTGCAAACATCAAGGCGATGGAAGTGGAGATACAGAAAGAGCTTGCGGAGCTGGAGGCGATGCTGAATGGGTAAGAAAGCCTCAGAATTATTGAAGAAAAGCAAATCAGAACGGCATGAGATGAGAAGGAAGAGCGGAACCCTTCAAGCTATGGCTCGCCCGCGTCGGCCGGTAGCGAACCAACGAGATTGCCGGCCCGGAGCTTTCCAAATCGTAGAATCCCCGGGACATTGAAGAGAGCAGGACCGTTGCCAGCCGGGGCGGGACCGTGGCCGGGAACGCTGCCGGAAGGACATTGAGAAGCAGACTGGGCAGAGAGATGTTTCCCCGCTGAACGTAAGAGAGATTGACCTTCTCGAAACAGCAGGGGGAAGAAGACTGGGAAGATGAAGGCTGACAGGTCGGCGGTTCCATTAGGAACCGGCATTAATTGGGAGATGTGGTAATGCTGTTTTGCAAAAGGAAAAAAGCTCCGCAAGAGGCTGTAATCGTTAATCTGGACTACGACAAATTGGCGGCGGCACTGGTGAAAGCACAGAGAGAAGCCGCCGAGGTAGAGTTTGAAAAGGACAATACGGCATACTTATCAAAGACGTTGCTTCAGTACGCATTTGCAGCGGTTGGAGTTTTGCTGATGGTTTTCGTAGGCTCTGGTGTTTATATGCTTTGCACGAATACATACCAAATAGTATATGTTATTCTCATAATTGTGTTATGTCTATTGGCTTTGATTTATGCATTCTGTGCCTTCGGAATGATAAAAAGTGTTGGAAGAATAAAGGATCGGAATTACCTGGTCAGTTTCTTTTCTTTTCTAGTTGCTTTGACAGCACTGATTGTAGCAATTGTGAAGGGATAAACAGAGACTTGGCAAAATTGACATTTGTGGGGATGAATATGCAGAACCTATTTTTTACCGATTGCGTTAATTTGGTAGGATCCGCGTGCCCTCCGTTTGATGGTACGAGAAAGTATGTTAGTACCGGTGCAGTAGATACTGATCGAATAAATGAAGCGGATGTTGAAATTGTAGATTATCAAGGGAAACCATCAAGGGCAAATCTTGTGGTTTCTTCTGGAGATGTACTCTTTGCAAAGATGCATGGAACCAAGAAAACCCTGTTAATTGACAATCAGCTTTCTCAACATATTTATTCCACAGGTTTCTGCGCAGTGCATGCTCGGAGTGGCCTTCTTACAAATAGATGCCTTTATCATATCTTGTCAAGCCAAATGTTCTTGGCACAAAAAGATAAGAATTGCTCAGGTGCAACTCAAAAGGCGATTACAAACGCAGGATTAGGAAAGATTCAAATTCGAGTTCCTAATATTGAACAGCAGGATATAATTGCCGATCAACTTGATTCCATTGTTTCTATCCTCGAGAAGCGTCAGCAGCAGCTTTCCGCCCTTGACGATCTCATCAAAGCTCGATTTGTCGAGATGTTTGGGGATCCTGCTGCCAATCCAAAGGGATGGCGGATTATTCCTTGGGAAGGGGTGTTTGACACTAAAACAGGGAAGTTGGATTCGAATGCTGCTGTAGAGGGTGGAAAATATCCATTCTTCACTTGTGCAAAGGATTGGCTTTGGATTGATAAGTACGCTTATGATTGTGAAGCTCTCCTGTTAGCTGGTAATAATGCGGCCGGGGTTTATGATGTTAAGCATTATAAAGGAAAGTTCAATGCTTACCAACGAACATATATTTTACAATTGAAGGATGTGGATTGGTCATATTCTTTGTTTAAGTATCAATTGGAAGATAGGCTTCAGTACTTGCAAAGCCAGTCTAAAGGCACAAATACAAGGTATTTGACAATGGGTATATTGAATTCTTTGGCCTTTATCGTTCCACCAAAAGAAATGCAGAAAGAGTTCACTGCCTTTGTCACTCAAGTCGACAAATCCAAATCTGTCATTCAGAAGTCCCTTGACGAAACACAGCTTTTGTTTGACAGCCTGATGCAAAAATACTTTGGATAAAGGAGAGAAAAAATGAGCGAAGCGGTTCTGATTGCCATTATCGCAGCCGGCGCGACCATTGTTGCTGCAATTATTGGGATATTTGCGGCAAAGGCCAAAGGCGGGAACAAGATAGTTGTGAAACAAAAGAACAAGGGAAAAGAGAGAACCATTCAAATCGGCGTTATCAACAGCGGTTCGGAGGAGAAAATAAATGAGCGAAAGCATTGAAATCAAGCAGAGTTCTTCAAAAGGTGCCAACGGGACGCAAATTGGAGTTTTCAATCAGTACACCGGATTATCTCCAGCTGACGCGGTGGCAATGGCACTGAAGATTTTCCAAGAGTATTATCCGCAAATGAAGAGTGAAATACTGGAGGAGATCAGAGAAGCCGTTTTTGCGAAGCTGAAAGACGAGCCTGTCGAACAGATTGTTGCTCCAAATCCGAGGATTGCATTCCCGGCCATCCAAAACGCATGTATCACGCCTGAAATCAGCATTCGGGAAATGTATGAAGAAGTATTGGCGAGTTCTATGCGGGAAAGCGTAAAGGATGGGGTGCATCCCGGATTTGTTGACATCATCAGGCAATTGTGCCCAGACGAGGCAAAGATTCTGCACTATATGAAGTATGAGTCTGTGATTCCAACCATTACGGTACGTTATGAAACCAAGGAAGGTGGCGGCTTTAATCGAGTATCCGATTTTTCCATCGTTGGAGAAATGCTGCAATGCGAGTATCCTTTCAAGGTCGCGGAATATTTCGATAATTTGTGCAGACTTGGGTTAACGATCAATCATGGGGAGCTTTCTTCGCTGACGGACAAAAAAAAGTATGAGCCGCTGAAAAACCACCCGTTGATCAAAGAACAACTGAACGAGAAGACAATCAAGGAAAAAGGATATGCAAGAAGCAGGGTTCAGGAAAGCTACGTCAGCTTAACAAGTTTTGGAAAGTCGTTTTGTAGTGTTTGCATTGAGTTTAAGCCGCTAATCATTCGTCAGCCAACCTATGAGTAATAGGATTCGATGTTGCCATATTCAGGAATTATCAAAGGACTGTTAACATGACCAACTTTGACCGCTTTACAAACGAATCCGCCTTTGCCTCCTTTGCGGAATCCGCGGTGGCGGCGGAGCGCATCTATGCCATTGACCCGGGGCTCTGTGTGCTGTCCTGCCGCCGGAGCTTGGAGGCTGCGGTCAAATGGATGTATTCCGTGGACGGCGACCTGGACAAGAATAATTGTTTGACAGAAAGTTGCAGCCTGTTTTATCGGCGAAAACCAGTAATGGAAGTGCTAAATTAGATGAAATAACGGAAGTACCTTTCACTTTCCTCGAATAAGCAGCTTTGCTATAATAGGAGCATCAAAACACAAAGACGATTAGAGAAAGAAGGACGCTGCAAGATGACTGACTGCACAGTTTATATTGATGAATCAGGCGATCTTGGCGCAAACAAAGGCACAAAATGGTTTGTTTTAACTGCCGCTATTGTTGATAAATCGGATGAAGCGATTATCCGCGCAAAGATGGATCAGGTGAAGATGCAATTGAATATTCGGGAAATCCATCTGAAGAAAATACCGAATTTCTATAAACGAGCACTAATTGTCCATGAACTAAGCAATCAACCATTCACATATATGAACGTTCTGGTGGACACAACGAAATTCGACATTTCTAAGATACCTTCCAGCATCATCGCTTATAACTACATTTGTAAATATCTTCTCCAAAGAGTATCCTGGTATCTAAGGGATAACGGGAAAACTGCAGATATTGTTTTGTCTGCAAGAGGAACATCAAGAGATGGCGAACTGATACAGTACATTAAAGACAAGCTGCTTCCATATCCTTCAAACGGAATTGAATCGACTGTTTTTGATAAAATATCCGCTAAAGCAGCATCGTCATGGGATATGCTGCAGTTAGCGGATGTATGTGCAACTACTATGTTTCTAACCTACGAAATTAATGAATTTGGGTTTTGTACGCCTTGCTTTTCGATGGCTCTAAAGAGTCATCTGTACCAGAAGAACGCAAAAGTGGATACCTACGGGATAAAATTCTTCCAACCGGACATGAAACCAAATGTCGATGAACTCAGAAAGCATCGTGTTTGCGCAAAAAAAGAAAGAACCCCCGGCGCGACTACCACATGACAGGCATGCTGGTTATGAAACCCTCGCGTTCTCCGGCGGCATTCTTTCTATATACTATTATATGCAGTTTCTCAAAAAATGCAACTGGTATTTTTGAAAGAATTTCAAACGAACTTATATAAAAGGTGACGCCCAATGACCAACTTTGGCCGCTTTACAAACGAACCCGCCTTTGCCTCCTTTGCGGAATCCGCGGTGGCGGCGGAGCGCATCTATGCCATTGACCCGGGGCTTTGCGTGCTGTCCTGCCGCCGGAGCTTGGAGGCTGCGGTCAAATGGATGTATTCCGTGGACGGCGACCTGGAGCTGCCCTGGGACCAGACCCTGGCGGTACTCTTGGGTACAGAGGAATTCCGGGATATCGTGGGGGTTGACATTTGGCGGCGGCTGGACCTCATCCGCAAAAAGGGCAACGACGCCGCCCACGGGGGGCGGAAGATTGCGCCGGAGGTGGCGGCGCTGTGCCTGGAAAACCTCTATATTTTCTTTGACTTCATCGCCTGCTGCTATGGAACGGAATACGAGGAGCACGCATTTGACCGGGCGCTGCTGGGGAGAGCGGAGGATACCCCTCATCCGTCTGCTTCGCAGACACCTTCCCCCCAGGGAGAAGGCTTTGAGCTCCCCGATTTCGCCGCCCTCATGGCCGAGAATGCCGCGCTGAAAGCGGAGCTCACCGCCCGCCGCGTGGAGCAGCAGCAGACCTATACGCCAAAGCCGCTGGAGCTCTCCGAATACAAGACCCGCAAAATCTATATCGACGCCATGTTGACGGATGCCGGGTGGGTCGAGGGGAAAAACTGGATAAACGAATACGAAATCCCCGGCATGCCCAACAATTCCGAGCTGGGCTATGCGGACTATGTCCTGCTGAATGACAGCGGGAAGATCCTCGCCGTCATTGAGGCCAAGCGCACCTGTGTGGATGTATCCAAGGGCCGCCAGCAGGCCAAGCTGTATGCCGACCTGATTGAGCAGAAGCAGGGCTTCCGCCCCGTGGTGTTCCTGACCAACGGCTTCGATACCCGCATCGTGGATAACCAGTACCCGGAGCGTCGGGTCGCCGCCATCTACTCCAAACGAGACCTGGAAAAGCTTTTCAACCTCCGCACCATGCGGACAAGCCTTGCCCATGTGACGGTGGACAAGGCAATTGCAGGCCGTTACTATCAGGAGGCGGCGATTAAGGCTGTGTGTGATGCCTTTGGGCAGAAGAACCGTCGGAAGGCGCTGCTGGTCATGGCCACCGGCTCCGGCAAGACGCGGACGGTCATCGCTCTGGTAAAGGTGCTTCTGGAACAGGGCTGGATCAAGAACGTGCTGTTCCTGGCAGACCGGAATTCCCTGGTGACCCAGGCCAAGCGCAGCTTCGTGAATCTGCTGCCCAATCTCTCCGTCACAAATCTGGTGGAGGAAAAGGACAACTACTCTGCCCACTGTGTCTTCTCCACCTATCAGACCATGTACAACGTCATCGACGCCATCGCCGACGACGAGGGCAGGCTCTTCACCTGCGGCCACTTCGACCTGGTGATTTGCGATGAGGCGCACCGCTCCATCTATAACAAGTATCAGGATATTTTCAACTATTTCGATGCGCCGCTGGTGGGCCTGACCGCCACGCCGAAGGACGAGATCGACAAGAACACCTATGAGGTCTTTGAACTGGAAAACGGCGTGCCCACCTACGGCTATGAGCTGGCCCAGGCGGTACAGGACGGCTATCTGGTAGATTTCATGTCGGTGGAAACGACGTTGAAATTCATCCAGCAGGGTATCGTATACGATGATCTTTCTGATGAAGATAAGGAAATCTATGAGGATACCTTTGAGGATGAGAACGGCGAGCTGCCCGAAAGCATCGCCTCCTCTGCGCTGAACGAATGGATCTTTAATGAGGATACGATCCGTGAAGTTCTTCACATCCTGATGACTCACGGGCTGAAGATTGACTACGGCAACAAGCTGGGCAAGACGATTATCTTCGCCAAGAGCCACGCCCATGCGGAGGAGATACTCCGGGTTTTCGGAAAAGAGTATCCCCATCTGACCGGCTGGGCCAAAGTCATCGACAACTATATGACCTATGCCCAGAGCGCCATCGACGAGTTTTCCGAGCCGAACAAGCTGCCGCAGATTGCCATCTCCGTGGACATGCTGGACACCGGCATCGACGTGCCGGAGGTGCTGAATCTGGTCTTTTTCAAAAAGGTCATGAGCAAGGCCAAGTTCTGGCAGATGATCGGGCGCGGGACGCGGCTCTGCCCCGGCCTGATTGACGGCGCGGACAAGCAGAAATTCTACATCTTCGATTTCTGTGGAAACTTTGAATTCTTCCGCATGAACAAGGGACGCGCCACGGCAAATATGATCGCCCTATCCGGGGCTATCTTCCATCTGAAATCTCAGATCGCTTTTAAGCTCCAGGACCTCGCTTACCAGACGCCTGACCTGATCGAATTCCGCAAGGCGCTGGTGGAGGACATGGTGGAGAAGGTGCGGGAGCTGAACCGGGAGAACTTCGCCGTTAAGCAGCATCTGAAATATGTGGAGCTGTATTCCGACCCGGAGAATTACAAGGCCCTGACCTATGAAAACACGCTGCTCATGGGGCAGGAGCTGGCCCCACTGATTACCCCGGAGGAGGACGATCCCAAAGCCCTGCGCTTCGATGCGCTGATGTACGGCATCGAGCTGGCCTACCTCGCCGGGAAGAAGTACGGCAAAGCCCGTAGCGACCTTTTCAAAAAGGTGAACGGAATCGCGGGCGTGGCGAACATCCCGGAGATCATGGCCCGGGCGGAGCTGATTGATAAGATCCTGCACACGGATTATGTGGAGACCGCCGGGATCAACGAATTCGAGCATATCCGGGAAAACCTGCGGGATCTGATTAAGTACATCCCCATCACGAAGCTCCGCTATGACACCGATTTTGACGATGAAATCCTTTCTATGGAGTGGAAGGACTCCGAGCTGGAAAACGACGACCTAAAAAATTACAAGGCCAAGGCGGAGTTTTATGTGCGCCAGCACCAGGACAACGCCGTGATCGCCAAGCTGAAAAGTAATGTGCCGCTCACAGCGGAGGACGTGAAGGTGCTGGAGGGCATCCTGTGGAGCGAGGTCGGCACGAAGCAGGACTATGAGGCGGAATACGGTCAGAAGCCGCTGGGCGAGTTCGTCCGTGAGATTGTCGGCATGGATATGGCGGCGGCAAAGGAGGCGTTTTCCGAGTATTTGAACGATGCGAATCTGGACAGTCGGCAAATCTATTTCGTGAATCAGATTGTGGAGTATATCGTCCATAATGGGCTTTTGAAAGACCTGAGCGTGCTGCAGGAATCGCCCTTTACGGACCAGGGCAGTATCGCGGAAATCTTTACCGATTTGACCCTCTGGATGGGGATACGAAAGGTAATCGACCGGGTCAACGAGAATGCCCTGGCGGCGTAAAGGACAATTCCGGCAGAGGCAAAAGCTATGTGACAACCCAGTATTAGGAGAAAGCAGATTGCAAACGAGTGGGAATAACTCCCTTTGGCTGACAAGTGCCCGGGAACCGTTGAAAAGCAGCGGTTTCCGGGCGCTTTACAATTTGGCGCAGGATGCTCTGTTTCGCATTTTTGAAAAAATCTTGATTTTGCGAAACAGGATGCATGTGAATGTCAATGAATATTTGAGCCATGTGCTAGCGAATATTAGAGCCAGTTTTGCTAGTGAATACTTAAACCAGATTACAGGTTTGTGCTACTGAATATCAGAGCCACCCTTGGTTGCCAGTAGC
>Ga0208297_1001885_pt1 | contig 15230 bp, 15 predicted proteins | sample LMS_cellobiose_e_FD_187367 | JGI IMG/M metagenome (GOLD analysis project Ga0208297, IMG submission 187367) | Rumen-fistulated moose microbial communities from Alaska, USA - LMS_cellobiose_enrichment (SPAdes) (version 2) | ecosystem: Host-associated > Mammals > Digestive system > Stomach > Rumen... | reverse complement strand
GGTCCTGCACTTCGAGGCGAAGAGCGGATTCACGACGGCCCAGAGCAACGAGCACCAGCGCCGCTGGACCGAGAACGGCTGGGAGAAGGCCAACGCGAACGGACGGATAGACCGCTCGCGGGTGGGTCTGAATTTCGAGATCGTCCGGGGCGGGAAGGTCCAGGCCGTGGACCCCTCGCGCTCCATCCCGGAGAAGTTCCGGGAGAACCTCGCGTCCCGGGGGATCAAGGACCCCAACGAGGGGTGCGCCAACGCGTCCCGCTACCGCACGGTGGTGGACTTCATCATCAGCGGGTCGCACGACACACTGAACCGACTGGCGTTCGGGGACCAGACCGTTGACTTCACACCGGGGGCGGACAACAGCGATGTCAAAAGGCAGCCGGAGATCGAGGAATGGGCGAAGGACATGTACGACGTGCTTGCCGGCAGATTCGGTGAGGAGAACATCCTCTCGTTCATCGTCCATCTGGACGAGCGGTCCCCGCACATCCATGCCGACCTGGTGCCCGTGGACGAACGGGGAAAGATCTCCTTCAAGGCGGTGTTCACCGGGCGTGACAAGTACGAGTACGGACGCCGCACGGCGGCCCTTCACGACGCGTTCGCCGAGGTCAACCGGAACTGGGGACTGAGGCGGGGCGACAGCGTGGCCGAGACCCACCGCAAGCACCGGAGCACCGAGGAGTACCGCCGCGAGCTGTCCGGGGAGTGCAGCCGCCTGGAGCGGGAGGTGGAGGGCAGGTCGGCGGCCCTCTCGTCCCTGGACAGGGAGATCGCCAAGGCCGAGAGGAGGGTGAAGGGACTCACGACGATGGTCTCCAACCTGGAGGAGGCGAGAAGCAGGATAGGGAGGGAGATGGACGCGATCCGGGAGCGGCTGTCCGGCAGAAGTGAAGGGGAGGACGGAAGGGATGAGCTGCTCCGGGAGGAGGAATCCCTGCAGCGGAAGCTCGACGACATCCTCACAAGCCTTGAGGAGAAGCGGGGGAAGCTCGCCGATGCGGACCGCGCCCTCGCGGATCTGAAGGCCAGGCTCAGGGAGGGGGAGGAGAAACTCAGGGAAACCGAGGAGGAGATTTCCGAGTCCCAGAAGCGGCAGGAGGAGCTGCGATCCGAGTTGGAATCCGCCACGTCGCAGGTGTCCAGGATCCAGCTCGACAGGGTCGGGTCCGAGGCGCTGTGGATGGTACTGGGCGACTTCAACTCAGTCGCCCGTTCCCTCCCCGAGGAGAGCCGGTCCCGCTTCGGCGACACCCTTATCAATGACATGGCTTCGCAGGGCATGAACATCATCGCCTGCGCGGCACTCCTCTCGATGGGAATGGTGGACCGCGCCACTACTTTCGCGGAGAACTGCGGAGGCGGGGGCGGCCACGCCCACGGCGGATGGGGACGGCGGCCCGACGAGGACGAGCGCGAGTGGCTGCGCCGCTGCCTGGCCACATCCCGCAAGATGCTGAGACCCTCCGGCCGCAAACTCAGGCGCTGATCTGCCGCATCTGTACACATCACGATTCATCACATCAACGACAAACCACTACAATCATGAAACGATATCTTATCATCACCACACTGGCCCTGATGCTGGGAGCCCTTTCGCTCCAGGCCCAGGACAGCACGAAGGTCTGTCCCCCTCTTGTGGACACGTCCTTCCGCCTCACCTGCACCTGCGGGTGCCACTACCACCCTCACAACAACTACAGCGGACTGAACTCGCTGCGGGCCCGTCTTGCCGATACCTCCTGGGACGGGAAGGGCCTCCGGCTGCCGGACATCGGCACGGGACTGCGCTTCGAAGACGGCAGAATCCGTCCGCTGTCAAGAACCGGAGAAAACGCAGCCGAACCCGCGCCGGTGACGTCTTCGGCAGGTTCTATACAGGCAAGTGACATCGCGCTTCCCCCGTACCTTCAGGAGATCGGAAGGGGAGAAGTGCCGGTCGGACCTCCGGTCTTCGTCTTCTTCCGACTCGCCGGGACTCATGTGACCGACTCCCCGCAGATCCTCGGCATCAACGCGGCGGCGGACCTGGCTGTCTCGCAAAACCTCCGTGTGCGGATCACCGGGGCCGCCGACTCCGCAACCGGATCGCCAGAGAAGAACGAGGCACTTGCGAAAACCAGGGCGGAGCATGTCGCTTCCCTCATGGAGAAACGGGGAGTGCCGCGGGAGAGGATGGAGGTTTTGTCGGAGGGAGGGACGGCAAACCACGAGCCCGTCTCCGCTAACCGCAACTGCCGGATCGAGCTGTTCATGCAATGACCTGGACAGGGACTTGCAAATGCCAAATACACAATATACAATTCCTTAGTCAACAACAAATAATGACTGCGCCATGTCTGCAACAAAACAACAACTGAAAGAATCCCTGTCGGCCCTTCACGATTACCTGCAGAGCCGCAAACGCAATCCCGTCATCCACGGGGAAGATGACCTTGGAATGATTCATACCGAACGGCTCCGTGAGTCCGGGCATCTCCTCCCGATCACGGATGACTGGTACTATGTCTCACGCCCGGAGCACGGCGACGACCCGTCGGACTGGTACAAGGCCTACTGGTTCTTCATCGCCGCCTACCTCGACTACAAATACGGGAACAGATGGACGCTCGGATCCGACGCCACGCTCCTCTTCAGGGCAGCGGAGGGTGTGATCCCGAAACAGCTCACGGTCCGCTCATGCCACGCCAAGAACAGCATACTTGAGCTCCCGTTCGGACTCCAGTTGCTGGAGGTGTGGGGCGAGATGCCGGAAATCCTGGAGCGGGAAGAGCGCTTCGGCGTCAGCCTCTTCCCGCTTCACTGGGCCCTGCTGACGGCCTCTCCGGGATTCTACCGCCAGCACCCTGTGGAAGCCCGCACATGCATAGCGATGGTGAGGGACACCGATGAGCTGGCCTCGCTGGCCAGGACGGAAGGGTTCAGGAACGGGGCCGTAAAGGTCGCCGGAGCCTTCCGCTCCATGGGAAACCAATGGTACTCGGACGCTATCATGCGCAGCCTCGGCTACGGGGTTGAGACGGTGCCGGAGAACCCGTTCCAGGAAGACATTGAGCTTCCGTACAACAAGACGGCGATCGCCTCGCGCATACGACTCATGTGGATGAAGATGCGTGACGATGTCCTATACTATGAGGAATTCCTCATGCCAAGGCCACGAGACCTGGCCATCGGCGAGATCATGAACATGACCGAGGACATCTTCGTCCGGGACACCGTCAACTCCCTGGGCATCGACGGTTATAAGGTCAACGAGGAGCTTGCCGGGAAGGTGCAGTACGGGCGATGGGATGCCGACACGCAAGCCAGAGAGTCGGAAATGGTGGACGCGTGCGCCGCGCAGGGGTACGCCGACGCCTTCTGTCTCGTGAAGTCCCATCTCCTCTCCTCGCTGACCGGAGGATGCGACACCGCAGAAATCGTGGTGAGGGTGCCAGCATGGCACCAATGGCTCATCACGCCGTCCTTCAAGGCCGGGGTCATGCCGTGGGGACATCTCGAAAGGCCGTACCGCGACACGCAGTGCTACGTCAGGCGCTCAAGGCACATCCCCGTCGAGCACGGAGACGTCGATGTGGCCCTGGACATGCTCCTTAAGCTCATGTCGGAGGAGCCGGACGCATTCGTCCGCGCGGTGCTGGGCCATTTCTTCCTCGTCTACATCCATCCGTTCATGGAAGGGAACGGACAGGTCGCGCGTTTCCTGATGAACTGCCAGTTGGTCGCGGGGGGATATGCGTGGACGGTCATACCGGCCGAGAAGGCGGAGGAGTACGACGAGGCCCTGGAGAAGGCATGCACAGTGCTCGACATCAGCAGTTTCGCGCGGCTGATCGCCAGCCTGGCCGCAACGGCCGTCCGGGAGGCCCTATGAGCGTCTCACGGACGGATATCCTACCAACCGGTTGAAATGACTCAAACAATTCCACTATGCTTACATTCAAAAAACAGAAACGTCAGATGAAAAGGTACTACGTCGCTCGCGTGTATTCAGGGACATCATTCACTCCCGACATCATCTTCGGCACAGACTCCCGCGAGGACGCGGACCAGTATGCCGCCATCATGAGCCGGACCGAGGGGGACGCGCGGGAATTCATCATCCTGACCCCCGCATAACGGGAGTACGGTCTTCCAACCCCGGGGAGAGAATCCGGGATGTAGTATCAGAAAGGGCGCTGCCGGTGACGGCGGGCGCCCTTTCATGAGTCAAGGTACCGTGAGACTATTTCTTCATCAGGGACAGGCCCTCGTGCCAGGCGGTTCCGATCTTCGGGCCGATGGCGTAATAGTCGTTCCGCATCTGGTCGAAGGCGAAGGCGTTCAGCTTGCCGGCATCGATCTTCCCTTTCTCGTCGAGGACCTTTTCATCGGCCAGGACGTTGACGATCTCGCCCAGGACGCGGAGGCCGTAGGGCTGGTCCTGGAACTCCACGACCTTGCACTCAAGGGTGACAGGGTACTCGGTGACTACCGGCGCATCGACGTTCTCGCTCTTTACGGCATGGAGGCCGCTCACGGCGAACTTGTCTGGATACTTGTTGCCGCTGGCCGTGCCCAGGTAGTCGGACTCCTTCAGGGTGTCGGTCCCCGGGATGGAGAGGGTGAAGGCCTTGCGGTCGCGCAGGTTCTTCACCGTCTTGTGGGCTGCCTCAAGGTTCAGGGCCACCATGTTCGTGTCCACAATCCCGCCCCAGGCCATCATCATCACGTCCACGCTGTCGTCTTCGTTGTACGTACCGATCATGTAGGTCGGCATCGGGAATAGGTAAGGTTTTGCTCCTAAAGATTTCATGTCTTTCAATATTTTATTGGTTATCAGTATTTTCAATGATTGTCTTTATCACCCTCGCCGGATTGCCGACGGCGATGCAGTTGTCCGGGATGTCCTTCGTCACAACAGAACCGGCTCCAATAGTCACATTGTTGCCGATCGTCACACCGGGAAGGATCGTGACGCTGCCGCCAATCCAGACATTGTCCCCGATCGTAACCGGCTCCGCCCACTCCCGGCGGCTGTTGCGTTCCACGGGATCCGTGCTGTGGCAGGCCGTGTAGATGCTGACGCCCGGGCCGATGAAGCAGTCGTCGCCGATGGTTACCGGCGCTTCGTCCAAAACGGTGAAGTTGAAGTTGGCGAAGAAGCGCTTCCCGACCCGGATCTGCTTCCCGTAATCGCAATAGAAGGGCTGGTTGATGATGATCTCGTCATCACCGACGGCCCCCAGGAGGTCCTTCAGGATGTCCAAATGCTCCTGCGTCTGTGACGGAAGCAAGGAGTTGTAACGATGGATGACGTCCTTCACCTTCCCAAGCTCATCCAACAGCTGCGGGTCAATGGCCGAATACACGGCTCCGGATAGCATCTTCTCTTTCTCTGTCATTGCTCGGGGATGGTCTTTATCACCCGTGCGGGATTTCCGACGGCGATGCAGTTATCCGGGACGTCCTTCGTCACGACGGAGGCGGCTCCCACTACGGAGTTCTCCCCGACGGTCACACCCGGAAGGACGGTCGATCCGGCTCCAATCCAGCAGTTCTTTTTCAGATGTACTGGCTTACAGGTCAGGATCTTCCGGTCATACAGGTCGTTGTTGTTGGAGATAAGCTGCACATTGGCCGCCACCAGGGCTCCGTCCTCAATGGTGATGCCGCCTGCGGCCATCATCAGGCAGCCGTTCATCACGACGCAGTTCCTGCCGATATGCACGCTGCCCGGGCGCACGACAACCAGCCCCGGCATGATGCGGGTCCCTTCGCCGATGCCGTTCTTCCCGAACAGTTCGGCAAGGATGGCGTCATATTCCGGAGTATAGGGCATCGTCTGCCCCAGCCTGAAGCAGAGCTGAGCGGCCTTCTTTCCTTCGGCAATCTCATCCGGAGTCTGTAGCCGCATGTCTATCCTGGTCTCTTCCATGTTCAATCCTTGCTTTGGGGGTAACGCAAAGTTAGACATTTTTCAAAACCGGTTCAAGAAACCTTTTGTATAAAGTGCCGTAGCGGTTTCGCAAAATATCGTGAACGGATTACCAATTGCCGTATTTCCGAGCACAATCTCAGCTAACCCTATTGAAATGTTTGATGTTCAATGGAGAAATGGTATATTTGCAAGTAGGAATAAACCATCTCTGCCATGAAGGAATTCAAGAAAATCAACGGCATCAACATTTGCCTCGATGATGAAGGCACCGGAATGCCTGTCATCCTCGTCCACGGTCTCAGCTCCTCCAAGGAGATCATGTATCCCGTCCGCGACATGATCAAGGGGAAGTACCGCGCCATCTCCTATGACACCCGCGGACACGGTGAGAGCGAGAAGACACCTTCCTATACCATTGAAGACCATATCGACGATCTCGTGGAACTCATCAAGGTATACGGCAAGGGAGAGCCGGTGGACGTAATCGGTTTCTCGATGGGCTCATATATCAGCAACGGAGCGGCGGCCAAGGCTCCGGATTTGGTCAGGCACCTCATCCTCCTGGGGACCAAGGGCGAAGGATCGACATCGTCGGTGGAACGCATCTTCGCCGAGAAAGGATTAAAGGTCGAAGATGCCTCCGATATGAAGAAGATGCTGGCCTTGATGGGTGCGACCTTCGCACCGAAGACGTCGCTTTTCACCAAGGCAAAGATGCTCAAGTACCGCTCCAAGGTAAAACTCACGGATGCCGACAAGGTGGCCGAGACCAAGGCCCTGCACAACTTCGACCTGTTCCCCGGAATGGCCGGCATCAAGGCGAAAACCCTGGTGGTTGCCGGTCAGTACGACGGCATCAACCCTCCCGAATACGGGAAGAAAGTGGCCGATGCGATCCCTGAAGCCAGATATGTGGAAGTCAAGGATGCGGCTCACATGATGATACTGGAAAAACCCGAAGAACTGTCCGGAATCATCCTCTCTTTCCTCTCAGAGTAAAAAGATTTCAAGGATCGTTTCAGCATCCGGGCATCATCTTACTGACGCCTTTGGGATATCGCTCCAGAGCGTCGTGTAGTGCGGACTCTGGTGCTCCCTGGACATCTTGATCTCACCGCTGCCCTGCGAGCCCAGAAGGACCGCGCCGCGGCCGAACACCTTGTGGATGGAGTCGATGCTCGAGGACAGCCTCGACTCCTTTTCCAATGCCGCCATGTCCGAGAATAGAGAATGCGCAAAGCCTTCCTCCTGCACGAGCTTTGTGATGACGACCCCGGCTTTCTTGTATCCGTAGCCCTCCCGGTAGAAATCACGGCAGCCTTCCAGCGCATGACGGATAAAGGTCCGGTGATCGGCCGTCCCGTCGGGGATGACGACGTACTTGCTGGCGTAGGCCTGGGGAGCGTCCTGCTTGAAACGGTTCGTGATGGCGAAGACGACCATCTCCAGGGCGATCGAGTGCTGCGAGCGGAGCTTCGTGACGGCTCCTTCCGCGAAGTTCGCGACCTGCTCACTGAGCTCCTGCAGAGAGGTGATCTCCTTACTGAAGCTCCGTGACACGCAGATGGTCTTGCGCGGTTCGATCATGTCCTCCAGTGCGATGCAGGGGATGCCCTTGAGTTCCTTCCACGTCCGGTAGCCGGGCAGGTGGAAGAGCATCCGGACCGTGGTCTCGGGAAGGGAGACGTAGTCCCAGGCGGTCTTCACGCCCATGGCCTCGAGCTTTCGCATCATTCTCCTTCCGATACCCCAGACATCCTCTGCGGGGAAATTCTTCAGGACCTTCTCGATGTCCTGCGGCCGGTGCATGTAGCAGCCGCCTTTGAGTTTGGGATAACGCTTGCAGAGCTTCGAGGCGATCTTCGCCAGGGTCTTCGTCGGGGCGATCCCTACGGACACCGGGATGGAGGTCTGCCGCCAGCATTCCCGGGATATCTCCTTGGCGTACTTGTCGAAATCTACGTCCATCCCGTCCAGGTCCAGGAACGCTTCGTCGATACTGTAGACCTCGATGGAAGGGGAGTAGTTCCGGAGCACCTCCTGTACCCTTCGGGACATGTCGCCGTATAGCGCGAAATTCCCGGAGAAGACATGGACATGGTTCTTCTCCACGATATCCCTTATCTTGAAGAGAGGATCGCCCATCTTGATGCCGAGCGCCTTGGCCTCGCTGCTCCGTGCTACCGCGCAGCCGTCGTTGTTACTCAGCACGATGACAGGCTTCCCGTTCAGCTCCGGACGGAAGACCCTTTCGCACGAGGCGAAGAAATTGTTGCAGTCGGCAAGGGCGTACACGGTTTCTGATTAGACCTTCTTGATGACCCAGGTGACGACGCCCCAGATAAGGAAGTCGTTGTCCGGGCCTACCGGGATGGGCTTGTACTTGGTGTTCTTCTCGTTGCAGGGCATCAGGAACGCCCCGCCCTCGTGGATCTCCACCCGCTTGACGGTGTACTCCCCGTCGATGAAGCAGACGGCCTTGCAGTTGTTGTAGGGCTCCACGGCCCGGTCCACGATGATGATGTCACCCTCGTCCATGTCCGCGTCCACCATCGAGATGCCGTCGATGCGGAAGAAGAAGGTCGAGGCGCTGTGCTGAACCAGCAGCTTCACCAGATCCAGTTTCTCCCTCACCTCCTCGGCTGGGGACGGGAATCCGGCCTTGACGGATCCCATCATCAGAAGATCGATACTGTCCTTATCTGTGAGCGGATAGGGTTTCATCTGTCTTTATCCATTATGTGTTTCTCGAATTCCTCGCAGAGCCGTTGCCTGGCGGCCTTGCTCTGCTGTTTTCCGGGCTGCAGCATGTCGAAAGCGTGGACGTTCCCATGGTAGACATCGACCTTCGCATCGACTCCGGCCTGCTGGAGATTCCTTACGTAGGTGAGCGTCTCCTCGTAGAACGGCTCGCCGTCGGCAACGAAGGTATAGCAGGGAGGAAGATTCGAATAATCGGTCTCACGGGCAGGGGAGGCGTACTTGCTGACGTCCTCCGTACCGTAAATGTCCCCGAGATAGCGTTTCCAGCCCCAATGGTTCCGTTTCGTGTTCCAGACCTTCCCGTGATTGTCCGCCGAGGAGGCTGTGTCCTCATTGTCGAGCATGGGATAGAGCGGCAGTTGCAGGGCGACGGGAACCTCACCTCTGTCACGGGCATAAAGGCAGACGGCCGCTGTGAGTCCGCCGCCGGCGCTCTCTCCGCCAACGATGATCCGCTCCCGGTCGATGCCCAGCTCAGCAGCGTTGTCGTACATCCACTTCAGCGCCGCATAACAGTCCTCCAGGGCTGCCGGGTAAGGAGCCTGCCAGGCCAGCCGATAGTCCGGAAAGACCAGGACGGCACCATATTTCTCGGCAAGCATCTTCCCGCATGTCATCCCAAGCATATAGGTTCCGCCGACCATGTACCCGCCGCCGTGGACCCAGAGGATGCCGGGAACGGGACCGTCAGTCTGCTTCGGCTGCAGGACTTTGACCTTCATCCTGCCCGTATCCGTGGGTATCCGTACAGTACGGGAACTATGATTCCCTCCCAGGCAAGTAAGGGAGAGAACCGTCAGCGTCAATATGGTCACAAGCCGTTTCATCGGAAGGGAAAATCAAAGGGCAAAGATAAGGAGAGAATGTGCCAAACCGTGACACCCGGGAGGATTATTTGTCGGCGAACACTTCCTTGACGTGGGCGATGATCTGGTCCGCGTCGTGCAGCAGGTTGTACAGGCCGTCCTCGGAGAGGACGCCGCGCTTGAGGTCGGAGGGAACCTGTCCGGCCTCATCGGCCTCGTAGTCCTCCTTCCACTCTCCGGAATCCATATAGTCCCTAAGGACTTCGAGTTCGTCCTTGAAATCCTCGTATTCGCCGACGGCCTCTTCCAGTCCCGCCAGCACGCGGGTGAGTTCGTCGTACCTGTCCTCCATCAGGGAGATCCTTTCAATTCTAGCTTGCTTGTCCATTTCAATCAGTTGGTTTAGTAATCAATAGTGTCAAAGTATCATAGTATCACAATAAGTCCGGCGATAAGGGCCGAAGGGATGGCCAGCACCATGCCGATCAATGAGCCCCTGATGTGGAACCAGTAGTCGTGGTAATCCTTCACCATGTCTTCCGTCCCCTTGATCACGAAATGCTTGTCGTGGCAGAACCAGAGGCAGTCCAGCACGATTGCGTCGAACCAGTTCACGACATTCCAAAGCGCATAGGCCGTGAGGACGCCTTCCAAGAAGGTCGTGCAGCCGTTGACGTATTTCACCAGCAGGCCCAAAAGGATGCCGAAGACAATGAGGGCAAGGACCTTCTTCGCATAGAAGACCGGTCCTCCGGGACGGTTGCTGTCATCGACGAGGCCCAGTTGCCGGCAACGCTCGATGATCGCCGGGGGATAGTTGAAGACAGTCTTCACTGGGTCCCTGGACATCAGATAGACGAACAGAGTAAAAAGGGCGCAGGCGGCGAGGGATTCGAGGAGGAAGGTCATAGGCCGAGGATTTCTTCGAGGAACTCCGACGCATCGGCGACGCAGTCCGGGCAGTCGCGAAGCGGCTTGCCGGTACCGACGCCCTTGAGAAGTTTGCACTGGGTGGCGCCGTTCCGTTCCTGGAACTTCACCATCATCTGCTTCATACGGGAACGGGAAAGGTTGCGGTCCTTGGTCGCGAGGCCCACGATCATCCCGGCTCCGACAAGGGCGCCGCAGGTGCCTTCCATGTTGCCCATGCCTGTACCGTAGGCTCCGGCGATGTCAAGCGCGGTCTGCTCCGGAAGGCCAACGAGGTCGCAGTAGGTGCAGACGACCGACTGGGCGCAGTTATGTGTGTTGCAGCGCTTCTTCTCGGCTGCTAGGTGCTTTCGTGATTCCATATGTTCAGGGCTGTTCAAGATATATGATTCCTTTCCCGTTCTTCTCGGCGTAGTCAATCTCTGAACGAGTGCTCTCACCGATATAGCCACCGACATTGATGACGTAGATGGCATCTGCCATATCAATCTTACGCTTATGCATATTGTCGAGCATCTCCTTGGTGCCGGATGTCCACACTTCATCGTCGCCAGAATGTCCGAAGAGACCGACGCTGATAACGATGTTACCTTCAAGTGTTAGACGTTTCTGTGCCTCAAGGAACTGTTCCTTGAAGCGAGTGCTGCCGCAGAGGGTGATGACTGGGAATTTGCCGACCATATTGTTTTCCTATGCCAAATTCGAGGAGATATCTTCAGCGTCTTCGATTACTTTGTCAGACTTGGGAATCAATTCAAACTCCAAATCAGAGGGATTCAACTCAAGCTGATCAAAAATATAATTTAGGATAGCACACTTCGTCCGAGTGCTGCACGAAGAATGGACGTAACAACCATCGGCAATTCGGCTTCTGTCCTCACGATCGGTCGGATGGAGCCAATAATCACTGACCGCAAGGCTGTTCATCTGGATGGGAAGTTCCTTGTATATGAGTTTGCAAACACTTTCAAGCATCTGCTTCCAGTTCACGACCTGATGACGTTCTCCCTTATAGGAGAAAGCGCTGATATACCGTCCCGTGAGTTCCAGCTCATCATCATTGAATGAAACTACGTCTGCTTCGTTTTCGAGAGGAACATAATCAGTGGTTGCCATCGGCCACAAACCCAGGAACTTCTTTAAGAGGATTTCCTCACGTTCCTTCAGTTCGGTTTCTGTCCACTTGTCGCAAGTCTTTAGGTAATTGCTGAGTCTGAATGCGGAATCCTTGAATCCAAAGATCTGATTCCCTTTATGATCTATGTACCCTTCTTTCTTCTCTTGGAAAGTATGGTTACCATAGGAGGAATTGTACCCTGTCAGCGTAAGATTCGCGAACGTGTGGAGATAGGTATTGTAGATTTCTTCCCAGTTCTCTCCAAGGGCTTCTCTCCACTTTGCAGTAAGAGTCTGAGGCATAATATGCTCAATCGTGATATGGTTGTCCTTCATTTTCTGGACAATCTGCTCATTTGCTTCCTTACTGTTCTCATTCTCCATCCTCTCGAACAGGAAGTACCTGTAGTCGATAGGAATCTTGTATATCTGTCTCGTATGGAATTCGTTCTCGACCTGAATGTCCGTAGGGAAGACCGCATTGCCCTGCTTTTTCAGCAGAACAAACTTCAGGAGTTCTGAATATGTTGAAGTCAACTCAATTCCCCGCCTCTGGTGCTCGCGCATAATTCTCAGAATATCACTGTGAATAATAGCGAAAGTTTTGCTCATGACATTGGCCGGATAACCGCATATGATCCTTCTGGCCCAATAGTTCTCGACCACATCGAATACATTGTAGATCTCGTCCTCTTCCAATCCGTTTTGTTCGGCATAATCGAGGAACTGGATATAGAACGGCATACAAACGGTCGAGCCAAGGTTGGAAAGCTGGCGGAGCTTTTTATTGACTTTATCGAATTTAGTAGCGCCCTTAGATGCCTGGTAATAGTAATCGGCATACTTGAGCATCTCCGCCAGAAGTTCATTGCGTGGCTTCCCGTAAGCCTCATCGAATCGCTTGAAGTCAAAGTAGAGCTCGGTCATACTGCTGATAACCTTTGTCTTCACCGTAAGGAAATCACGGATGAACATGGTCGGCTCCTCGTCAGTGAAATGCTCAATCTTTGACCAGTACTTGTAGTAATAATCTTCCTGTTCTGCCGAAGTGAGGGACATAAGCAGGTAATTCCGCACCTTATCAGCCTCCTCGAGATCCTTGCCACAGGAATTGAGGCTTTCAAAAATCATCTGTGGTTTGTCCCCGGAATCCAACCGGATATCGATGATGATCAGTTTCTCAATCGCTTCAATCAGGTCGTCAAATGAAATATCCGATATCTTGATCAGGTCGTAGAACAACTGATAATTCTTTGTAATACCGGATTCGGTAGCCGGAATGAAGTAATCCGGATCTCCGCCCATAATAGCGTCATAGGCAATGCGGTCCTTATCGATAGGACGAAGCTTGATCTGGCGCTCTCCCTTGCGGTACTTTGCGCGTAGGAATTTGTTACGCGTATCCGTTATGTATTCTTCACCTTTTTCACATGCCATATTGCCGTCATGTACGGCCTGGATGGCAGCCAAAATTAGAAGAGATATGGTCGTGATTCGCTGCTGACCATCGATGATCAACAGGTCATCCTCCGTCTCGCTTGCCTTGATTGTAACAATGCTTCCGAAAAAGTGACTTTGGCGCCCCTCGGATTTGACCTTGAGCAAATCGGCGAACAATCTCTCGCAATGCTTTCTCTTCCAAGCGTACTTGCGCTGATATAAGGGAATCAAAAACAGTGTCTTGTCGCCGGTGAAATATACGTCGAGCTTGGTAGCGTCTCTCATATGGAACTATCGCCTAAAGTTGATATTTGTTGTTGTATATGCAAATTTAGCGTTTTTGCGCGAATTAGTTCGTATCTATGACGGTAATTGGCTCTATCAAAAGATTCTATCCGGGCTGGGGAGACAAACCTGCAAAGTTGGAAAAGTATTTAAACCAAGATATTCGCCCAAAATTATTAAATTTGCGATTAAGTTCGGATAATAGCGATATTATCCGAATGAGGTGAAAGCAAAAACCCCTAGGATTTTACATACGATGGCAGACAAAAAGCAGTTGTCCGAAGAGGACATAAAACTGCAATTCATTACACCTGCGCTTGAAAGTGCCGGGTGGGATAAACAGCACATCCGGATGGAATATGCCTTCACGGATGGACGCATTATATTCCAGGGCCAGACCTCGCATGCCAGAAAGGCGAAGAAGTTTGCCGACTATCTTCTTCAAGCCGAACCGAATAGGTTCCCGATTGCTGTTGTCGAAGCAAAAGACAACAATCATCCTGTCAGCGGCGGTATTGGGCAGGCCAAAACTTATGCTGAGATCCTGGACCTTAAGTTTGCCTACAGCTCCAATGGAGATGGTTTTACCGAATATGATTTCACAACAGGTATCGAGAAGAACATCGGTCTTGACGAGTTCCCGACTCCTGAGCAACTTAAAGAGCGTCTGCTCAAATTCAAGGGATATACACCTGAAGAACAAAAGATTGTTGAGCAGCCATATTATTTCGATATAGATTCGCATGAGCCTCGTTATTACCAGCGGATTGCCATCGACCGCACGGTGGAGGCCGTCGCGAAAGGTCAGGACAGAATACTGATCGTCATGGCCACGGGAACAGGAAAAACGTTTACGTCCTTCCAGATCATCCATCGGCTAACCAAATCCGGAGCAAAGAAGAAGGTCCTCTATCTTGCCGACAGGAATGTCCTCATCGACCAGACAATGACACAAGATTTCCGGCCATTCAAGAACCGGATGACCAAGATACAGAACAGGACGATGGATTCTTCGTATGAGATTTATATGGCGCTGTATCAGCAACTCGTTTCTCCCGAAGAAGACAAGCCGAATCCGTACACTGAATTCCAACCGTCATTCTTTGATCTCATAATCGTTGACGAGTGTCACCGGGGGTCTGCTAAGGATGACTCACAATGGAAGGAGATTCTCAAGTATTTCTCATCGGCAACACAAATCGGTATGACGGCCACTCCTAAGGCTGTAGATGGTGCCAACAACCTTGATTATTTCGGAAACCCGATATACACTTATTCGTTGAAGCAGGGTATCGAGGATGGTTTCCTCGCTCCTTACCGCGTCACCAATTCCTTCCTTAGCGTCGATTTGACAGGATATATCCCTGAAGAAGGGGAGGCTGATCTTAACGGAAAGATTATCAAACCCGAATATTTCAGCAGGAAAGAATTTGGCCGGGAACTCGCTATAAACAAGAGGAGGGAGATTGTTGCCTGGCGTATTACAAAAATGCTGAAGCAGATTGGACGAATGACAAAAACAATTGTCTTCTGTCCTGATATAGAAGAGGCCGAGGCCATGAGGCAGCTTCTAACCAACTTCAACTCCGACCTCTGTCAGAAGGATCATCGCTATGTAATGAAGATTACCGGTGATGATTATGAAGGCAAGAAACAGCTTGATAATTTCATCGATGTGGATCAGCCCTATCCGACAGTAGTGACGACTTCTGAGATGCTTTCTACTGGTGTTGATTGTAAGACATGCGGTCTGATCGTAATCGACAAGGAGATTCAGTCTATGACCGAGTTCAAGCAGATAGTTGGTCGCGGCACACGAATCCGGGAGGACAAAGGCAAATGGCATTTCGAGATCCTTGACTTCAGGGATGCCACCAAGCTTTTCCATGACCCTGAATTCGATGGCGATCCTGAGCCCCCGACAGGTGGGGGAGGAGGTGGAGGAACGACACCTAAACCTCCGAAGC
>Ga0208297_1001884_pt1 | contig 15234 bp, 13 predicted proteins | sample LMS_cellobiose_e_FD_187367 | JGI IMG/M metagenome (GOLD analysis project Ga0208297, IMG submission 187367) | Rumen-fistulated moose microbial communities from Alaska, USA - LMS_cellobiose_enrichment (SPAdes) (version 2) | ecosystem: Host-associated > Mammals > Digestive system > Stomach > Rumen... | reverse complement strand
AATCTGTGTGCGACTTCTACAATTTGAAGTTGTATGCTTTTTTTGAAGCAGGTGACATTTTGGATACAAATGGATATGAAGCCAAAGGCTTGAACAATGCCAACCATAGTTTAAACAAACTTTATATCGCTTTAGAAACGGCAACCTACATCTGAAGTATATGAGAATTGTAAATTCACATTTATCGGCCTCGTTTCTCCCCGAATAACGTATAACGCCCTATGCCAAGAATCTACGTCGCCTCCAGCTGGAGGAATAAATACCAGCCCGAAGTGGTGGCAGCCCTCAGGAAGGCTGGTCACGAGGTATATGACTTCCGGAATCCCAAGGACAATCCCGGAGGTTTCCACTGGGCAGACGTGGATGAAAACTGGCAGGACTGGGAGCCGGAAGAGTACATCCGCAACCTTACCCATCCCGTTGCCGAGAAAGGCTTCAAGGCCGATCTGGACGCCATGCTCTGGGCCGACACCTGCGTCCTGGTCCTTCCTTGCGGCCGAAGCGCACACACCGAAGCCGGATGGTTTGCCGGCAAGAGTCTCAAGACGATTGTCTATATGCCGGAGAAGCAGGAGCCGGAACTGATGTATAAGCTGTTCGACGGGGTTGTCGGCAGTTTGGATGATCTGATAGAGTCCCTTAAGCGATAAGTTCTTATTCTTCCTCCTGGGCCTTCTTCGCGTAGCTGCGGAGGGATTTGGGCAGGTTCAGTTCAGCTTCGACCTGGGCGAGGATTTCACGATGCTTCTTGGCCTGTAAACGGGCGAATTCGCGGTTCTCGCGGCGGATGGAGAGGTAGTGCTCGTATTTGGTCCTGGCGGCCTGCAAATCGGCCTCTATGCGCGTGATGGTGGCGTCAAGGTTCTTCTTGGAGAGTTCGCATTCCCAGACGGTGATGACGGTCCAGGCGAGGGTGTCGAGGCGCTGGGCATTGAGTTCGTCGCGGGCGATGTTGCGGGCTATCTTTTCTTTCCAGAATCCGGCGTTCGTCTTGGGTTCGACGTACTTGGTGCAACCTCGGTGGCCGTGCCAGAAGCAGCCGTTGATGAAGATGACGGCGCGGTACTTGGGCAGGACGAGGTCGGGGGTGCCGGGGAGACGTTTGTCATTGAGGCGGTACCGGTATCCCCTGCCCCAAAGTTCACGCCTTACTGTCCGCTCCGGGGTGGTGTTCCTGGAACGGATGCGGGACATGTTGTAGGACCGCTGGGCGGAGGTTGTCATTCCTCAGGCTTCTTGTCTTCGGCCTGCTGGAGGTAGAAGATGGTCTTCTGGGCTTCGATTTCAGCGCGGAGTTCTTCTTCTGTGGGGAGGTAGAGTTTGTATTTGCTGGCGAAGAGCTGCTCGTTGCCGTGAAGGACGGAGTAGCGGGCGATGTCTTCATCGGTATCGGCGCAGAGGATGATGCCGATAGTGGGGTTGTCGCCTTCGCTGCGCTTGAGTTCGTCATACATCCGGACGTACATATCCATCTGGCCGACATCCTGGTGGGTGACCTTCGTCGTCTTCAGGTCGATGAGGCAGAAGCACTTGAGGATATAGTTGTAGAAGACGAGGTCGATGTAGTAGTCCTGCTTTTCGGTCTGTATGTGCTGCTGGCGGGCGACAAAGGCGAAGCCTTTGCCGAGTTCCATCAGGAATTTCTGAAGGTTTGAGATGATGGCACCTTCGAGGGTGTTTTCCGTGAAGTCGGTCCGGGACTCAAGTCCGAGGAATTCGGCCACGACGGGATTCTTGACGAATTCCAGTTTGTCGGGGACTTGCGTCGGTGCGGTCAGCTGCAGCATTTCCTTCTCCACGAGGTCTTTGTTCTGGGATTGGAGAAGGCGGTGATAGTATTGGGAGGAGATGTTGCGCTGGAGGGTTCTGACGCTCCAGGTCTGTGCCGCAGCCTCATTCAAGTACCAATCGCGGACTTTGGGATCATTTACCTGCAGGAGCACACGGTAGTGCGTCCAGCTGAGCCGTATGTCGAATTTTCCACTCGCTGCGTGGAAAATCTCCGGGAACGCCTTGTAGAACTCCGTGAAGTTGTAAAGATTGGTCTTGGTAAAGCCGTCGCCGTACGCGGCCTTCAGTTCTTTCGCCAGGCGGACGATGACTTCTGCGCCGTATTCGGCCCTGTTGTCTCCTTTAAGAATCTCTTCGCTGATACGCTTCCCCAGGAGCCAGTTACGCTGAACGAGCGCCACATTGACCGCGGAGTAGGCGTATTGCCTGGCACCGTCGATGATGGTGCGGGCGTCAGTGAGGAGGTCTCCGCCGCCGGCGTAGGGAACGACCGATATGACTTGTTTCTCGTCCATAGTGTATGCAAAGATAATGAAAAATATTACGGTTCCAGGGTGAATTTCTGCATATCTCCGACGATGTCGGGGGCGATGCTGCGTTCGATGGCGGCTTTGTGGGCGTCGCCTTCGGGGGTGTTTTCGAAGGCGAGAATAATGTCGTCGGCGAAGAGTTCGGTGCGGTAGGCTTTGCCGATGATTTCGTGGAAGTGCATCCATACGAAGGGCACCGGGTTCTCCTTGGGATATATCCGGTAGAAGTTGTATTTGCGGTTGAGGTTCTTGATAAGGTCTTCGCGGATGATCTTGTGCAGTTCATCGGACCAGTCTTCGTCAGTGGCGTAGGCGCGCATCACGAAGAAGAGGTTGATGTAGTATTCGCGGAGCAGGAGGGTATCACGGTCGAAGAGGCGGTCTTCAAACTGCTTCTGGATGTCTTCCTTGAGGTTGTCGTTGGCCTTGAGCTGGGGGTCGGCATAGTTGATCTGACCGTCGGGGACTCCGTTGCGGATGAAGAAGTTGGGCGTGACATTGTAGCCCTCGGTGAGGGAGTCGCGGAAGCGCTGGAGTTCTTCAGCGGTGAAATTCATGTCGAGCGGGATGGAGTCCCGGTAGCGGAGTGCCTTGAGACGCTCGGCCCCGACGGCTTTCTGGAGGTAGAGCTGCTCGACATTGAACTGGATGGCGTTGCGGGCGTAGGTGAACTGCTTGTACAAAGGGACGCCGGTGATGTCATTGGCGTCTTTGTAATACTTGCTGTCTCCGATGAAGTAGATGTTGGAATCGGTGCCTGTGAGGGAACGGTCGAGGTAGATGTGGTCGACAATCTTGTCGTCGTTCTGGTACTTGAGTTTGTCGGGGATGTCCTGGTCGCTGAGCAGCTTGTCAATCATCGCCTCGAAGACGATGTGGAAGTTGCCCACGACAAGGAGGTCCCGCTTCTGCTCGTCGGTGCTGCGATTGTATTTGAAGAAGGCGTCGAGGAGTTTCCAAAGTTCACGCAGGTCTTCACGGAAGTAGCTGCTCTTGTTGCCCTTGATTTCCTTCGGGGTGATGCCGCTGCTGACCATCGTGCCCACTTTCGCCGCCGGCATGATGGGGTAGATGAGGTCGCCGAGGCTTATCTTGAGGTGGTATTCCTTCTTCAGGTAGTTGAGTACGGAGTAGAAGAGGATGATGAGTTTCTCGTTGGTGTCGAGTTCCTTCTTCTTGTTGACGGTCTGAACGTACATCGGCTCTTGCGTCTTCTGGTCGATGTACGGCTGAGTACGGGAGATGGTGCGCTGCCAGGAGGTGTTGTTGTTGCCGCTGTGGTTCTCCTTGGTGATGGTGGTGAAGATGGTCTCGTGTTCCTTGAAGAAGTCGATGAGCTGCATGGAGGCGCTTAGCAGGTCCTTCTTGCCGGAGCTGGCGCTGGCGCTGCTGCGCCGGAGGTCGGCCTCTTCAACGATGGAGGTTTTCTTGTTTTCGTCGTAGAAGCGGCGGATGACCTGATGCACCCAGATGGAGAAGCCGGAGATTTCGTTGATTATTTCTTTACCGTACAGCGGATTCGACGGGGACTCCAGGTCGATGATTTTCTCGGGCTCGGCGTTCTTCATTCCGAGGAAGGTCATCTTGCCTTCCCTTTTCAGCAGCAGGGCCTTGGGCAGGATGAAGATGGGGCCGTCGTACTTGGCCTTGTTGTAGACGTAGCCGACATAGCGCGTCCTGACTTTGCCTTCGTACGGCTCCAGCATCTTCCCGAAGTATTCCTCGAGAAGATGCGGCGGGTACAGGTAATCTTCAAAGTAGATGCGCATCGGTGCCGGATGTCAAAGAAATGGATTATTCGGCGGGCTGCTCTCCCCCGTCTTCAGCCTCATCGGCCACCTGCCCGGTGACGGCCTCGGTCTTGGGGGCTTTCTTCTTGCCGTTCTTCACGTAATAGAGGAAGCCTTCGAGCAGGAGGTCGCCATTCTTGCGCGGGTCTTTCATGTCTTCTTCCTTGGCATCCTCAGGAAGCTCGTTGAACAGTTCGGTGAACTTGAACGGGCTGCCATAGAGGTCGCGGAAGAAGAAGGACTGCGGGCTGTTCTTCCCTGCGTAGAGGTCCTTGCAGACGTCGTTCCACAGGTAGAACATCACTTTGTTCTTGAACTCCGTGGCGGTCATATTGGAACGGATGAAGAATTCGCCCATCTGCTTGTCTTCGCTGTCGGTGGCGAGGGTGATCTTCTCGTTGATGCAGGGCAGGTATTCGAGCCAGTGGTAGTCGGCCCCGTTGACCTTGAAGGTGTAATCGGCTTCCTTGTTGGTGTAGTCGATCTTGATGTACTTCATCTCCCAGCGGCGCTTGAAGGCAGAGTCCATCGGGAAGAGGCTCTGGTCGGAGGTGTTCATCGTCGCGTAGATGTTGAAGTTGGCGGGAAGTTTAATCTTGATGTAATCGTCCAACTTGGCTTCGTCCCGGAGGTATTTCATCAGTTCTTCCTCGGCGTCGATGGGGAACTTGGACACACCATTCTCTCGGTCCAAAAGCTGGAAGAGGTCGCCGAAGATCTGGGCGCAGTTGCCACGGTTGATTTCCTCGATGATGAGGTAGATGGGCGTCTCGGGATGCTTCTTCGCGGTCACGTAGGCGTTGGTGAAAACCTGCGGCACGAACTTGTAGTCCAGCTTGTCGTTCTCCTTCACCGGCTTGTAGCAGCCGACAAATGTGGCGTAGTCATAGTCCGGGTGGAAAGTGGTGCGGAAAACGTTGATTGTTCCATCATCGAACTTGATAACCTTCTCCTCTCTCAGTCCCTCAGTCAGTTCTTTCACCTGATGAGATTTACCAGTACCAGGGCAACCGTAGTAGATTGTCTGAATTGTGGTGCCATTATTCTTTGCCGCTTCACTTTCGGCATCGGCATCAAAGAAGAAGAAAAACGCCTTCTTGTCTTTTCTATTAGGTAATGATTCCATAATCTGTTTGTAATTTACTGATAATGAAGCGGTGTCGTTGGCGACTTTGATAACTTTGGAGTATTGGTTCAGTGTGTTGGTCACAATGTCAAGATTCCCCATCGGGTCTTTGAAAATATCGGTGAGCGCTTGGTTTAGATTAGCACTCCCGCCGTGATCTTCAAGGTATTGCACAAGAGACTCCACCAGCAGAACCGGTTCTTCCAAAGAAGTCAGGCTTCTTGTGAAAGGATTCGGGGCATAATAACGCCTTACCCAATACTCGAGATAGTCTTGGGCCTCCTGAATAGTAATATCCCTCGCGAATCGAGGAATAAAACCATCCTTGCCTTCATAATAAAGACCGAGTTGGCAAGCCAATTGGTATGGGGTGTGGAAGAAATCATCTTCTTTGGCCTCCACGAAGTCCCTGAACTCCTTTGAAGACATCGGCTTCTTGGGGAGCAGGGAAACGAGCTCAACGACTGTTTTGGGGCTCGGATTTCTCCAACGACAAATTACATCAGCCATCTATTCCGTATTTAGTTATATCCATCTGTTTCAGTATCGCCATCAGAACATCCACGACAATGCTGTTCCCGGACTGCTTATACGCGGCGGTGTCCGTTACGGCGATGTTGAAGGTATCATCAAATCCCATGAGTCTGAGACACTCCCTTGGAGACAGCTTGCGATACCTACCGTATGAAGGGTTGCAAGACTTGGCTCCTGTCATCTCGTAGAGGCCGTCAGATTCCTTTTTCAGTACATATCTAGAGATATGGGAGTCGATGTAGTAGCTCTCTTCGAAGGCCGCTACCGGGTAGATTGTTTGGTCAGTGGGGTCAACTACCTCATTCTTTGCTAAAGGATGGAAGACGAAGTCACCGTGCCAGTTGAATTGCTGATTCCTCTTTTGGCACAGGGCCACGTTGCCGTTAACCTGGGTGTAACTCTTCTCATAATTGATCGAGCGGGTAACGAAGTTGCACCCTTTCTGCTTGAGGAAGAGATTCGAAGGAATATGCCTGTCGAGGTAGTCGAACTTGGTCTGCGTAAGGGGAATAGGAGCAGGATATTTGAAATCCACCGGGCTCTTGAATCCAATGCAGTAGATTCGCTCACGGCTTTGCGGAACGCCATAATCTTTACTGTTGAGTACTTGGAAGTAGACTTGATAACCGCAGTCTTGCTCGAAAGTCCTTTTAATCACGCTCCAGGTACGGCCGCGGTCGTGATTCAGCATTCCCTTCACGTTTTCGAATATGAAGACCTTTGGCTCGCATTCGATAACCACTCGCGCGAATTCACGGAACAAGGTGCCACGTGTATCCTCGAAGCCGCCACGCTTGCCGCGCATTGAGAACGCCTGGCAGGGAGCGCCACCGACGAACAAGTCCACCTGACCTTTGAATGGCTTTGCGTCAAATCTGGTGATGTCGTCGTGCCAGCGGGATTCGTCAAGGGGATAATTCGCAAGATATGCCCGTTTGCAGTCCGGGTCAATATCTCCGGCGAACTGAAGTTGTGCATTCAACCCAAGCCGGTGGAAAGCATGCTCAATGGCCCCAATCCCACTGAAAGATGTGGCGAGCCTGATGGTCCTTCCGGGGAAGGCGAGAGGTCTCGTCAGCCAATTGGCGGGATCAGCGTCAAGGTTTGCTTTGGTATTTTGGATTTCGCTATACTTGTTCTTCATTATTCTATCCCGTATTTTGTAATGTCCAGCTGCTTAAGGATAGCAATCAGAACATCGACTACGATGCTGTTGCCGGCTTCCTGATAGGCCGCCGTATCTGGGGTGACAATCTCGAAACTGTCCTTGAATCCCATCAGCCTCATGCACTCCCTGGGGGTCAGCTTTCGAATACCGTCAACCCCCTTGTCTTTCCGATAAGTGACGTAGTTGTCCACACCGGCCCGGTGCATTTTGTGCATGGACTGCAGTAGAGGACGAGCAACGTCGAGGTCAGTCTTGGTGGATGTGCGGAAATTCTTCGTGCCGCTGGAAAGAACATACTTGGCAACCTTCTCTGACAAATAGTACTTATCCTCGACATTCCTGACCCTGAACACAAATTCGTTGAAAGCCTCGTGTCCGTTGAATCTCCTGCCGGTCGGTGAGATGAACTTCAGGCCACGCCCTCTGTCGTAATACTGCGTATCCGTCCAGTCCTCCAGGAAGTCATACATCTTGTACTGAAGGGGTATCGGTGCGGGATAGAGGAAGTTCGTCTTCTTTCTGAAGCCTACGCAATACAGCCTCTCACGGTGTTGGGGAATGCCGTAATTCTTGCTGTTGAGCAACTGGTAATGGACATCGTATCCGCAATAGTCCTCAAAAGTCCGCTTGATGACTTCCCAAGTCCTGCCGTGATCGTGTTCAAAAAGGCCAGCAACGTTTTCGAAAATGAAAACCTTCGGGCGGCATTCCTTCACAACACGTGCAAATTCGCGGAACAATGTACCACGAGTATCATCGAACCCACGCCGGGCACCAACGAAAGAGAAGGCTTGGCAAGGTGCTCCGCCGACAAACAGATCTACCTGATTCCTGAACGGCTTAGCGTTGAACTTATAAATGTCATTGTGCCACCTTGTCTCTTCTATATCATAATTTGCGAAATAAGCCCTTTTGCAGTTGGGCTCAATGTCTCCAGCGAAAAGTATCTCTGTCCTCAGCCCCAAACGTTGGAACGCGTGCTCTATGGCTCCGATTCCGCTGAAGGAGGTGCCCAAACGAATTGTACGGTCAGGATAGGCGAACTCACGCTCAGTCCATATCCGGCCTTTTGTATCCAGATTCTCAGGTGTATTTTGCATTATATGGATGCTCTCTTGCTTTTGCGGGGATAAATCCCCTAATAAACCAACAAATTTACACATTTTATCCCAATTTATAAATAATTGAATCGTAAGTCGCATTCAATCAGCCCCGAAGGACTGCCCCGAACGTCCGTCCGGGGCACCTTCTGGCTAACATTTCCTGTACTCACCGTGCTTGACCTGCACGACTTCTCCGGCCTGGATCGCCCGCGCTACCTGCCTCCGGACTGTCCGCAACGTCTTGCCGACCTGCTTGGCCACCGTCTTCATATCGTCGGTCTTGAAGTAGCCCGGCAGCGCCGCAAGGATGGTCTTGCGGGTGGCGGAAGAGTAGGAATCGGCGACAGCGATGCCCTCTGGTCGCTCACGGTCCAGGACGTTGAAGATGTAATCATTATGCGTGGAAATGACCCGGATAATTTCCATCGTGGCATCGAAATCTACGTCCTCGCATTCGACGCATTCCTTGATCGTACCGGCGTCCATCATCCGCAGGGCGGTCAGAACCATCGCGATACGGAGAAAACACCAGGCGAGGCGGTGAGAGCTGGCGGAGTAACGGTCACCGTTGAAGTCCTGCATCCGTTCTTTTTCCAGGGCGAAAAAGTCGTTGAACTTGCCGATCTGTGGCAGCGAGAGCCTGAACAGAATCTTAGGTTTGTCCTCCAGCTTTTTCGTAAACGCACTGAACTCCTCGCCGATGGCATCAAAAGTATCCTCCAGCGGTTCATCGCCGCCGTATGAGTCGAATCCGTCGAGCCACTCGGGCGTTGAGTTGATGCAAAAGAACATAAACCTGGACAGCAGGCCGTTTTCGGAATCCCGTATCAACGATTTCACTTGCTCCGGCGTGCCTGACAGAACCGTGGACAGACGCGGATTTTCGATTTCCCGCTCTTCTCCGTCGTCTCCGCGGCGCAGGTACCCGAAACTCTCGTGCGCGAAGGCTTTGCGGAATGAATCCGAGTAGTTGCCGAAGTCGCTGTTGAAAGTGTTGACCACGGTGTCGCCTTCGGTTTCAAACAGCAACAGGTTGCCATTCTCGGCCATTGCCTGGGCAAATGAGGTTGCGCTGGAGTTGGCCGGAACGCGCAAGAGCTGGATGGGAGGCTTCTCAGGCGGGTCGATGTTCTCACCCTTCTTCTGCCGCTTGTACCGCGCATACTCTTTCTTGTATTCGTCCTTGGCAGTGAGCCAGCGGTCCAACTTCTCCTTGTGAATAGGCTTGACCAGACGGAAACAAAAGTCGAGTTTTCCCTTGCCCGCACCCGCCGGTCCGGGGACGAAGAGATACATGTTGGGGAAGATTGTCTTGCCGAAGTAAACTGTTCTGAAGGGCAGCAGGGCGGAGCTGAGCGTAGCGATGCTGCCGATGAGAACAAGGCTGCGTTCCTGCGACGTGAGCATCAGTCCGGTGACCTTTTCCAGGAGTCCGGGGAGATTGGCGAAGACTGATTCCGGGAACATCAGCAAAGCCGGCATTTCCTCAGGGTCATCTTCGGAAAGGGACAAAGGGACATTTTTGTCACTTTGACCTTTTGAACTTGATGCGACTTTCATCGTTCGCGGGGCGTTCCCGGTTCGTTCCAGGGTAACTCCCTGATTCTTGGCAAGATAGAACAGGGTGCCGATGTCGGTCTTTCCCTGGTTGGACTTGAGGCACTCGTCGTACTTCCTGTCACTTTCGGCCTGGTCGTACCCCGGGTAGAGGGAGGAGATGTCGTGGAAATATCCGCGGCCTCCTTCGCCGAATTCTCCGGCCAGCGCGAAGCCTACCTTCAGCCAGTCGTTGTAGTCGGCGGTGATGTCGGCTCCGGAGGCACGGAGCGCCGCAATGAGGGCTTCAACCCTGGATGCGGTGTCCGTGTCCGGAGCGTTTAAGCCTGCAGCCGGTGTGGGCTGCGGGTGCTGCTGGGAGGGCTTGTCGCCCTCATTCAGCAGATCCATTAAGAAATCTGGAGATGTCATAGTCAAAATCGTCTTCGATGAAAAATGGATTCAGGAATGCGTCGGGGTCGAACGGCAAAAAACACGCACGGCAGATGTCCTTTCCGGAGGGGTCTGCCTCGTAGCCGTAGGCGTGCCGGACGTAGTTGCTGAGGATGGTGAAGAACTCGCCGTAGGTGAAGGGCGTGCCGTCGGGCTTGGTCTGCCCGACAGGCAGGTTGACAAACCATTTGACGCCATCGCCTGACGGGGAGCGGAATGCCAGGACCGTTTCGAAGTTGTCCTCGTTGGCCAGCAGGAGGACCAGCCCGTCGGGGTCGGAGATGTGGTCGAAATCGACGACCATATAGCCGCTGGCCTGGATCAGGTCGCTCTCCTTGCGGGAGCGGAAGAGGCCTCCGGGGGTCACGTAGTCGAAGTTCGCGGCCTTAAAACGGCTGCGTTCCTTCGGGTCGGTGATGGAACGGAGGGTTTCCGTGTTGGCCTTGGCGTAGTCCGAGGTGATGTACTTGTAGATGTCCTGCGGGGAGGCATCACGGCAGGGCCTGGTGTTGCGGATGGGACGCCGGAAGAAGCTCATCCTTGCGCATGGCGGTAGTTCGGGCTTCGCCGGCTCCGGCTCGGCCTGCTGCTCTTCCTGCTTCTCGAACGAGGTCTTCCGCGGCTCCTTGATGTAGAGTTCCTCTGCCAGGCGGGCAATGAGCTGTTCCGGCGTGAGGTCTTCGCCGCGCTGATGGTAGTAGGCCGTGGCGAGCGCGAGGGCGTCACCATCGAGCAACTGGCCATCGGGATAATGATAGCGTGCGCGATACTCGGCCATCTTGGTGCCTTCCACGGGGATTCGGTCAAAGGTGACTTCAATGATGCTGCCATCGGCCCAAACGGGGTCGGGGCAGTCACCGCAGTTCTGACCCTTGACGTGCATGATGTGATCCGGGAACTCCTTGCGGATGAGGTGCTGGATGATGTCGGAACCACCGTTTGTCTTACTGAGGAGCCATTCTTTAGTCATAGTGCAGGTCCTCCAAGTTGATGTGGTGCGACAAGCGTTCCTTCTCCTCGGGCGTTAGTTCGTCCAGGGTCATGTAGCCTTCCTTCAGCATTTCTATCTGCATGAAGGGACAGTGGCGGAGGATCTGTGCGTACGGATCATCCGGGTTGTTGAGGATGAGCTGGTGCAGGACCTCGCTGATGTGCTTGGGCTGGCTCATAAGGCACCTCCTTTCTGAGACATCAGTGTCTCGATGTCGGAAATGCGGTATCGGTCGAAGGAACCGAGCCGCACGGGGACGAGGTATCCGCATTTCTTCCAGCGCCAGAGTGTGGCGGAGGATACCTTGAGTTTCTTCATCGCCTGTTCACGGGTGATGTACTCATCGTCGGCATCCACCGGCTTTGCCATCTGGCTTTCACGAAGGTCCTGGAGCAGCTCTTCCTTGAAGGAACGGCCCGCCTGCAGTAAGTCTGACAATTTAACCGAGATTGTCGTTCCGGGGCAGTTCTCTGCCAACGCTATTAAATCAAGAGTTTCCATTATACCTTGTTTTAATAGTTGCTCCTCCCAACGAAACAACAAACTGCGGAGGAGGGGCCCGGCGGGAAACGGTTGTTATCTTTATCTGATTCCCAGGGTTTTCCGATACAAAAATAATTTGATTAAATGGGGTGAAATGCGTGTTTTCACACAGATGACGGTGGGTGATAACACAAATAAAACCGCTTGGTTATCAAGCGGTTACAAGGGCGGATGTGTAAAGATGTGTAATTTTAGTTTTTCGCCCGGGTGCCTGCGATTTCAGCCTTTTTCTCCTGGGCGCGGGCGATGACTTTCTTACCGAGTTTGGTCTGCCTTACGTTATCGGCAAGGGCCGGGTCAAGGCCGGCGACGGAGAGGAAGTTGCGGAGGAGGCTGGCGAAGTCCTGCTCGTTGGTCTTGAACCAACCTCTGCACCCCGTGGCGAGAGCACCGTAATAGGTGTGGACGCTCTTCTCGCCGGAGACCTCAAGAATATGGTTGAGCAGGAGGCGGGCCTTGTGGGGCTTGCAGTTCCTGTTGTCAAAGAGGGCGAGGAACTGGTCCTGGGTGAAGTTGCCGGAGCCGGACTGATGCGGACGCCGGCAGCTGGTAAACGGCTGCTCCGGGACGATGTCTGACTGACGGTTGGTCCATTGCCGGATTTCGTCCACAAAGTCCACAACGGACCAAAGGAGTTCGGCTTCGTTGCCGTGGTCCTGTGCGTCGAGGTATTCCGCGAGGTTTTGGATGGGGTCGAGTTCTATGTCCAGGAATTCGATGGCGGAATAGTAATCGCCAGAGCCGGATATGATGCGCCGCCTGCAGGATTGGAGGGTGTCCGTGTCAAGTATGACGGTAATTCCGTCCGGAGAGTCGCAGTATCGGCCCAGGAAGTACCTGACACCGGAGAAGGCCTCTTCCGGCTGGAGACCTTCGGTGTCGAGTATCTTATCGGCAGCTTGCGAGAGCCGGTTGATGGCGTCGATTATGTTTTCTGCTTCCGCATCTATCATAATGATGCAAAGATACCGCTTTTTTACAGGAGTTTAGTCATGTCGCTGATCATCTCGTCGTCGATGTCGCGGTAGCGGGCGAAGGCGCGGGAGCCTTCGGCGTGGCCGGAGAGCTTGCCGACGAGGTTGGGGTCTTTGACCTGCTTGTAAAGGTTGCCGACGAAGGTACGGCGGGCCATGTGAGAGCTGGCCACATCGCAGATGGGCTTCATTTCTGTCTTTCGGGTGATGGTATCGAGGACCGGAACCATCCTGGTGATGCCGCAGGCACGGAAGACTTCCTTGATGGCATCGTTGTATTTCTGCTGGGAGATAAGGGGAAGGAGGGCCTTGTCGTCATTGAGCTCACCTTCGTATTTGCCGATGATGGCAAGGGCGGTGGGGTGCAGGTAGACCTTGACGGTGCGGGGGTTCTTCTTCTTGGTCTTCTCGGGGATGTACTCGATGGCGGTGCCGTAGGAATCCTCGACCAGGTTGTCCCTGGTCATCTTATAGAGGTCACCGATACGGCAACCGAGGAGGCATTGGAAGACGAAGACATCGCGCTGGCGCTCCAGGTGAGGCTTCTCCGAGAGATCGAAGTTGTAGATGGTGTCCCGCTCCTGGGTGGTAATATAAATAGGTGTGCCGTATTTGTCCATGCCCAGCTTGAAACCGCGGAAGGGGTCGTTGTGCGTGTACCCCTGCTGCAGGGCCCAGTTGATGAAGGCGCGGATGATTTTCATGGTGTAGACAAGATAGTTCTGGCCGCGCTCTTCGGGATAGCGGTATTCAGGGACTGTGGCATATACGGCGGCGTAGCGCTTGACGGGCTTGCGCTTGCCTTCCTTGTCGACGGTGAAGAACTTGTGCTCGTCGCGGATGAAGTCGCGGATCTTCTCCAGCTCAAGGTTGTCCAGCATCTCGAAAGAGAGGGAGCGGCCGGTGTAGAGTTCGTAGCGCTTGAGGATGCGCTCCATGACTTTGTAGTGGCGATAGCGCGGGACGGAGAGGTCGGCCCCGTCGATGAACTGCTCGTAGCGCTCGAAGAAGGTGTGTTCTTCCTCCACGGTGTAGTTCTCGGGGTATACGACACGGTCCACGATGTCCTGTGCCCAGCCTTCCTGTATGGTGTCGCGCTGGGTAGCCTGGAACTTCTCGATAAGCGTGTTGCAGATCAGATCGACCTTGGATTTTGCCAGCTGCATGGCGGCAACTTCCTTCGTGATGATGCGCGCGTCTATGACAATCTTGCGCGTTTTGGGCTTGAAGTATTTTGGGTAGATGAAGACCCTGGACTTCACGCGCTGAGAGAAGTTCCCGCAGCGGAGCTGTATGAGAACCTCGGACTGCTTGGTCGTTTTGTCGACCTTGGAGGAGAGGGATAGTTTTGTGTTAGCCATAGTAACATTTCTTATTTATTGAACCAACACAAAGATACAAAATGTCCGGCAGGATGGCAAAAAAGTTGGGACAAAAATATCAGTTTTTGTCCCAATAATCGAAAACACCTGATTTTTACGGAAAACGATGGAAAACGGATTCAGACTTTGTAAGTGATTGATATTGTTTTCATTAGGTGCGTAAGTTGTTGGTTTTGTGGGGGTTATCCAGCGCTCTTGTTTTCATATTTTCAGCCCCCGCCCGGGGCACAAGCAAACTGATTGAATTTCAATCAGTTTGCTTTTTTTGTTACGATCCGGCTCCCTTCAAGCTATCAGTCCTTCGCCAAACGACGATCACCGCCAAACGACGGTTTTTCGCTAAAACAGGGGACGTTGTCCCTTCTCTTTCGCTCTCTGTCCCATCGGGAACAGAAAGATTTTAGCAAATAGCTGACAAACAACCATTTAAGTAGATATTCCGGTTGTATCGCGGCAAAAAACGATGAACTTATGCCGATACTTCGGCAAAAACCTGTATAGGGTGCGTGGCCGCAACTTTCGCCAAAGTGTGCGCACACAAGACCAGCCAGATGCCATATAACACAGGATAGCCGCGCGCACGAGCCTTTCAACTGCGGGTGCGCGCAGCAAAACCGTATCCCAGGTTGTATATGGCAGGTCTGGTGCGCACACTTTGGCGAAAAACATCGCCAAGTCGACATAATCGGCGGGGATCTATCCAGTCGATGCCGTGTTTCCGGATGCTGTTTCGCGCAGACTTCCTGGATCCCCGCCGGCGTCATGTCACGGCAGATTGTTGAAAGGAATGACTTCTAGACGGAATTCCCGCATTGAATCGTGTATCCCCGGAACCGCCACTGATGTCTCCGATTACAGTTTGCGATTCATTCTTAGGTCTTTAATTCTGCAGATTCTTCCGCAAAGTTCGGTTTTTCTGTTTCAATCCTATCATAAATACTGGATCTTCGTATCCGAAGGTCATATTGATTTATGAAATAATTTTCAAAAAACTACGGCTATTTCAAAAATTAGCCGTATATTTGTCGTGAATTATACGCCTATGACAAAGTTTTATCAAGACATCTCTGCAAGCGGAGGAACGATACGGACGCATGAGCTACGTGAGCCCAGGGCTTACTATGGGATCAACAAGGGTATCAAATCCGGTGATGTCATTAGAATCAAGAATGGTGTTTATATGCTCCCGGAAGAACTGGCGACCACGATGGTCGATGTTGAAAGAATCGTTCCCGGTGGTGTAGTTTGCATGTATTCCGCATGGGATTATTATGGACTTACCACTCAAATCCCTGACGGATTCTACGTCGCTA
>Ga0208297_1001877_pt1 | contig 15324 bp, 15 predicted proteins | sample LMS_cellobiose_e_FD_187367 | JGI IMG/M metagenome (GOLD analysis project Ga0208297, IMG submission 187367) | Rumen-fistulated moose microbial communities from Alaska, USA - LMS_cellobiose_enrichment (SPAdes) (version 2) | ecosystem: Host-associated > Mammals > Digestive system > Stomach > Rumen... | reverse complement strand
TAAAAGTGTTGGGGAAATCAATCAACTGATTCCGCTGCTCACTTGCGGCAACCTTGAAAAAGTGAAGGCCGAGATTTCAGAACGATTACATGAAAAAGTTTGACTTAAGTCCCGATAGGTCCACCAAAAGGCAGGAAAGCCCGTAGTCATTGAGACTACGGGCTTTCCATTTGGTTTCAGTGCTTTTCCGGCGTTTTCATGCTTCAAATTTGTGAAGAATATTTCAATAATTTGAGACACATTTCAGTATCTGGAAACGGAAATCGCTAACGATTAGCCGCGATCTATCTCGGAGATAAGACGCTCGACCTTGCGGCGCTTTTCGTCCAACATTTTGACAATCTCCCTTCTCCCTCTTTTTGATTACAGCATACCTGTCAATATGAGCGTTGTCTTTGTCAGCGAAACAGCAGCGCGCTCGTGATGCCGAAGTAGACGAGCAGGGAGAGCGCGTCGACGATGGTGGTGATGAAGGGGCTGGCCATGACGGCCGGGTCGAAGCCCACCTTTTTGGCGCACATGGGGAGCGTGCAGCCCACGACCTTGGCGATGAGGACGGTAACGGCCATCGTCGTGCAGACGACGAAAGCGGTCATGGGCGTGATGGCGCTGTTGCCTAAAAGCAGCCGGTCGATCGTCATGATCTTCAGAAAGCAGAGCGCCGCCAGCGCGACGCCGCACAGGACTGCCGTCTGTATCTCCTTCCATACGACGCCGGGCAGGTCGCGAAATTCCAGCTCGCCGAGGCTCAACGCGCGGATGATCGTCACCGACGCCTGCGAGCCGGAGTTGCCGCCCGTGTCCATGAGCATGGGGATGAAGGCCGTCAGCACGACCTGGGCGGCCAGCGCGCTTTCAAAGCCGGTGATGATCATGCTGGTGAAGGTGGCCGACACCATCAGCAGCATCAGCCACGGGATGCGGTGCTTAAAGAGGTCCAGCGCGTTTGAGCGGAGGTAGGTCTTTTCGGACGGCGTGATACCGGCCATGATCTCGATATCCTCCGTCGTCTCCTCCTCGATGACGTCCATCGCGTCGTCGAAGGTCACGATGCCCACCATACGCCCGTCCGTGTCGACGACGGGCATGGCGAGGAAGTTGTAGCGCGAGAGCGTCTGGGCGACCTCCTCCTGGTCGGTCAGGGTTCCCACGGAGATGACGTTCCCGTCCATGATCGATGACACCGGCGCGTCGTCGTCGCGCGTCAGGAGCAGGTCCTTGACGGAGACGGTGCCGACGAGCTTTCGGCCCTCCGTCACATAACAGGTGTAGATCGTCTCCTTGTTGACGCCGGTTTTTCGTATGCGCTCGATCGCCTGCGCGACCGTCTCGTCGGGGTGCAGGGAGATATACTCCGTCGTCATGATGGAGCCGGCGGAGTTTTCGGGATAGCGCAAAATCTCGTTGATCTCCCGGCGCTTCTGCGGGTCCGCCTGCGCGAGTATCCTTTTGACGACGTTGGCCGGCATCTCCTCCACGAGGTCCGCCGCGTCGTCGACGAAGAGCTCGCTGACCACCTCGCGCAGCTCGGTGTCCGAGAAGCCGACGATCAGCGTCTCCTGCGTGGCGGGGTCCAGCTCGGCGAAGGCGTCCGCCGCCGTCTCCTTCGGTAAAAGCCGGAAAAGGATAGGGATGCGTTCGCGGTCGAGCTTTTCAAACACGGCGGCGATATCCGCCGGGTTCATAGTCGCGAGCATCTCCTTCAGCGTCTTGTATTTCCGGCCGTCTAAAAGCGCCATGATGGTCTTTTCCACTACCGCGTCGCGTACTGCCATCGGAAATTCCTCCTTTTCGTTTCGATAAGTCCGGAAAGTCCGACACACGGCACAAGGCCAAAGCTATACGATTCGGTTCAAGGACGGAAACGCGCGAACGGCGTTTCCGTACTGTTACTTCGGCCCGCCGTCGTGCCGGTACCGCTTGCGCCGTCCATGACGTTCCCTCCCTTCATTTTTCCGATTTTCTCCCTCTCACCATACGCCCGAATGGGCCGTTTGTCAATCAAAAAAAACCGAAAAAAACGCCAGCGAAAACCCAGTGAAGCGGTCCTCGTCGGAAGTCTTTTTCGGCGGCGCGGCGTTATCTTTTCAGGTCCTCGCTCAAGGTCTCCGGGACGCCGCGCGGGCCGCGGACGGCGAAGATGCCGTAGTCGCTTTTCAGGCGCTCGAAGGGAAAGCGGTCGGGCTTATAGCGCTTCAGGAGCCTGATCCTCATGAGCTTTGTGATGGTCAGCCCGTCGCGCTCATAGCGGAAGGGGATGTCCGTCTCCGTCACGCGGCACTTATACAGCAGCGCGGACACGGGCGCGCCGACGTACAGGAAGACGATGTCGCCCTTTTTGATGCCGCGGCCCTGCTTCCAGTCGATCTCCTTCTCACGCTCGAAGGCGCGGATGATATCGTAGTACCGGGGATTGGACGGGACGAGCCACTCTTTCGGCGGGCGGAGCGCCTTTTTCGTCTCGGACGAGGCCGTCGCCTCGAAGCTCGCGTCGATCAGACCGCAGATGTCCGGCAGAGGAACGGCGCCGTCCAGCAGGACCGATATCCAGTTCCCGCGGCTTATGTGGTAGCCGGGAAAGTAGCCGTCCTGCCGGCAGAGCAGATCGCAGAGCAGCGCGTCGCCCAGCTTCACGTTGAGCACGTCTACCGCGTCCTCGCCGGCAAGACCGAGCCGCGAGCGCGGGATATCCATCACGATCCCGTACCATTTCCGATTGTCCGCGTGCCGGAAGACGGCATAGCCCGGATAGCGCGCCCAGAGATACTCGATCTCGCTTTTGTATTTTTTCCTGACGTAGCGGAATACGTCCTCACGCAGGGACTGACTCATGGCTTTCTCCTGTCTTGCTTTATACTGTCCGCCCGCGCCGGAGAGCGCAGGCCAAAGAAAAGGGACGTCGTCTGCCTGTCACGCCTCTTCTATACTCCAGATATCGTCAAACGGGACGGCGGTCCCGTCCGCCAGATACAGCACGCCGCGGTGCTCGTCGAGCTTTTTGACCGCCCCGGTCGCCGTTTGGTATCGTCCTCCCGATTTCCTCCCGTCGGCCTCAAAAAAGACGACGGTGACGCCGGGGTCGGCGGGGAGGCGCAGCCGCAGCTCGTTCAGCCGTTCGTTTATCGTCCGCTTCCCGTCCTCCGACAGCTCGCGTTTTTCCTCCGTCAGGCGGGCCGTTTCCACGATCGCCGCGTCGTAGCCGGTGAGCGCGGCAAACGGGGAGAACTGGGCAGCCCGGTCGATCAGGGGCATCGGCGGATGGCGCTCGGAAACGTGATGAGGCAGGTCGATGATATCGTCATACCGATGGGAGATGTCCATTATGCCTTGTGCCCTCCGATCTGCCTGTTGCGGTCCCGTCCGGTCGCGCCCTCCTGATAGCTCGTGCCGTGGAGGATGGAGTTTTTCCCGTAGCGCCGCTTGATGGCAAGCATGGCCTGCTGCAGCCGCTTTTCCTTTTCCAGCCGCTTTTTTTCCTCATCCTGCCGCCGCTGCGCCGCCTCCCGGTCCGTAAAAAGGTCCAGCTGCTCATAGGCGGGCTTTTCCGACACGGTATCGGCCGGAACGACGTGGTTGGCCACCGTGTATATCCTCCGCACCAGGAGCCGCGGGTCGACGATCCTGTCGTACAGCCGGAGCATGGCGTCCGTGACCAGCCTCGTGCTGGAGGTCCGCCGTCCGATGTTTTCGGAGCCGTGCGCCTTTTTCGGGACCTTGCGGCCGTACCGGTCCTGCGCGGTCACGCCTTCAAAATCCGCCGTCACATTTTTTGCGTCGTAGCAGACCGTCAGTATGACCTGGTCCGTCACGAGGCCCTTTTCGACCAGGTCCATGACGAGCCCCTCGGTCATCTCGCGCACGATGATACGCGCCTTCTCGGCTGTGTACGGCTCTGCCAGGACCTGGCCGGCGCTGAGGCTGCCGCTCTCCGGCCTGTACGCCTTGATGTGCTTCATTTCACAGGGCTCCCAGCCCCAGGCGTGGTCGATCAGCAGCTCCGCGTTGACGCCGAAGAGCTTATAGAGGAGCTCCTCGTTCCGTCTCTCGCCGGGGCCTCCGACCGAGCAGCGGGCCACGTCGCCCATCGTATACATGCCGTTTTCCGCCAGCTTTCTCGCGTAACCCCGGCCGATACGCCAGAAATCGGTGATCGGCGTATGCTCCCACAGGTATCGGCGGTAGGTCCGTTCATCCAGCTCGGCGATGCGGACGCCGTCCCTGTCCGCGGGGATGCGCTTGGCCCAGATATCCATGGCGACCTTGCAGAGGTAGAGGTTGGGGCCGATCCCGGCGGTGGCGGTGATGCCCGTCGTTTTCAGCACGTCGCGGATCATCAGCATGGCGAAATCGCGGGCGGTCATGCCCCTCGTCCTCACATATTCGGTGGCGTCGATGAAGACCTCGTCGATGGAATAGACGTGGATGTCCTCCGGCGCGGCGTATTTCAGATAAATGGCATAAATGCGGGTGCTGTACTCGATATAATAGGACATGCGCGGCACGGCGACGATATAGTCCAGCTCGAGCGACGGGTCCGCCGCCAGCGCCTCAGCGTCGGTTGAGCTCCCCGTAAACGCGTGCCCGGGGGCATTTGCGCGGCGGCGGGCGTTTATCCGCCGCACCTGCTGCACGACCTCGAAAAGGCGGGGCCGGCCGGGGATGCCGTATGCCTTCAGGGACGGCGAAACAGCCAGACAGATCGTCTTGTCCGTCCGGCTCTTGTCCGCCACGACCAGATTGGTCGAGAGCGGGTCCTTCCCCAGCTCCCGGCACTCGACGGAAGCATAGAAGCTCTTGAGATCGATGGCGATATACACTTTTTCCGGCATTTGCGTTCACCTGCGGCGCGCGGGGCGCCGCTGTCGAGCCATATCGGTCAAAGAGACGGCTGCCTTCTCAAAGTCGATCGTACAGAGGCCGATTGCCAGGCCGCCGGCACGAAGGGCATCCTTCCATGGCCTCCGCCATCGGCGTTCCTCCCGGTCTGTACGATCTCCTGCACTAAAAAAATATAACAGAGTTTCCGGGGGAAATCAACTGCGGCGTTGCCGCCTGAAGCTGCCGGATTATTCAAAATCAGTCCGCAAAGCCCTCTATCTTGTCCGAAGACAAGATGACGATCGCCAACATTAGAACAACTATATCAAAAACGAGATTTTTTCTTGATTTTATATTCCCAATATGTTATATTTTAATAGAATCGAATGGGAGTTGTTGACCGTGCCAAAGGATAATGAAACAGTCGCCGAAGAACTGCTGAAGTGGGAGAGCTTCCTGCACGGATACGCCCTTCCCCGCTGGGAGGACATCCCGGATATCGGGTTGTATATGGAGCAGGTCATCGTTCTGCTTACAAAGTATTTGGATTTTGCCCCGCAGGATGCGGCGGAAGAACCGATCATTACGGCGGCTACCATCAATAACTATGTCCGAAAAAAGCTCATGCCCAAACCGATAAAAAAGAAATATTACCGCGTCCACATAGCCCGCCTGATCGTGATCTGCTTACTGAAGCACAGTTTGCATATTCCGGATATTCGTGATTTTCTCCAGGCGGAATCGGTCAAAAAGGATTTCCGCTCTGTCTATGAAGCGTATGCGCAGCGTCACCGGGCGGCCATGAAATTCTTTGTTGACCAAGTCCATCTTGCCGCCGCAAGCGTCTCAGACGCAAGGACGACGAGCGAGCCGGCCAAAGGAGATGTAAGTGAGCTGATTGCTTTATCTGCCATTATAAGCGGCTACACAAGGCTGCTGACAGAGAAGCTGTTGTTCCTCAAAGGCAAAACTCCGGAAGACGAGGGCGGCATGAAAGAAAAAACAGAAATGGACGCGGTGCCGGTATAGGCTGCCGCGTCTTTTTCTGCGCAAGGCAGGAAAATAGTATCTGTTCGGTCGCCGGTCGACCTGTAGCCCGAATGAAAGCATGTGTGCCGTACTTTTGTTCTTCGACAAAGGAGGGATAAAATGACTAAACATGAGGTTGAATGGGTGCAATGCCCGATATGTTCCAGCAAGACCAGGGTCAAGATCCGGGGAGACACGATCCTGAAAAACTTTCCTCTGTTTTGCCTGAAGTGTAAATCGGAAACGATGGTTCACGCGGAAAATATGAAAATACCCGTTATCCGAGAGTCTGACGCCGAAACGCAGAGCCGATAAACCGTGAGACCCTTCACGGTTTATCGGCTCTTTTTTCGTAGTTGTCCCTGCCTGCCGCGCGGGAGCGGGTACGGGTGAGAAAACAGCTCCTTTTATCTTGCTGAAATGAGGACGTTATGCTGAAAGTATTCAGAACCGAAAAGAAATATGCCATCACGCTGGACAGGGATATCCGCGCCGCGCAGGCGTGTCTGGATCTGTTTTCGGAGAAATTGCAGCTGCATCCGGTCATGGAGCCTTTCCAGGTGGTGATGGAAGTCAAGTACAACGGCTTTCTGCCGAGCTACATCAAGGATATGATACGCATGGTGAACGTCAGCGCGGTATCGATCGGAAAATACGCGCTTGGGCGATAACCATAACAAAAAGGAGAAAAGAGCATGAGAAAACTGATCCTGGAAATGTTCGAGTCCACGGGCAATCTGACTACAGAGCAGATATTCATCCGCATGGGCGTCGCCCTGCTGATCGGGGTGCTGATTTTTGTATCCTATCGAATTTCCCACGCGGGAACCATCTACAGCCGTAAATTCAATTTTACGCTGCTCATGCTCACGCTGCTGACAACCGGCGTCATGGCGGTCATCGGCAACAACCTGGCGCTGTCGCTGGGCATGGTGGGCGCTCTGTCTATCGTCCGTTTCCGCACCGCCATAAAAGACAGCCGTGACACGGCGTACATTTTCTGGACGATCATCGTGGGCATCTGCTGCGGCGTGGGGGATTTTATGGTAGCGGCCGTATGCAGCGGCGCAGTTTTTATCCTGACCGTGGTGTTCGGATACGCCAGAAACGACGACCGGATGCTGCTCATCGTACGCGGAAGCCGGGAAAGCGCGGGACAGGTTGAAGCCGTCGTCTTCAAATATTTCGGGACCAAAGCAAAAATGCGGGTAAAAAACACCACCGGCGAAGCGGAAGAACTGATATGGGAAATCGCCGGCGAACATCTGAAAAAGGCGGAAAAGGATAAGTTGCCGGTTCTGGACGCCCTGTATGAATTCCCCGGTGTGGAATATGCCAACCTGGTGGCGCAGAACGACGATATCAGGAGCTGAAGCGGGCCATGAGGGTGCCTTATCGCATACGTTATTTTATACTTGCTTCCCTGCTGACCGCGGCCTTTTTTCCTGGCGGCCGGCGCGCAGAGCGCGGACCGTCATTCCGGCGGCATATATACCAGTCGTTACTTTCAGCACAGGGACGCGCCGGTATGGGGGTACAGCGTCCTGTCGGTTTTTCCAACTCCGTCAGCTCCGATCCGCTTACATACAACGAGGACATCCGGATGCAGACGGCGAACTGCGCGCGGGATGAAGCATGCGGTTTTAAGGAAACGCGCGGTTTCGTATCTCGAAAAATCGTAAAAAAAGGCAAAAAAGGCCGCTGCAAAAAGCCTCCTGTCTGTCATGGCAAGACCCGAAAGAGCCTTGGAAGGACGTTCCCCGTAAGGACGCATCCCCTGATGCGTCCGAAAGCGCGGACGGAGCGATTCGGGCATCGCTCCCGGCAGCTCGGAATAACGGCTTGCTTTTCTTTTTGCAACGGTCCCTTTTTATGTTGTTCTGTATATCGATCAGCCCGGCTTCCGGCTCGCGCAGGGGACGGCCACGCAGCATTTTCCGCAGCCGGCGTGGGCGCGGCCGCTCGCGCACTTCGGCGCGGACTTGGCCATTTTCTCGATATACGCCGCGCACGCGGCCCCGTCGAACGCCGCCTCCGCGCCGCGGGAGAGGTCGATGGCCCCCGCCGGGCAGTTGCGCGCGCACTTGCCGCACTTGTCGCAGTAGTCGTAAAGCCCCTCGTATTTTCTCGGAGTCGCGTCGATCGGGCAGTCCGTCACGAGGCTTCCGAGCAGCACGGCCGAGCCCTTCTCCGTCAGGAGCGCGCCCGACGCGCCGAAGGTGCCGGCGCCGCAGACATAGGCGGCGTAAGCCTCCGACCAGCCGGCCCTGTCCCGCCCGTCCGTCAGGGGAACGGCGGCCTTGTACCCCTCCGCCTCCAGCGCTTCCGCAAGGCGGGCGAGCAGCGCCTTCATGGCGTCCTCCCCCTCCGTCACGCCGTGGAGCCACTCGTTCGAGGGGCGCGTGAGATTGACCGTGTTGGAATCCTTGATCTCCTGCGTGAGCGGCAGCGAGAGGGAAATGACGCTTTCAGCGCCCTCGAGCCAGTAACGGGGATCGGCCCCGTCGCCTCCGCGGGCGGCAAAAAGCGGATCGTCCGCCGCGCCGATCTTCACGAGCGGCTCCTCGAGAAGGCGCATCCCCTTGTAGAACGGCTTTAAGGCGTCCTCCTCCCGCAGGCGGTTATGCTCGTCCGTCTTGAGAAAGGACGCGGCCGTTTTTCTGATGCTTTCTATATCCATCGGTATCCCTCCGTTACTTGCCTGTTTTGCTGTCGAACGGCACGCGCTCCTGTCCGAAGAAGAACACGGCGCAGGTGCCGGGGCCGCAATGCGCGGCGATGATCGTGCCGATATCGCATATCTTGATCTCGCCGGTGATGTTCGGGAACCGCTCCCGAACGGCCTCGCGCGTCTTTTCCGCTATTTCGGGGCAGTTGGAGTTGCATACCCAGCATTTGCCGGAGTAGGCCGCGCCCCCTTGGGCGAACTGCTCCATCGTGTCCACCGTGCGCTTGATGGCGGCCTGCTTGCCGCGCACCTTGTCGTAGGCGACGATTTTCCCGTCCGCGTCGAGGCGCATGATGGGGCAGATGTTCAGGATCGTGCCGACCGTCGCGGCGGCGCCGGAGACGCGGCCGCTGCGCTTAAAGTGGCGCAGGTCGGTGGAGAAAAACTGATGATGCACGGTGTTGCGGTTTTGGAGCAGCCACTGCTCCGTTTCCTCGATCGTGCAGCCGGCGTCGCGCATATCGGCGGCGGCGTCGACAAACAGGCCGTAGCCGGACGAGCTGCAAAGCGAATCGACGACGACGATCTTCCTGTCGGGATACTTCTCCCGCAGCGCCTCGGCGGCCTTATAGGCGTTTCCGACGGACGGCGTCATGCCGGAGCCGAAGGCGACGTGCAAGAGGTCCCCCCGCTGTAAAAGCTCCTCGAAAAACTCTTGGTAGCGGAATTCGTTGATCTGCGAGGTGGAGGGCATCTTGCCGGCCTCCAGCATCGCGTAAAAGCGCGGGAGCGCCTCCGGGTCGCGGCCCATATCGTCCACATATTCCTGATCGTCGACCAGATAGGTATAAAACAGCACCGGCACGTCCCGGCTCTCCATATAGGCATACGGCACGTCCACGGTCGACTCGCACGACAGGATGAATTTTCTTTCCATGATGATGACCCCTTAAACGGCGTTCGGTACCGTTGGTTTTCCTATAATATTACTACCAACAAGTCTAAAAAACAAGGTCTTTTTGCATTTTTATCTGGGAGAAAATGCAAAAAAGGCGGCGGCGGCCCGCCTCTCCCCTGCCATTTGGCAATTCCGACGTTCGCGTTATGCGAAAAAGCCGGCAGGCGAAAGCCTGCCGGCCTTGTGAGGTCATGCGTCTGTGTGTCAGGCGATGCTGCCGAGATTCTGGAGGTCCGCCATCTCCGCGCCCATGTCGATGTAATCGGAGAAATCCGGGTACGTGATCGCCACGGACGAGCCGAGCGAATTGATGAGGAAGCTCATGTCCATCGTGACGGTGACGTCCTGCCCCTCGGCGCTGACCTTCATGGTCATCTCCTCGGTCATGGACAGGAGCTTGTCGGCCCGCACCGTGTAGACGACCTTTACGTCGCCGATATCCATCTGCATCCCGTCCGCCATGCCGATGCTCTCCAGGATCTCCTGCACGAGTCCTTCGAGCGCGTCGCCGCTGATGACGCATTCATAGAGCGTGTCGGTGCTCGTCTCCCGGGTCGTGACGCTCTTGAAGAAGGAGAGGAGATACGCGCCGTTTTCCGCCAGGAGCGAGCCGGTATCGTACTCCGCCAGCATCTCCTGCATCGGGCTCATATCCATCTTGAACTTCAGCTCCTCGGTACCCTCCTCCGCGGGGATGACCAGGTCGATGTAGCACCAGCCTTCCTGCAGCCACAGCTTCATCTCGATCTCTTCATCCAGAGCGGCAGCCTTGAACGCCATGGCGACCTTCTCCTTGAGGATATCCGTATCCTCCGCGGCCACCTTGATGTTGCCGTCCAGCGTCATGGGGATCGTCATGGTGATGCCGGATTCGACGGTGCTGATGTTCATCGAGAGCTTCAGATCGGCGTCCATGGCACCGCCCTCGCCCATGAGACCGTTCAGTTTTTCATAGGTGCTGAACTTATCCAGCATCGGCTTCGCGGCCTTTTCGTCCACGGCGCCGTCCTGAACGAGCTTTTCCAGCAGCGTCTGGCCGCCGCCCTTCACCTCCGTCGCCAGCGCCTGATAGGTCACGGCCGCGAGGTCGTCGCGCTTAAAATCGCCGGGGATGAGCGCGGAGAGGAAAAAGCCCTTCTTCGCGGCGAAGTCGGAGGCGTCGGCATACTCGAAGTCCGCGCCGTCCTGATAGCCCAGCGTGCGGAGCATGAACACGGCGTAATCGTGCGCGGAGCACGGAAGCGCCGAGCCGAATTCCGTCGCGCTCACGCCCTTCGTGAGGCCCTTGGTGTAAAGCCACGCGGCGTAGGGCGCATCCCACGAAACGTCTTTGAAAGGAGAGGCGATCTTGCCGGCTTCATAATCGGCCTGCGCCTCCTCCTCGGCGCCGAATAAGCGGACGAGCATGACGGCCGCCTGCGCGCGGTTGGGTACCTTGTCGAGCTCAAAGCCGTCGCCCGTCCCCTTGAGCATGCCGATGGCGCTCAATTCCTCGGCGACCGGCTCGTACTTGGCCGCGGAGGCGGGCACGCAGAGCACCGCCGCCAAAAGCAACGCGGCCAGCAGTATGGCAAAAAATCGTTTCATGTTTCAGTCTCCTTTCCTGTATGGGTCTTAACTGTATTACTGATTGTACCGTTTTTGCCCCTCTTTGTCAATAAACAGTCCCGGAGCGGGGTTGTCCTGCGCGCAAAATGCGGTGTATAATAAGAAGCGGTGATTACGATGACAGACGACGAAAAACTCCTCAAAAAACGCTTCCGGGAGCTCCATGACCGTGCGGACAGGCGCTCTATACCGGTCTATTCGGATTTCCTCACCATGGCGGAGCAGGATACGCTTTTATCGCTGGGCCTCTGCCCTTCCCCCGTGCTCGACGGCGGATATCCCGGCGCCGAACGGGCTCTCGCGCGCTTCGGTATGGAGGACGGGCGATTCCCCCCGCCCGCCGCCTGCCTGCTCATTTCCCCCCGCTCGGCCCGCTTTGCCGAAAAGCTGACGCACCGGGATTTTCTCGGCGCGCTCATGAGCCTCGGCGTCCGGCGCGAGACGCTGGGCGATATCGTCGTGACGGACAAAAGCGCGTATCTCTTCTGTCTGGAGACCGTCGCGGACTTCCTCTGCACAGAGCTCCGTGAGGTCCGGAAAACGCCCGTGCGCTGCGAAAGGACCGCCGTGCCGGACTCCCTCCTCACACCCGAGCCGGAGGAGCGCGAGCTGGTGGTCGCGTCAAAACGCGCCGACGCGCTCATCGCCGCCGTCTATAAGCTCTCCCGCTCGGAGGCGCAGGCGCTCTTCACTCGCGGGCTCGTCTTTATGAACGCGCGCCTCCTGGAAAACGGCTCGCGCGACCTTCAGGACGGCGATATCGTCTCCGTGCGCGGCTGCGGCCGGTTCGTCTTCGGCGGGATGCTCCGCGAGACGAAAAAGGGCAAAATACGCGCGCGGGTGATGGTGTACTGACCTGCACACGGGAAACGCTTTGTCTGCAAATCTAATGCCGCCGGAGGAAATCCTCCGGCGGCATTAAAATAGCCTCGCAGAGTTTCACGCCCGCAGGCGTGAAATAAATTCAAAATCCGTTTTTTCCGGGGACATGCGCCACGGGAAAAACACTTCTCAGCCCGCCAGTGTGCGAGCCGCCCTCGGGCGGCGAGTGCGCGCAGCGGGCTGTGATCCTTTCTCCAACGAGAGCCCAGCGAAGCGGGTCTCGTTGGATGATTTTACATCTTCTCCGGCGCGGTGACGCCGATGAGCGTCAGACAATTTTTAATGACGTCCCTCGTCGCCGCGGCGAGCTTTAAGCGCGCACAAAGCAGCCCCTCTTCCTCGCCCCGGATGCGGCAGGCGTTATAGAAGCGGTGGAAGCGCGCGGCGAGCTCCTGCACGTAGCGGTTTATCCGCGAGGGGTCCCAGTCGCGCGCGGAAAGGCGAATCTCCTCCGGCAGCAGCGCGATCTGCTTAAGGAGCTCCCGCTCCTCTGTCGCCGTCAGAAGCGACGCGTCGATGTTCTCCGCCCGCGGCACGGCATGGCCCTCTCCCTTAAGCATGGCGATCAGGCTGCATATCCTTGCGTGGGCGTACTGCACATAATAGACCGGGTTCTCGCTGTCCTCGCGGACGGCCAGGCCGAGATCGAAATCGAGGTGGCTGTCGCTCGCGCGGGAATTGAAGAAGTAGCGCGCGGCATCCACGCTGATCTCGTCGAGCAGGTCGCAGAGGGCGATGGCCTTGCCGGTGCGCTTCGACATGCGCACGACCTCGCCGTCGCGCATGAGGTTGACGAGCTGCATGAGCACGATGACGAGCCGATGCGAGCCGTCGAGGCCCAGCGCGTCCAGCGCGGCCTGGAGCCTCGCCACATGGCCGTGGTGATCGGCGCCCCAGATGTTCACCGCGATATCGAATTTTCGGCGCTCCAGCTTGTCGCGGTGGTACGCGATATCCGCCGCGAAATACGTGCAGAAGCCGTTGGCGCGGCGGAGCACGTCGTCCTTTAAGTCGAGCTTCTCGATCTGCGCGTCCGTCTTCCCCTCGGCCCGGTACTTCTCGCGCAAAAGCTCGCTCGTTTTGAGCCATAAAGCGCCGTCCTTTTCATACGTCCGGCCTTTTTCCGTGAGCTTTTCGAGCGTTTCGGCCACGAAGCCGCTCTCGTGCAGCGAGGATTCAAAAAACCATTTGTCGTAAAATATCTTATAGCGTTCGAGGTCGGCCCGCATCTTCGGGATATTGCGCCGGAGGCCGAATTCGCCCATTTTTCGCAGCCTCTCGTCTTCCGGGAGCACCTCCGCCCCGTCGCCGTTTTCCTCGCGGAAGGCTTTCGCCAGCTCGCGGATATCGTCGCCGTGGTAGCCGTCCTCCGGGAATGCGACGCTCTCCTCCCCGTGGATGAGCTGACGGTAGCGCGCGTCGATCGAGCGCGCGAACTTGTCGATCTGGTTGCCCGTGTCGTTCACGTAAAACTCGCGCGCGACCTCAAAGCCCGCCCTTTGCAGCACCGAGGCGAGCGAGTCGCCCAAAACGCCGCCGCGGGCGTTTCCCATGTGCATGGGGCCGGTGGGGTTGGCGGAAACGAATTCCACCATCACGCGGCGGCCGCCGCCGAAATCGCACGCGCCGTAAGTATCCCCCGACGCCTCGACGTCCTGGAGGACGCCGCCGTACCACGACGGCGCGAGCGTGAAATTGATGAAGCCCGCCCCCGCGACGGAGACGGAGGCGAAATAGCTGCCCGAGAGGTCCATCTCGGCGGCCAGCGTCTCCGCAATCTTTTTCGGCGGCATGCGCATCGCCTTCGCCGCCGACATGGCATAGGAGCAGGCGTAATCGCCGTAGACCGTATCCTTCGGTATCTCGATCGTGCCCTTTAGCTCCGCGCCGGGCGGGAGAAGGCCCTTCCCCGCCGCGCTTTCATACGCGCCGCGCACGAGCGCGTCTATCTGACTCTTGGCTTTTTCTATCATAGACATATCGTCACACTTCCCTGACGCTGATTTTGAAGATGTTGCGGCTGATCTCCGAGCTGTCCATGTCGATGACATAGTAGATGGAGAGATACAGGACGCCGTCCTTTTCCTCGCTTGACGCCTCGAGCGCAGACACGCCCATGCTGATGGCGCCGTAAGGCGTCTCGTACATCGTGTAGTGCTTCCGCCCCTCCTCGAAGACCATCTGCGCGTTCACGCTGCCGCTGCGCGTGAGGGTGATGAGCCCGTCCCGCGAGATCGTGAACTCCGTTCTGACGCCCTTTAAGCCGGTGAGCTCGCTCTCCATATAGCCGAACGATATCTCGCCGTCCTTCCGCTCGAGCTCCCCTTCCGTCACGAGCTCGTACTCCTCGGGCTCCTCGTCCGTCTCGTGGCGACCGGCGATCGTGATCTGAACCTTGTTTTTCACTTCCGTCCCCCATTGCTTTTTCTGTCTGTACAGAATTGTATCATACAATAGAACGGGCGGCTTGTCAAAGACTTTGCCGCGCCGGCGAGCGCATGAAGCGGCGGAGGCAGGCCTCCGGCGCGCCCATGCTCTTGAGAAATCCGATGAAGGCCCCCACGAGGACGGCCCCCGCGAACGTCCCCACGCCGACCTGGTACAGGCGGCCGTAGAGCAGGAGCGAGCCGACCGTCGCCGACGCGACGAGGAAGCAGTCCATAATGATCTTCAGCCGGCTGTAGGGCCAGCCGGATACCTCGGAAATGGCGCGCAGCGCGGCGTCCGGCGACAGGCACAGCAGCTCCGCCGCCATGGTGACGAAGATGCCGCTGCCGAGAAGCACGATGCCGAGGACGCAGTACAGCACGGCCCGGAAAATGCCGCCGTCCGGCAGAGGCGAGATCATCAGCAGCGTGAGGTCCGTCATGTAGCCGTAAAAGAGCGCCATGGGTATCTGCAAAAGCTGTACGGGCGCAAAGCGCCGGCGCAGCACGGCGACCTGCACGGCAATGGCGATGAAGCACAGTATCCATACGCCAGTGCCGACCGAGAAGCCGAGCGCCGGTGAGAACACCGCCGGGCAGCACCCCAGCGGCGACGCGCCGAGCTCCGCCTTGATGGAAAAGCTGACGCCCAGCGCGGAGAGAAAAAGCCCCGCGGCCATCACGATGAGCCGCCGGGTGAAATGATCCGGTAATTTTAGCTGTTTCACAATCATATCCCTTTCATTCACAAGGGATATGATACCCCTTTTGTCCGGTACTTGTCAACCGCCGGCACGCGAAAGGGCGGCAGAACGATGTAGGTGTTACAATGATGTGTGACAGCAAGTAAAAAAGAGTGGCGAATAGGAGAGGCCTGTATTAAGGTTGAGTTGACGAGACAAAACCGAAAGGCAGGTGCCACCCTATTCGCCATG
>Ga0208297_1001875_pt1 | contig 15361 bp, 13 predicted proteins | sample LMS_cellobiose_e_FD_187367 | JGI IMG/M metagenome (GOLD analysis project Ga0208297, IMG submission 187367) | Rumen-fistulated moose microbial communities from Alaska, USA - LMS_cellobiose_enrichment (SPAdes) (version 2) | ecosystem: Host-associated > Mammals > Digestive system > Stomach > Rumen... | reverse complement strand
TGGAGAAGGGAGTACTTTGATTTTTCAAGGCGGTAGCTTGGCCAATGGCACGCTTGTCGGTAACAAAACAAAGATTAAGGCCGATAACTATGAGATTTTTAAGCATGGACGCAGAACTTTTCGGGGCTATACGCTTTATGGAAGTTACAAGTATGCCATAAAGACCATAAACGCTATAGTTATTGAGGGGACTTGGAATAACGCTCAGTGTGGGAGTAAGTGGACTGGGATGGATGCCTTTACCCAAAACGAATGTGCAGGTCTAGCTATTAATAATTATATCCGACTTCATAAGCGTGGTGGCGAAGTTGCTTTTCCCGAAAATCAAGAATACTATGTCTATGAGCCTATTATTTGCACGGGCTATTCTGTTGATTTCAAAGAGTCGATAGTTAAGAGCATTAGCTTTACTTGTGTTGAAGATCATACAATCCAAATACCTAAAGAGGCTTCTCCTCGAGCCTTGAAAAGTCTTTACGGCATAGTTGTTTTTGGCGGTGATAATGCTTCCTTAAAGAATCTCGTCGTTGATGGTTGTGCCAGCACGCGGGACGAAGTCCCCACCTTTGGGACGGAGTGCCTACTCTCAATGAATACGAATACATCATGCATTTTGGAGAATATCGTGTTGAATGACGCTGTTGGATGCGGAATCTGCACCTATACTATTTCGGATTGTGTGTTCAGAAATGTCAAGATTAATGGATGCGGAGAACATGGTATATACACTCATGCCTACAAAGGAACACTTAAGTTTGATGGATGTAGTTTTATTAACTGCGGACAGAATCCTACATTATATAAAAAGAGAGGACAGTCTGCTTGCATAAAGTTCTTAGGGTCCAGAGACAGGGATTATTCCCAATTAAAAGATTTGAGGGCTTACTTTTCTCATTGTTTATTCCAGGCGAATAATGATGGTCTCGTTGTTGCTACGACTTACTCTGACTTGCCATATGCTGAGTTTGCCTATTGTGAATGGAGGGGCAAGGTGAGCGGTTATTCAGTTGTATCTTCTGATTTTGCTGAGAAGATAGGACATCTTATTGAGTACCGGTTTGAAAATTGCGTGAACCCTTGTTCGAAAATTAAATCCATAAACACAATTCGTCGCTTAAATAATTGTAGCGATGTCCATAATCCATTTGCTGATGCTGTGGAGTTGAGCAATTGTCAGATTATAGCCGGGTATGCCGATGTGGAGAACAATTATACAGGGGCTTTTCTGTCGGAATATGATAAACCCGTTGTGTGTAAGGATTGCTCCTTTGTCAAACAGGAGGGCGATTATTCGGTAAGAAATACGATTAAATCACCTCGCCCGATGACTTTTATCCGGTGCAAATGGACTTTTCCCCCTTCCGAGGCTTATAAGAACAAAGGCTCATATTATCTCGTGTTGTCTGATAAAAAGGGACAGAATTCTGTTTGTTTTGAATCGTGTGATTTTACTATGGATCAGTACCGAATGCTTTATTGCAATGATACAGATGTCGAATTCAAAAAATGCAATTATATAAGTTCATATGGTTCTCTTGTTGATGCCCAGGTGGATCAACCAAACAGGGTTCAAGTAACATCAATGAATAATGCGAAGAAATTACCAGTAGCCCGACATTTTGTGTCACGGGAAAAATGAGAATAAAGCGATAATAATGAAGACAATATTAACATTCGGAGTATATGATATGCTGCATATAGGGCATATTCTGCTATTTAAGCACGCGAAGGAGTTATTCCCTGGAGAAGAGTGCAGACTGATTGTGGCCGTCCAGGATGGGGATTATATCCTCAAGTACAAGCCAGGGACAAAGATGGTCTATACGACCGAGGAACGAATGTTTATGGTCAGTTCTGTCCGCTGGGTTGATGAGGTAGTGACATACAGGGATGTGGATGTTGATATTCAAAACATTCACTTCGATGTATTCGCGAAGGGACCAGACCAGAACCATGCAGGGTTTCAGCGAGCGATTGAATGGTGTGAGAAAAATCAGAAGGAAGTAATCATTATCCCCCGTACTGAAGGGATAAGTTCTACGTTGTTAAGAGAGTATTCCAAGCTTAAGTGATGACTCAATGAGGAGACTTTACCTCATATTGTTGTGCATTGTCTCAGTTCAATTTGCCTCTTGCCAAAAGGATTGGATTGAGATTGATGTAGAATCTGCGATTGAGGATTTTGAGATCGAAGAAACCGAGTATATGGCTGTATTTGGCGATATCCAGTATTATACGACCTCTACCTATATCAGTCTCTACCAGTATTCTGTGGATTGGCTTTTAAGGCAAAAGGCGGATGGGATGAACATAAAATGCGTGCTTCACACTGGCGATATCTGTCATCAGACCAATGCATTGAGTTGTTGGAATTGTTTTCAAGGAGCCATGTTGGTTCTATCTAAAAAGATACCATATTACTCTATGATTGGCGATCACGACTATATGTGGTATGACGGCACGCACATAGATGGTCGTAACGACACGCATTTCAATGAGTATGTTCAATTCCCGCTTTCCGCCCAGAATGTGATTGCGAGATTTGAGACAGGTCACATGGATAATGTGGTTGTGAAAAATATTATTCAGGGCGAGAGACTGGATTTGCTCATTTTGGAATTCGGGCCGAGAGAGGAGGTCGTAACATGGGCTAATGAATATGTAAAGAACCATCCTGACGTGAACTTTATTATAATGACTCATGAGTATCTGGAGAAGGGAGGTGGTCGTAGAACGGTTGGCTTAAAGTCGGCGGCAAGATTGCGAAATACGTCCTATACAACGCCAGAGCAGCTCTGGGATCGTCTTATCAAATGCAATGACAATATTCGTTTAGTTCTTTGCGGTCATGTCGGAGGTCTTTATGCACTTACCATTGATACCAATGATTTTGGCCGAGAAATACCACAAATCCAACATAATATTCAAAGTCCTGACTATAGATACGACAATTGGCTTATGCTATGGGGGTTCCCAGCCGAAAGTGACAGTGCAAATGTGTCTATCTACAATACCAGAACGAGGCAGTACTATAACAATCAAGAAGTGCTTTTCAAATTCCATTATCGGGATCGGGAAGCTAATCTATAACAACATATGTCTAAACAGAATAGCTTAAAACAGAAAGCCGCAGCTGGCATGGTGTGGACTGCTTTGCAGAAGTATTCCACCATGTTCATCACATTTATTTCGGGCATTATTCTAGCCCGTTTGCTGACGCCATACGATTATGGATGCATTGGAATGTTGTCCATCTTCATGGTGCTGGCCGAAGCATTTATTGACGGCGGTTTTGGATCAGCACTCATACAAAAAAAACGTCCTACACAAGAAGACTATTCCACGATTTTCTTCTGGAATATAGGAATGTCCTTCGTGATGTATGCTGTACTTTATTTTAGTGCGCCAGCTATTTCACGTTTCTACAAGATTCCATTATTGTGTGAGGTGTTAAGGGTGCAAGGATTGGTGTTGTTCATATATGCCTTTAATGTAATCCAGCAGAACCAGTTGAGGAAAAATCTCAACTTTAAGGTGTTATCCATCGTAACTATCACGACATCAATATTATCCTTAGGCGTAACAGTCTTTATGGCCTATAATGGTTTCGGCGTATGGGCACTCGTTGCACAAAATCTTATTACTGCAGCTATACCGGCATTGGTGTTCTGGTTCTTTATCAAGTGGCGACCGTCGTGGACATTCTCCTGGACATCCTTTAAAGAGCTGTTTAGTTTCGGATTCTATATGTTCCTTACCAGTTTGCTGAATCAGTTTGGCCAGCAAATTCAGGGGCTTCTTATAGGTAAGGTTTATAATCCGTCAACAATGGGCTATTATTCTAAGGCACATAGCACTGAAAAGCTGGCGTCGACATCAATTGGCAGCGTAATGAATCAGGTAACTTATCCGCTTTATGCTGAAGTACAGGATGATAAGAAACAGCTTGGTAATATGATTAAACGTATCACAATGACTCTCGCATATATTACTTGGCCTCTGATGTTTATACTCTTGCTCTGTGCAAAACCTATCTTTGTGCTATTATATTCAGAGCGTTGGTTAGCTAGTGTTCCTTACTTTCAGGTTTTGTGTATTTCAGGCCTTGCATACTGTCTACAGTCGGTTAATAATCAATCTATTGCAGCAATTGGCAAAAGCCAAGTAATGTTTGTTTGGACAATAGTGAAAAGGTCAATTGGAATAGCTTGTGTTGTAGGTGGTCTGGCCTTATTCGGAATGAAAGGACTTCTTGTGGGCGTTGTTCTTGGGACTTGGTTTGCATATTTCGTCAATATCGGATTAGTCTCTAAGTATGTAGGATATAAGTGGAGCGCTCAACTACTAAATATTCTACCTATTGCAATGGCATCTATTATATCAGCACTTATAGCCTTTGGAGTGGGGAGATTACTGAATCTTTCATTATATGTTGACGGACTAGTAAAACTATCCGTTTATGCTCTTGTTTATGTGGCATGGTCATTCCTTTTTAAACCAGAGGCCTACGAATATTTCAAGGGCATAATAGCACCAATGACAAAGAAACTTAAAAAGAAAGTAGTTAAGAAATGATTGATTTAGATATGAATCCTATAAAGATCATAGTGGCCGGCGATTTATTCCCTTCCGAGGAGAACTATGATTTGTTCAAAAATGGTGATATCGAGGCTTTATATGGAAAAGAGATTAGCCAATTGTTTGCCAAAGCGGATTTCTCAATAGCAAACCTGGAAGGAGCTTTGACGGATAGTACTAAGCCGCAACAAAAAGATGGCCCAGGAATTAAAGCTCCGATGGAAACTATTGTCGGGATCAAGAAACTTGGCCTGTCAGCAGTCGCACTTGCGAACAATCATATTACTGATTATCAGCAACGAGGTTGTACAGATACGATTCAAACTTTAGAACGAGCTGGAATTAAGCACCTTGGTTTGGTCACTTTGGATAATTTCTCAAGTAATTCCAAGTCTTTGTCTGTGGAGACAAAAGGCAAGAGGTTATGCATATATAATGTTTCAGAGACATTCTTCAACCAACCGACTCAAGATTCTTATGGCGCAAATCTCTATGATGAATGGGTTGTTTGCAATGAAATCAAGGAGTTGAAAAAGACCCATGATTTCTTGATTGTTATTTATCACGGAGGGGCAGAGTATTTGCCATATCCTACACCTCAAACGCGGACTCGTTTCCATCGTATGGCTGACTGTGGCGCAGATTTCATTACCGCCCAACATACTCACTGCATCGGATGTGAAGAATGGTACAATGGGGTATATTTGTTACACGGCCAGGGCAATTTCCTTTTTGCCAGGCAGAAGATGTTCCCGAATATAACCAAGCAAGGGCTTGTGTGTGAGCTCACGATAAAAGATAATGGATTTGACGTAAAAAACCATTTGGTTAACATAAAAGGGAATACCCTCGATTATGATTTGAATCAAGATCTCACGGCTTTTAAAGAGCGTAGCTTGCGAGTTGGTGATGAGGCATTCATTATCGAAGAGTACCAGAAACTAAAAGTTGGGGAGATAATGCAGAAATATCTGGAGGCATCCAAAGGAGGTTTCCCGTTCAGGAGAATTTTAAAGCGTCTTTTCCCAAGTGTTGTGCGTAATCCGGAACAGACCTACAATTATGCCCAAGTTTTGAGAAACTTCAATGTTTTACAAGGTGAACGAAGAAGAGAGGATATGTACTATGTTTGGAAATATATCCTCGAGAATTACAAAGAAAACAAATCTATATGGTACAAGTTATAGAAAAGCCGGATTGGGTCTCTTGGGATGAGATTCACGAGGTCATCTGGAAAGCCCATGAATCCAATCGGCAACAAGGCATCAATATGCGTTTTCCCGCCTTGCTGGGTGAGGAGATTAGGAAACGAGTGGAGGGCAATGGAAAGATGTTTGTCGCTCTTGATGGAAAGAAAGTCGTTGGTACTGCTGCCATCAGAACAAAAAAGGCAGACTTATGGTGTGGAAAGGGGGACTATGCCTATTTATGCTTTGCTTCTGTTCTGCCAGAATATAGTGGACAAGGGATATATAAGCAGTTGTATTTATATATAGAGAGAGAGAGCATCAAAAACGGACTTTCTCGTGTTATGTTTGACACGCACGAGAAGAATACCCATATTGCAGAGATCAATCTGAAGCATGGGTATAAAAAGGTCTCCTATAAACGCTATGATGACCACTACAATATCATTTTCGTCAAGTGGTTGGATGGTTGCCCGTATTCAGAGAGAAGATGTAAGGTCGAATTTGCCATTCAAAAGTTAAAAGAGAAGGCTAAAACTCTTATTTTTTGCAAATCTAAGCGTAATTAAATAATGAAGCAAAAGGTTGTTATAATCGGCCATGGCTATTTATCACGACTTGCGCTGATTCGTTCGTTGGGGCAAGCTGGTTATGATGTTATTGTTATTGTGACCATGTATGGCACTGTCAATACGAAGAAGCCATTAGATTGTTATAGTCAATACGTATCTGGTGTTCATTATTGTAACGCTAAGGATGGAGAGGGCTTAATCAAGATACTATTGAACTATTGTGTGTTTGATGGCCAAAAGACCGTCATTATTCCCGACAGCGATTGGTCGGCATCAATAATTGATGACAATAAGGATACGCTTTCTGAGCATTTTCTGTTCCCCTGTGTCGAAGACGATGGGGTCGGAGTGACCAAATGGATGGATAAGGAACGCCAAAAGGAATTGGCTAGGAGAATTGGTTTGACCGCCCCACGCACTACAGCTTTACATATTAAAAACGGTGAACTACCGAGTTTGGGCAACATAGACTATCCGTGTTTTACAAAAGCTCTTGCTACAAAGGGTGGGGGAAAGCAATGGTTCAGACGTTGCGCTAATGAGGAAGAACTATCAAAAGCACTTGTCTCCTTTTCCAAGGCTGGGGATGCAGATGTCCTTGTCGAGGACTATATTGAAATTGAAAAGGAATTTGCCGTGGTTGGGTTAACGGATGGTGAGACGGTTATCATTCCTGGAGTAATACAGTTTGTTGAGAACTGCCAGCGGCATCTTGGTATAGCAAGAATAGGAAAAATTTTGCCGACATATGGATTTGAGGAACTAATCAAATTGTTTATAGAATATGTAAAGGAAACTCGTTTTATCGGCCTTTTTGATATTGATTTCCTTTACAGCAAAGGGGAGTTCTTTTTCTGTGAAATGAATTTCCGGTATGGAGGTTCCGGGTATGCTTATACAAAGTCAGGCATAAACCTTCCGGCTATGTTCGCGGAGATGATGTCGGGTAGGTTAGATTTACATAATGCTGATGTGGCTATTCACGAGGGAAAGACTTATGTGAATGAACGTATGTTGTTGGATGATCTTACTGCAAGGAATATTTCAATCCGCGATTTTAATCATTCTATGAATACTGCCGATATTCGTTTTGTGCCGGACAGTCTCGATAAAGAACCTGAAAGGCTATTCCGAAGACTTGTCATTAAAGGAAAAATGAAATACATTCTAAAGAAACTGTTACGTAGATAGTGATGAAGCAAAAAGTAATAGTTATAGGTCACGGTTATACATCTCGTCTTGGCGTAATCAGAGCGCTGGGGCGGGAAGGGTATGAAGTAACCGTAATAGTGATGACGGGATATAATCGTGACGGAAGAACGCTTAATACTAAAAAACCGATTGACTGTTATAGCAAATATGTCAGCCGGGTATTGTATTGTCCGTCAGACAGGGAAAAACTGATTCAACTCCTTTTGACGGAATGTGTAGATTCTCAGCAGAAAGTAGTGCTTATCCCCGATAGCGACTTTTCAACTGCGGCAGTCGATTTAAATGCCGAACGACTTAGTGATCACTTTCTCTTTCCAAATATCAATCATAGGCCAGGTGAGATTGTGGCGTGGATGGATAAGTTTAGACAGAAGGAATTGGCCACCTCTGTTGATTTGAATGTCGCAAAGGGATGGAGAATAGATGTGACAGAAGGTAAATACTCAATACCGGATGACATTCTGTATCCATGTTTCCCCAAGCCTCTTGCTACTCTCCAGGGAGGGAAACGGGGACTGAAACGGTGTGATAACGAAGATGAACTACGGGAAGTTGTTGCGGTTTTATCCAAGGCCAATCCGGCTATAAGTATATTGGTTGAAGAGTTCAAGAAGATAGATGTTGAACAAGCTCTGCTGGGATTCTCGGACGGACAGGAAGTGATCATTCCCGGTATTATCAAAACAAAATTACTTGCACACGGTGGGCATTTTGGGGTAGCTATTCAGGGCGAGATACAGCCAGTGAAGGGCTACGAGAACTTGGTAGAAAAATTCAAGGCATTTGTATTGAGAACAGGCTTTGTCGGAATATTTGATATTGACTTTTATCAGAGCGAGGGTAAATACTACTTCTGTGAAATGAATTTTCGGTATGGAGGGTCTGGATATGCTTATACAGCGATGGGAGTGAACCTGCCTGCTATGCTAGTGAGGACTCTGTCGGGACTAAGTATTGCAGACATGAAAAAAGACATCACGGCTAAAGGAATCTTTGTCAATGAACGGATGTGTCGCGAAGATTGGAATAGTAACTATATTAATACGAAGCAATTAAAACAATTGATAGAGACAGCTGACATCAGTTTTTTATATGCACAAGAGGACCCGGAGCCGCAAAGGGTGTTTGATAAAGATATTAACAGTCCAATAAGGAGGCTCAAAAGGGCGATTAGAAGGTTTTTAGCATGAATAAGATAGACGATTCTTCGTTAAAAAAGATACAGAAGGCAGAGTTGTATCTTCTTGTTGAATTTGATAAAGTTTGTCGGGAACAGGGTCTTACCTATTTCCTTGACAGTGGTACTGCCTTAGGGGCAATCCGCCACGGCGGATTCATCCCATGGGATGATGATATCGATGTGAGTATGCCTCGTAAAGACTATGATCGGTTTATGAAGATAGGTCAGAGCTATCTGCCTGATAATGTATTTCTGCAAAACCGTCGAACCGAGAAGAACTATATCCGTTATGCTGCTAAATTGCGCCTCAAAGGAACAGTCTTTCCAGAAACAGACGGTGTCCCATATGAACATAATGGCATTTTTATCGATATTTTCCCATTTGATAACATTGCGGGTAATAGGTTTTGGGCTCGATTTAATGTAAAGACTGTGGTTGAGATGCTGCATGTGATTCGAACCTACCGAGGACACGACCTGGGAGTGAGTCCATCCAGAGTTAGGCGAGGTATCTCTATGATCATTAAAAGGATGCCTAAATGGTTTATAAACAGTCTGGAAAGGTTCTGTTTAAAGATAGCGCAACGCAATAAGGACAAAGAAACAAGATTTATGACATGCTATTTTTGGCGAATGTCTCAAACTAAGCAGTACTTGTTTGATACGTCAAAAATGCTGCCTGTGAAAGATGTCCTTTTTGAAGGGCAAGAAGTGAAGATAATGAACAATCCAGATCATTATCTGACACTTATGTATGGTAACTATATGCAGTTGCCGCCAGAAGAAAAGCGAGTCGTTCATCGCAAAGGTGATGTTGATTTCGGAGATTTTGAATAGCGTTGTAATACAAGAAGTAGAGGCAGTTATTGATTTGTTATAAGGATAAGAAACATGATCTTTTTACTATATTCTTTTTTATTCTTTATAGTAGGCTTCCTGTTTAGTAATCAGGCAAATCCTAAGAAGGGCAGTTTTGTCTTTCTTTTCTTAGCGATTGTTCTTTTCTGGGGCTTGTCATACTATGAGGCAGCGGATACGCCGGGCTATATTGATAAGTATAATTTTGATATCCAGGCCTTCCCTGGGTATGTCGATGGTCAGTTTGAGATAGGTTATACTCTATTGGCGATGGTGTTTAAAACCCTCAAATTGGATTACTGGGTGTTTCAGTTTGTTGTATTCGCTGTAGAAATATTTCTTATAATTAAGGGCCTTCGGAAGTTCTACGATGATAAAGTAATGATGTGCATTCTGCCATTACTTTTCTTTATTTATCCGAGCAATCTGGCAGCATTCCGACAGGGTATAGCAATTTCCATCTTTATATTTGCTCTGCATTACATATACGATGAGAATCCAAAGAGATCGTTAAGATATTTCTTATGGATTCTGTTTGCTTCATTTTTCCACCAGTCAGCAGTTTTCCTAATCTTAGTTTATTTCGCGCGCTTTGGAAAGAGACTTTTATCACATGACTGGATATTGTTCGGCCTACTCATTATTGGAGACATCATTTGGATGACAGGTGGGAGTTTGATTTCCCAACTAGATTTTCTGATTCCATTTTTCCGAGGTGAAGCATTGGATATGGGGAACAAATATGCTAATATAATCGAAGGAGATAATATGGATACGTATGGAATAGCTAAAGTCTTAGAAATGAACGTAACGGTGATTGTTTACACCTTGTTCTGTAAAAAAGATAAAGACAACGAGCTAATGCGTTTCAATCTTTTGATGTATGTTTTTATTGGTCTAGTCCTCGGGGGTATGCTCGCACATCGTTTGAATTATTATTGGACGCTTCTATATTATGTTTGCTTTATTCGTGGCATTATGTCATTATTTAAGCGATTTGAGCAGCCTTCTGGAGCATATTTGTTAATCGCAGCATATATGTTTTGGTTCTTTATTATTAAGTCTGGTTATATAGAACGGACTTATGAATTCCTTTTTGGTTTTTAATCTGTATGAAACTCTCAATAGTTCTAACTGTATATAACAAAGAAGCCTACCTGAGGAGGGCTTTAGATGCTCTTTTGGATCAAGAGGGCGTGAATGGAGATGATTATGAGATACTCGTAGTCAATGACGGGTCAACAGATGGATCATCGTTAATCATCGACGAGTATGCAAAGCGCGATGAGCGAGTTCGTGTTCTGACGCAGGAAAACCAGGGACTTTCAATGGCACGAAACAATGGTGTAGAAGCCGCAAAAGGAGAGTATGTCTGGTTTGTTGATGCAGACGATACAATCTCCAGGAGAGCTGTAAGTCTAATATGTGAGGCAGCAAAGACATATCCCGATGTGATTCCCTTCTATGCCAGGACTGAGGGTGAGGATAAGTTGAGGAATGATGTACCTACCAGTATGACTAATGGGAAGGAGGTACTATTGAGTGGCCATTGGCAACAATGTGGAGTTTTCTGGGCTTTTCGTCGTAACTTTCTTCAGGTGAATGGATTACGATTTATGCCAAATATCTACCATGAAGATGCAGAGTTTACACCGAGGATGCTCTATGCTGCAAAAACAATTAATGTCATACCTGAAGTTCTGTATACAGTGTATCGAGATCCTAATAGCATTACGCAAGTGCCGCGTCCTAAACGTGCTTTTGATTACCTTACCGTGGCCGAGAGTTTATCTCGTTTTGTTATTGGTAACAATGAGATATCAACACCTGTTGGTCGCATGATAGATGATAGTGCTGCATTGTGTGTGAATAACGCGCTACATATTATTAAACAAAATAGCAGTGCTGAACAGGAATCTTTTAACTCTCTTTTTTATGAAAAGAAAGAAGTTTTATTGCGTTCATTACGTTATTCATTACATAGGAAGTACCATGTTGAAGCAGTTATGCTCAAAATGTTTCCTAAACATAGCATCTTTGTATATAAAGCATTGAAGTTGTTTGTGTAATTTATTATGAAAATTCTTCAGATATACAATTCAGCTCCACACTATCGTGAAAGTATTTTCCGACAGATTGATAATTCGTTTGATTGCGATTATGTGTTTGGAAAAAGTATGGGGGACATCAAGCAGATGGATACTTCCTTTCTTAAGGGGAATGTGACCAAGGTAGACAATAAGTACTTTCTCGGTCCATTCTATTGGCAGAAGGGTGTTCAGAAGTTCGTTAAAAAGGGGTATGATACCTATATTATACTCGGTGACACCCGTTGTCTGAGTACGTGGTTGTTCTGCATAAGAGCTCGTTTGTTCTTTCCTAAAAAACGAGTCTTTTTCTGGACGCATGGCTGGTATGGAAAGGAAAGCACATTGGAGAGGATTCTGAAAAAATTGTTTTTTCGCCTTCCTAATGGTGGTATATTTCTTTATGGGAACTATGCCCGAGAGCTGATGATTAAGGAAGGTTTCGATGCCAACAAGTTATATGTGATTCATAATTCATTGGCATACGAGAAGCAACTTGAGATTCGTCGGAGTTTGAAATCGGATGACGTCTACCAGAAGCATTTTGCAAATAATAATCCAAATCTTGTCTTTGTGGGTAGGCTCACTAAGGTTAAGCACCTTGACCTGGTTTTGCAGTCCCTTAAGAGGCTAAAAGCTGAGGGAATACTGTTCAACTTCACAATGATTGGCGGAGGAGAGCAGGAAGACGAATTGCGTGCGTTGACTAAAGCATTGGCAATTGAGGATAACGTGTGGTTTTATGGGCCATGCTACGATGAGGGGCAATTGGGGCATTTGATTTATAATGCAGACCTATGTGTCTCGCCAGGAAACGTGGGTCTTACTGCTATCCATTCAATGGTATTTGGCACACCCGTTTTGACACACAACGATTTCGCTTGGCAAATGCCGGAGTTCGAGGCGATAAAGGAAGGAGAGACTGGAGGCTTCTTTGTACGGGACGATGTGGATTCTTTGGCGGAGAAAATTTCGGCATGGTTCAGCGTTGAAAAATATGACCGTGAGCGTATCAGGCAGAATTGTTTTAAGGAGATAGACCAAAACTGGACGCCGCAGTTTCAGTTAGGGGTGCTTAAGTCGAATCTGCTGGAAAGGCAGGATAATCTATAGAAATATCCGGTAATAACCATCGTTTATGAAGTTGTCATATTTATACGCAAAAGTTCTCCGGCGATTGAGAGGTAAGGTTATTCTCAATAGCATTATTCATCCTACCGCTAAAGTTAACTCGGGTTGTAATATTCTTGATTCGAGCTTCGACCGTTATAGCTATTGTGGATGTGATTGCCAAATTGCGAGTACGGAGATAGGAGCGTTTTGTTCTATCGGTGACCGGGTGTATATTGGTGCAGCCGAACATCCGATGGATTGGGTGAGCATGTCGCCTGTCTTTGAGGATACAAATCATAGCTGGCCGGACAAACGTTTTGCCCGTTTGGAATTACCTCCGATTAAGAAAACGCTTATTGGAAGCGATGTATGGATCGGTTATGGGGCTATAGTGAAGCAAGGAGTTAAGATTGGTCACGGTGCTGTAATAGGTAGTGGTGCGGTGGTTACCAAAGATGTTCCTCCTTATGCTGTGGTCGGAGGGGTTCCGGCAAGGATCATCAAGTATCGATTTGATGATGAAACAATTGCATCGTTGGTGGAGAGCAAATGGTGGGAGATGAGTGAAGAAGATATTCAAAAGAATTCACATCTTATTAAATCCCCGGATGATTTCCTGGAGCAAATAAGAGAGCTTCAATCCGTAAATAGGTATGGGTATAAGTGTTTAGTATACAGCGGATTATATCGTGAATATGGCCTGTTGTTTACGCTTTGTAGCGAAAGGAGGGCTGCTTAATGCCAACCCTCCTTCAAATCAACATAACCGCCAACTGGGGCAGCACGGGTAAGATAGCGGAGACCATCGGAGTTTCTGCAATGGCACAAGGCTGGGAAACCTATATCGCCTATGGCCGCTGGTGTAATCCTTCACAGTCGCACCTAATCAAGATCGGCGGCCGCTGGGATAAGTATCTCCACTTCGCAGAGCAGCGCATCCGTGACAATGAAGGTTTATGCTCCAGGGCTGCAACGAAGAAACTGATCCGGCAGATAGAGGAGATAAAGCCAGATGTGGTCCAGCTGCATAACATCCACGACCACTATCTGAACTACCGTCTGCTGTTCGAATTCCTCAACCAAACGGACATCAAGGTGGTTTGGACGTTCCACGACTGCTGGGCTTTCACTGGGCATTGCTTCCATTTCGTGACCAAGGAATGCGAGAAGTGGAAAACGGGGTGTTATGAATGTCCGATGAGGAGTGTGCTGCCAAAGACTTTGATGGATAGGTCCCGGAAAAACTACGAGCTTAAGAAGCGGTTGTTCGGCGGTTGTAAGAATCTGACGATTGTCCCTTGTTCGGACTGGATGGCAGGATTTGTCAAGCAGTCGTTCTTGAAGGACAAGCGGATAGAGGTGATTAAAAATGGTGTTGACCTCACTGTGTTCAAGCCCGTTGAGAAAACAAATGAGGAAGGTACTTATGGCGTTCTGGCGGTGTCGAGTGTATGGCACAAGGAGAAAGGGCTGGAGGATATCTATGAATTGAGAAAGTTGCTGCCTGAGAACTATAGAATTCGTATGGTGGGCTTGGCTGAGAGTCAGTTGAAGGACTTGCCAGCTGGGATTGAAGGTATCCAGCGGACACAGAATGTGCAGGAGTTGGTTCGGCTCTATTCTCAGGCGAATGTGTTGATTAATCCAACCTATGCAGATACCTTCCCGACTGTGAACCTTGAGGCCTTGGCCTGCGGTACGCCTGTGATAACCTATCGCACCGGTGGTTCGCCTGAGGCCATTTCACTCGAGACAGGTGTTGTAGTGGAGCAAGGTGATGTGGCTGAGATGGCGGATGCGATTCGAGGTATTTGCGATAATGGCAAGGATTACTATACTGAAGCCTGCCGAAAGAGGGCAGAAGAGCATTTTGACAAAGACAAGTGCTTCGAAAAATATGTGGAGTTGTATGAAACCTTGATTCAAGATTATGGATTAAAGGTTCATGGTTATCAAAAGTAGAGAAAGAATAATGTTATGCGGGACACGCTGAAGGAACTTTTACGTCAGACCATTGGGTTGGCGTATACTTTGCCAAAGGGTGATGAAATCCCTAAGGTAGCCATATCGACAGACCCGGACGAGTGCTATCATGAGTTGACAACTGACAAGGATTTGGCGAAGGTGATTTACAATGGAATTGTGGAGTATTCCTTTGACAGTCTTGAACCATATTTTGACAGGCTAAGCGATGCTCAGATTATTGCGCTCAAGAAGAAACTGAAGTTTAACGCTTCAGACCCTGATGACGTGAGACTAGCTTATGGCTTCTATGGCGAGGTGATGCTACATCTGTTCCTTCAGTATTTCCATAATGCAGACAGCGTGATTTCACGAGGGTGGTTTTATCAGCCAACAGCCAACGCAGAGGTAACCGGATACGACTCATATCAGATGGTGGAGAAGGATGACGGAACAATAGAGCTATGGTTCGGGGAAGTGAAATTTTACCAGAGCTATAGTGAGGCTGTAAAGAGAATCTTGAAGAAGGTGAGTACATCCTTGTCAGATGACTATCTGGAGACGAATATCCTTGATATCTCGCAGCACCCCGAGCAAATCAACCCTCAAAGT
>Ga0208297_1001872_pt1 | contig 15398 bp, 16 predicted proteins | sample LMS_cellobiose_e_FD_187367 | JGI IMG/M metagenome (GOLD analysis project Ga0208297, IMG submission 187367) | Rumen-fistulated moose microbial communities from Alaska, USA - LMS_cellobiose_enrichment (SPAdes) (version 2) | ecosystem: Host-associated > Mammals > Digestive system > Stomach > Rumen... | reverse complement strand
AATCTTAATACGAATGACCACCCACACGATTATTTAGAGTTCACCCACACACAACAAAAAAGTGGGTGTTTTTCACCCACACGATATTTTAGAGTCCACCCACACCCACACGATTATTTAGAGCGCCAATATTAAAAGGACCGCGAATATGATTCGTGGTCCTTTTTTGGCGGTCATCTACCGTTTTCAGTCTTCTTTGTTCTTTTTAAGGCTCTTTACCAGTTCTTTGGCTTTCGCCACGTCGTCCTTGTCCGCGATGCCTCCGTACCTTGCCCTTATGTAGAGCTCTCTGAGCCGGGCGCCCTCCTCGGGGTCGAAATCCCTGGACGAGATGGTAAGGATGTTCTCGCTGGTCATATGCTTCTCAAGGGGAAGTCCCAGCTTTCTGTAGGTCTTCAGGAAGCTCCTGTACTGGGCCCTGAGCTTGTCGATCAGGCCTTCGTTAGGGGCTCCGGTCTTTTCCTCACGGTCAGAGATGAAGCTTCTGGTCTCCCTTTCGCCGATATCCTCGGGCTTTCTTCTCGTGACCATGCCCTGCATGTATCTGAACAGCCGGTAGGCTCCGTAGAGGGCCAGGAGTATCAGGCATATGGAGGCGATCATCCGAAGGATCGGGTGGCCGTTGGGGTCGAAGTTGTCCTGGAGGATCTCTTCGCCGCTCTCACCGTAGATCGTCTCGTAGTCGGGGACCTCGGCGCCCTCGATCCTGAGGAGCTTAAGTATCCACGAGATCACCCTGGCGCATAAATAGAAGATGTAGACGATGAGCTGGGTGATGGAAAGCAGTACCGGCACGATGGCGTGAAGGTATACCGCTCCCACGGCCTTGGATACCGCGGCCCTGAAGGCCCGGGAGCTTACTGCGGCGCTGAATATGACCAGAAGGACGGCGGTCCCCGCGGTCACCGCCTGGAACATCGGGGACGTGTAGACGTCGATGTCGTGGCGCATGGACCGGGTCAGCATGACGCAGCAGCAGAGGCAGATCACCGCGCAGGGCAGGCTGATGGCCATCAGGGCGTCGCTTCCCCTCATGACCAGGATGATCAGGGCGAACACCGACATAGCCTTGGTGAACAGGGAGAGAAGGTCGGCCGCCGAGGCCCAGGTAGGATAGTAGGTCCTGTCTTTGGCACTGATGTAAAGATATATGAGCCCGGGAAGGACAGCCAGGGCGAAGGCAGGGCAGAGGCCCGGCAGCAGCAGGCAGAGCAGGGTGAGGACAGGGGGAAGGAACCTGAGCCTTCCTTTTTCTTCGAGCATGAAGGACGCCGCGAAGGCCGCGGTCTGGAGCATCAGGGTGATCAGCAGCATGGAGGGATCCGCCCCGAACTTGACGGCGAAGAAGCCGGCAAAGCTGTAGTAGAAGGCCAGATCGCCCATTCCCTTGAGTATTATTATGGGAAGCATCAGATCTCACCTCCCGCGTTTATGCAAAGTATCTGAAGGCCCGCCCTTGAGGCCTGCCTTCTGGCTTCGGCGCACTGGCCAGCTTCATCCCCTGCGGTGATGAATACCAGGCCGTAGCTTCCGCTGCTCCTTCTCACCGCTTCCATGAGCACCTGTCTGCAGCTCTTGGAGGTCAGGTAGCAGGCTCTTCCCAGGCCTTCGAGGATGTATCCGAAGTGGGTCCTTCCAAGGCCCTCTCCCACGAAGCCGAAGCTCTTGACGCTTCCGGTGGAGACGGCGTTGGTGACGAAGGAATAGTTGAGATGGCGGTCCTCCAGCTCGCGGCAGACGTAGCGGGCCATGGAATAGGCCTTCTCCATGTTGGCATGAGCGTCTTCCCCCGAGGTCTCGATGTTGACGACCACGGTGACCGAGCTCTCCAGGGTATGATCCATCTCCTTGACCATCAGCTGTCCTGACTGGGCGCTGCGGGTCCAGGAGATCTGCCTCATGGGCTCCCTTCCGGTGTACTCGCGGTAGCCTATGGTGAGGACGGGGTCTTCAAAGATGAACCGGTTGACCGAAATGTCGCCGGGAAAGCCTCCCGCGATCTCCAGAGCCTGGCTGCGGTCCGCCTCCCTGGGAAGGCAGACGATCTCCACGAAATCGTCGTAGCGGGTGGACATCTCGTTGAGACCGATGAAGTCTCCAGCCGCGATGTTGAGGCCGTTGGTGAAGTACCTGCCTCTGGCGCTGATGACCGTGGGGATGTCGATGCGAAGCTGCTGCCTTGGCAGGAGCCAGGTGGTCATGACCAGCTCGTATCCGCCGGACGCAGCCTTGTTCAGGACGCCTTTCTTGAGCTTGGGGAAGGTAAGCCCCTCCGGGATGTAGATCCTGAGCTTAAGGAAGGGGAAGAACCTGATGGTCCTGTTGCGCAGCAGAACGCTGAGCTCGAACTCCTGGTCCGGCTCGGTGATGACGACGCTGGATGACATGGACGCGTCGAGGCCTTTGAGATCTCCCCGCCTGGAATACTGCTGGATGAACAGGGCCGTTATGATGAATAACAGTACAAAGGGGATCATCTATACGGTCTCCAGGGGCACCTGGACCTTTCCGATGACCCTGAGCAGGAATTCCTTGGCTTGATCGGTGGTGCCGCTTCCCGAGCTCAGCCTGTGGCAGAGGATGAAGGGCGCCAGATACTGGACGTCCTCGGGGATGACGTAATCCCTGCCCTTGACCGCGGCATAGGCCTGGCAGCCTCTGTAGAGAGCCTGGGCGCCTCTGGTGGAGATACCGGTGACGAAGCTGCTCTCGTTTCTGGTGCCCTGGATGATGTCCATGATGTAGCCCAGCACCGGTTCGGGGACCCTGACCTGCTGCCAGGCGCTCCTGACCAGCTCGGTCTCCTCGGCGGTAACGACCTGCTCCAGATCGTCGGGCCTTCCTTCGCTCATGGGCCTTGCCAGGACCTGCATCTCCTGGGATCTCTTCATGTATCCCAGGGACAGCCTCATGAAGAACCTGTCGATCTGGGCTTCGGGCAGGGGGAAGGTGCCGTAGGATTCCAGGGGGTTCTGGCTGGCCATGACCAGGAAGGGCTCCTCCAGCCTGGTTGTCACGCCGTCGACGGTGATCTGGCGCTCCTCCATGGCCTCGAGAAGGCTGGACTGGGTCCTCGGGGTCGCCCTGTTGATCTCGTCGGCAAGGACTATATTTGAGAAGAGGGGGCCGGGCCTGAACTGGAACTCGCCCAGCTTCTGGTTGTAGAAGTTTATGCCCGTGAGATCCGAGGGCAGAAGATCCGGGGTGAACTGGATGCGCTTGAAATTCCCGCCCACGCTCTTGGCAAAGGAGCGCAGCAGCATGGTCTTGCCAGTGCCGGGGACGTCCTCCAGGAGCACGTGGCCGGAGCACATGAAGCATACCAGCACCAGCTCGATGACGTTCTCCTTTCCGACGATTACTTTTGAACAGTTCTCAACGAGCTTGTCCCTGTATTCTTTGATCTTTTCTAGTTCCTGCATATGGGGCTTGCCGGAGGACCGGCTTTCCGTCCTTTCTTTTTATGATCCTGTGGACATGTTTACCGAAAATTACCTAATATTTTAACATAGCAGGGCGCAGAATTAAAAGAATATATTTGAGAAAAAACAAGACCCCCGGATCTTTCGATCCGAGGGTCATTCCGTGGTGGGCGATATTGGACTTGAACCAATTACAAACGTTGCAATTCCAAGCTCTTTCGGCCTTTGTGCAGAATGTTTGTGCAGAATATCACTTCTTGTGCTCGATAATTTTGTCAAAATATCCGTCGATCAAGTCGTCAACCTGGGTGCGTTCTTTGCTTAAAGTGTGCTGGTAAACAGACTTCATCACGTGAGGGGTGGACCAGCCGCCGCGCTCCATCGCATACTTTTCCGGAACGCCCAGCATCAGCATGATGGAGGCGTTCATGTGCCGCAGGTCGTGGAAGGTCATGTCAAAGCCGTTTGCCTTGCAGATGTTCTGCCAGCGTTGGAATATCTGCCGCCTTGTCAAAGCGATCAGCGGTGCGTCTTCGCCGGTCTCCTGGTAATGCTTATATGCGTCTTCCCAGTGGATCAGATCCAGAAGATACGGAGGCAGTCGGTGCTTCCTGAGCCGCGCTTCTGTTTTGGCATTTGCCTTAACGATGGCTTCCCCGCCAGCATCAACTACGACCTGGTTTATGGTAATATACCCGTCCTGCACAGAGCTGCACATGAGCCCGCGGATCTCACTCATGGAAAATGACAACCACATGGCAAGAAGGCAAGGGAGCTCAATCGAGGAGCCCATCAGGGCCTCCATGATCTCTTCAGGCTCCGGGAGCTCCCTAATATGCTTTTGCTGTTTAGGCAGCTTGATAACATATGTCTTCCCGCATACAGCCTTAAGCGAAGCCGCAATCAGGCCCCACTCGTTTTTGACGGTCTTAGGTCCTATAGGCTTGCCGGTCCTTTCGCTTAGGCGGCAGGATTCTCTGTTAATAGCTTCCTGCATGGCTTCATCGTCAAGGGAGCTCGCCTTCCGCTTCATGATGTCCTGGAAACCGTATTGACGGAACTTCCGGTAGCCGTCAATGGTCGTAGGAGACAGGGAAGGCTCTGAGAGCTTGATGTACTTGTCTATGGCTTCGCCTACAGTCATGTCCTGCTTCTGCCTTTTGTCTTTTGTAGGCCGCTCCTTCTTATGCTTCGCCGCCATGTACTCGACCTCAGCCTTCGTTGGCGCGGTAAACGAGGCGACGTGCTTCTTGCCGTCTTCGTCTACGTAGTCGAGGATCTGGATGTTCCAGTTGCCTGACTTTAGTTTTCTGGCCTTTGCCATTGCGTTTACCTCCTTTCCGGTGGTAAAATGAGTACGCAAAACGGAGGACACTCGTATCCCTTTTGCGTGCCGGGCAAGTCTTTGGTAGGGGCCGCCCGGCTATTTTATTCTTCTGCTTCTTCTTCGCACCGCTGGACCGTCTTTGCCAGGTCCTTCAGGTGGCCGCGCTTTATGTGCGCGATCTCGTGCCGCAGAGCCTTGCGATGTTCGTAGTAGCTCTCGTCTTCATTCAGGTATACGTTGTAGTTGCCGTCAGGATCCTCCATGACATAGGCATGTATATGATTTGGCATCGGTGCCAACCTTATGATTATATCGTTCACGTTCATCACCCCCCCCCGCAGTATGATTATACGAGGCGATGTGTCTGTTTTTGGGGACTATAAAGGATTACTTTTTCTCGATTTTCTTTTGTTCCCTTTCAAGCTGCTTAACACTCTTTTCTGGTGTCGGTAAGTCCTCTGGCATTGTGCCTCCCAGCTCTGATATGGTCTCTCGAACCTTTTGCCCAACAACATAGTGGGTATTATTTGCGGCTTGTTTCCCTTTCACATTTTCACGTCTTAACTTTGCTTCAGTTTGCGTAGCGCGGAATAGATTTGCGGCCAATTCTTCAGAACCCATATAGTCCAAGATGTCTTGGTTCTGTTTCAACCCTTTTTTCATCCGAATATCCTTGGCTTTAAGGCCTCCGTATAAGCCCATATACCCATAATTCTGGAAAATTGCATAGTCTTTTGGTTCGATTACTCCTGCATCATGTGCTGCATCAGCCAGAGCCGCATTGTGCTTCTTGATTTCCGAACGTATCGCGATACGCTTTTGGTCTTCGTTCAGTTCTTCGTAATTGTCAATTAATTCTTGTTGTCTGGTCTTTACCGCAAAGTATGTCTGCCCGTAAGCAATGATTTCTTTTCTTGGATCTCCGTTCATCACGAGCAAGTAACAAGCGTATCGGGACATTTCGACGTCTCCAATATCACGTTCTGCTCCACTACCGATTGGTACTATTTTTGCAATTCGTCTAAAATGGTCATCAGCATCGTTCCCTGCATTAACACAAGCGTCTCTTGCTCTAAGTAATGCATTGCTGAAATCTGCCCACCTTTTATAATCTAATGCTATTTGCAATTCCCGAGCAAGCCAATATTCTTGTCCGTACTCGTTAATATGTTTAATACTTTCAAATGTTTTTTCACCATATTCAATCAGGTTGTCCATTGAAGCTTCTCCTTTGCTTGATTGGATTAATATTTCTATGACCATTTTCGGGACTCCCCGTAAATGGTCAAACCTACACAGAATCTGCGGTTCTAAGTTCTTGACTTTCTAAGCCAATATATGCTATGTGTGCTACTCCTCATCGCTTACACTAATCCCTGTAGCTTGCCCTGAGCCTTTTCGCAAGCTCCGTGAGCTGGGCTATGTCCTCCTCGTTCAGGTCCTTGCTTGCAGACAGCAGGACGCCGATCTGCGGATTGTCGCGCAGGTCCTGGAGAAGCTCCTGTATATGAGCTTCTTCATCCCGGTCTACACCGATGATGTCCAGCGGAGATACTTTTAGTATTTCAGCAAGAGCCTGCACTCTTGACCTTTTCATGTTCGCAATGTTGCCAGACTCCCAACGGGACACTGTGGCCTCTGACACGCCAACGTAATCGGCAACATCTTTTAGTGTCAGCCCAAGTTCTATACGACGTTCTTTCAAAAGGAATTCCATAAAGTACCTCCATAATTCCAACTCTATTGTATAGAACTTTTGCATATTTGCAAGAATGTAATAAAAATAAGCACAATTTTCTTGCATAAAAGTATTGACATCAAATCTCATTGTGCTATTATGTCCTTGCGAAAACGTAAGAAAGGAGGACGCAATGTTCGACAAGAACAAGTTCAGAGGATCGGTTATATCAGCAGGAAATACAATGGCAGAGGTAGCCCGCTATTTGGGTATCAATCCCGCCACTTTAACGCGCAAAATGGATGGCACAAGCGACTTTACAAGGAGTGAGATACAGCTCTTACGCACGTATCTTTCTCTTTCGGACGAGAGCTTGAATGCCATTTTTTTGCGAATGGACTTGCGCAAACGCAAAAAAGAGTGGGAGGACAACATGATCAGTCTTGACAACGGAAACACCTGGTTGACCGCAGAGGAGGCCATGCCAGAGATCCAGGAGAAAGGCCTTTGGGACGCAATCGTCGCCATGATGGATGACGAGGTCCGGGAGTCGGAGGCAAGAGACATGGCACCCTGCACCGAGGAAGACTTCCTCGAAGAGTACCTGAACCGGGCAGGATACCTGGTGATCGGATAGGAGGACAACATGAAGGTATTCCGTCTTGGTAAAACCATTGTACGGCTTTTGGGACATGGCTTAGATTATTGCTTATGATATGCGGTAATGGTCCCCCAAATGCGTATATAGATCAATAGGATAGGGGGAAGGGATCAAAATAGAACTGTGTTGCTGTACACTGTGTTCTCGGCGATTTTTCGTCATCCGGGGCGAAACCCCGGATGACTATTTTTTATTTGACTTCACAATGATACCACTACCAGGTCACATAAGTTTTTCTGCAGTACTTTCCTGGAATTATTATCGGCGTATCCTGTCCAATGAGTATCGTGAACCGTGTCCATATCAAACGGGAAATTATCATGGACATATTGCTCGTTATATTCCAAGGCGTCTTCTTTTGCGTGTTCTTTCATGGCGTCTATGGCAGCAGAAGCATATTCCTTAAGACCGGAGACAATTGCGGCTTCTCCTGCTTCCCCGCATATCGAAACGGCACATTTGAACAGGTAATAGTAAAGCTTTACGCTTAAAGATCCGAACCCATCCTTTGCGGAAATGGGCTCATCCTTTATTTCGGGTTCGACATATAGCGGGTCGTATTCTGAAAAACATACCGGCTTTAAATTATCAGGCACATTCTCAGGTCTTAAGACAACGTTAAAGTCGCAATGGTCATCCCCGTCCTGGGTTAGAGTCATAGGCAGGTTTACTTGAGTCAGGTCAAAGCAGTAATGACTGTAACATGCGGGATGAAATTCCTCGCAGTAGATCCTTCCGACTTTACGGTGGCCATACCTGTCCCAGGCCTCAGCCATCGTGCATCTAAGCGTATGACTGACGCGCTCCTGCTCATTGAGCTCCTGCAATTCTCTTCTGAAGCGGGGATCGTTAGGAAGATCGGGGAAGTTTGCAAACAGGGTTTTCATGTTGATCTTCAGGCCGGCTTTTAATGCCTTTTCCCGTTTAACCTCCGCACGGTCGTATCCGAACTCCCTTGTGCCTTTTCTGAGCGCTTTTTCTCCTTCGATTCCCAAGTCTTCAATCAGGTGTTTTCCGATAAAACCATACATCATAGTGTAATAGTCGGAAAGATACATGGTACACTTATCTTCATAGGTATATTTTTGCATACCGAACCTCGTCTAATCCTTATCTGAAATACCTAATTCGCGTTCAAACGGTATGACGAATGATGCGATGTAGATATTAAATGCTGTACTGTCTTTGAATCCATCCCATGCGGGATCTGAAGCAGCCTCCAAATCAAGCGGAATATTTTCAGAAACAAAAGCTTTAATATCCGGCGAAAGGGTTGCAGAGGAATAGTGCTTCATCATTTCTGCAGCAGGTTTCGCAAGATCATAAAGCCCGGCGGAGACTGCCCGCAGACCCTCATCACTGAAATCCTGATATAAGACATTTACAAGCTCACATATCAAAGCAACGCATTTTTCTGCAAGATAAGACCGCGTATCCCGGTCAGGCAAGGGATTATGATCAGTATCGCCGAAACTCTCTGCCCTCTGTTGCGGATTGCAGTTTGCAGCGCGGTAATATACAGAGAAACGGCAGTGATTATCCGGCCTTGTTCCGTTTGTTCTGTGGCAGCTTATCCTCTTCCCGAGGCAGCACTGTCCGATTCCTTCCGTAAAACCCTTGATCAGGCCCAGATGGTATTCCTCACAGTATATTTCTGCAAGCCACGAAGCATCGTTATCAAGCCAGAGGTTCGCCAGCGGGCATGTATAGATTTCAAAGAGCCGGAAATCTTCATCATGGGCAAGAACATTTAATCTGAACCGTGGATCCGCGCAACAATATACATTCTGCTCATACAGTGTTTCAAGATTTGTTTTAATTCCGTTCTCAAGGAATTCTTCCCTGATTGAGATCCCCTTGTTTATGGCGATAGTTCTCATCGCCTTACGTAGATCTTCAACGCCTTTCCTGCCCAGGATGTCTTTGATACTCTTACCTAAATACATATATAGCATAGACCAGAAATCCTGCTGGTTTTGGAATGCTATCTCATTCAGTGAATTCACATTGTCTCCTTTTCATCATTTAATGTTCGTCAAGCCATTTTGTCGCTACTTCCGCATACATGGTGGCTTCAATCGGAAGGGCATCTTCATCAAAGACCACTTTCGGATGGTGGCCAGGGTAGAAATCCTTTTGTCCTACAGATCGGGCTCCAAGGAACAGCTCAACAGCGGGAACGATCTCCCCTATAAACGCAAAGTCATCAGATCCTGTCATGAGGACCTCTTCTATGGTGTCTATGTTCAGGGAGTCCTTCAGGTAACGGGAGATATCATCACAGAATTCGCTGTCATTGATCATGGCGGGAACATCAGAGATCACTTCTATATCAGCCGAGCCCCTGAATGCCTTTGCTGTACAGGAAACGATCTGATGGATCCGTTCTATCAAATCGCGTCTGAGATCGTTGTCGAACGTGCGAAGGGTTCCCTGAAGGGCGGCGGACTCTGGTATGGTATTGTACATGGATCCTGCCTGAAAACTTCCAAGTGTCAGGACCGCACGCTTATCAAATCCTATCTCCCTTGCAATGAGCTCCTGAAGCGCGATCACGATATGCGATCCTATATTGATCGGATCGATTCCATCCTCCGGGTTTGCCCCATGCGATCCTTTGCCATGAACAGTGATCCTGAAGCCGTAACATGAAGCCATAGCAGGACCTTTTCTCAGTGCGACCGTGCCAAGCTCATAACGCGGGGTAACGTGGCAGGAATAGGCGATATCAGGCTTTCCGTTACTGAAAAGACCGTCAGCTATCATCTGCCTTGCTCCGGTAAGCACTTCCTCAGCAGGTTGAAAAACGCAAATGACAGTTCCATTCAATTCGGCTTCGTTTTCTTTCAGCATTTTTGCTGCCGTAAGAAGCGCAGCCCCGTGAAGGTCATGGCCGCAGGTGTGAGCTTTCCCCGGGTTTACGGAAGAGAAGGGGAGTCCGCTTTCTTCATCCATTGGGAGGGCGTCTACTTCGGCCCTGAACAGGATGCTTTTACCGGGTTTTCCGATAGTTGCAACGACTCCCGTACCGCTGACTATTTTATAGTCAATTCCGTATGACCTGAGTTTATCGCAAATGAATGAAGACGTCTCAAAGAGTTCCATCCCCGTTTCCGCATGCTGATGAAGATATCTTCTGTTCTCTATAGTTTCTTTCTTTAATTCATAAGAACGTTTTGAATACATGATAAACACCTTATTCCTTTAATTCCTGATGACCAGATCCTTTACGACCTCGTTTTTGAGCGGCTCGATGACTATGTCATTCCCGTCAAGTACCTTCTGACAGGCAAGACACGGCTTTCCATTGACCTTTACGGCGCATCTCCCACAGATACCGTGCAGGCACGCGCTGTGTGAGTAAAAGCTCAGACTGCCGTCTATCTCGTTGGAGATGAACTCAAGAAGCGTCATAACGGTCATGTGGTCCTTGCTGTTTATATCTACCTGATATTCTTTATAGTATGGAGCATCATCATTCTTAGGATCGAATCTGAACACTTTTACATTCATTTGACTGCATCCTCCTGGTTCTTCATACCCAAATCCTCTGTCATTACATAAGTATGATAATCGATCTTTTCCGGGGCTCTCCTTGGGATACTCGTAACGACAGGATTATGACGTGACAATATGTCCTTTCCATCCTTCAGTTCGGAAAAGATCCTCACCTGCCAGTTCTCATTATCAATATACGGGAAATCCTCTCTCAGATGGACTCCTCTGCTTTCTTTTCTCTCAAGAGCCATTTTTGCGGCGACTCTTGAACAGGTAAGGAGATTATTGAGCTGAATCGCTTCGACAAGTTCCCTGTTATATGTCAGATCTTTATATGAGATCCCGATCTCTCCGAGTTCTTTTTCAAGTATTTCATACTCCCGTATTCCCTTGTTCAGGGTCTCTTCATTCCTGAGCAGTTTCAGAGTGTCATCCGAGATGTGATAGAGCTTTGTTTTCAGTTTCCCGATCCTGTTCTTCCCCTTTGAAGATAATATGCCTTCGATCCGGTTTACGGCAGAAGCAACAGACTCTTCATCAGGTATGGTTTGCGGAGAATCAAGATACTTTTTTGACGCCGTTTCACCGGCTTTATATCCCTGTACGATCATTTCGGTAACAGCATCAGCGACCCTGTTTGCTCCAAATGCGCCGCATCCGACTTCTCCGGCGGCATACAGGCCAGGCAGATCCGTCTCCATATTCTCATCGATCCTGATGCCGCCTATGCTGTATTCTCCGCCGAATCCAACTTCGACCCTGCGGTGTTCTTTTATATAATCCCTATAGGCGGTAATGCTTTCGGCGTGATAGTATCCATGGGGATAATATCCTTCAAAGTGATCCATTACCGCTTCAAACATTTTATCGATCTCTTCATCGCTGAATCTGTGGAAATCGAAATAAAATCCTCCTCCCGGAGTTACATCTCCTGAATTGAAGATCTTACCGTAGTAATACATTTCAAGAACTTTGCTTATCTCGCTTACCGATTCCAAGTCCTTCAATTTTTGGGGTATAGGGATAGGCGCACCCTTGGCATCTACTGCATCATAATCAAATGTCGCTCTGAAAGAACAAAGGGCAGGGAGGATGGAACCATAGTATTCTTTAGGTTCTATAGCGGTCACCATGAACAGGATGAACTCCATATCCGCAAGCCTGGCTCCGGCTCTGTATGCCATTGCCTGCCCGTCTCCTGTACTGTCTGTATTCGTGCTTTTAAGAGAGAAGGGCTGGAATCCGCCGGTCGCAAGTATGGTCGCTTTTGCGGAGAATTCAATAAGTTCCCCGTTATATATGTCAAGACCTAAAGCGCCCGTCACGCGGTCACCGCTTTTCAGCAGGTCCGTGATCAGCACATCGTTGTATACCGTGATTCCATCAGTTTTCTTTATGCCGTTTAAAAGCGCTTTTCCAAAGCTTCTTCCTGTTACGTCCCAATTAGCAGGCGGGTAGAATCCAAATTTCTGTCCGATTTCTTCTCCCCACTGTTTTACTTCATACACGATCTTTGGACTGTCTTCTACAAATTGCCTCGCAATCTTCTGATCGCTTAAATTGAACCCATCCTTGATAATGGACTCAAACATCTCTTCTTTTGTGAAACTCGGATCTGCGCCTTCAATATGATATACGTTTGAAGCGCTTTCACCATCCATACCATAGGAACCGCCTATCATAATGGTGTTTCCGCTGTTTCCTGCTTTGCCTTTGCAGACTAAAGCAACTTTAGCGCCGTTTCTTGCCGCCGCCACAGCCGCAGTACATGCTGCCCCGCCGCCGCCGATAACAAGTATATCAGTCTTGATCAAATTGGTTATATTAAGCATAAGCCCTCCACGTGAACCATTTTTAATATGTCAGATCAAAATCGGTATCAAGGTATTTAACTAAAACATCAGCCATATCTTTACCATATGCGTCAGCAAACCGCTGAAGGACCTCGTTTGCGGCCATTTCGCCCTCAGTCCCAAATATAGCCCTGCTGATCTGTGAATAGGTCTTGAAGTTGTGTCCACAGTGGTAATCAAATCCCACAAGGTATTCCTTTTTTTTGGCGACGCTGAACCCGTCTGGCAATCCCGAATTCAATACCCGCTGGATACAGCAGTCATGCTCATGAAGGCTCTGATCAGTTATATATGTAAGCTCCGGATTAAAACCCCTTACTATGCTTGGGTCAAGGTACTGACAGTAAACCGTTCCGCCTTTTTCCATCCCCATTTCCTTAAACTGTGTTGCCCAGGGGCAGCTTGTCGTAATATCTATAAAATCCGGGTTATATGCCTTTATATATCCTCTGTTGTCGCAGCCTTCATCTTTTACGGTCTGAGTATTGACCCATTCGCCGTATTCTTTATATGTGGCATAATCAAGTTCTCTTCCGTCCCTGATGGCTCTCTGGGCCATTCTACTGCCACGCTGCTCCGCATAACGAATCGTTGCGTGAATAAAAGCCTTTTTCCCTCTTTCGCCAAAACGTGTGGTAAGAACGTCGTAGAAACATGCCGCTATAAATGCATGATGTTTTTCGGTAAATTCTGTCATTGTATCACCTGTTCCCATTATCTAAAGGGCATACATATTTGCATTCCTTCGTATTATCAGCGTGTTCCTGCTTTGCTTTTTTAAGCAGGGCAGGTTCGGTAAGGATCCTGTATGCCGCAAGTGCCAGTATCTTTGAAGCGTTTTGTGTACCGCGGTGGCCAATTCCGGATGATGCCGCTGCAGTATAGTACCAGCTATGTCCCGGAGCCCCTACAACAGTGGATGCAAAAGAAAAGCAACCCACGGGTATCTGCCAGCTTACATCACCGACGTCTGTTGCAGCTCCAAGACTGCCGTTTCTATAGTATCCGTCATATATAGTATTCACCAGGCCATCGGATTCGTCTTTTTCTGTCATTGAGAAGTTTTCATATGTAGATTTAATATTGCCTTTAGGCATGCTTTTATACAGCTCTTTCGCGAAAGAATGGTCTTCATCAAGCCATCTGGGAGCGCCGTATTCTCTCATGCAGCTTAATATCATCTCCGCCAGGGTCATGTTTGGGAGGAAATCATAACAGCCTGATACATATTCCTCTTCGACTGTAGTTCCAGTCATCCCGGCAGCGTTTACCGCTATTTGTGAAAGCCTTGAGTGCAGTTCCTCGATCTGGTCATGATCTCCCGCGCGCATCGCATACCATACCTGCGCTCTTTCCGGAACTGTATTCGGGACTCTTCCCCCGTCCGTTATAACGTACTGGAGCCTCCATGCAGGAGGGATATGCTCCCTTAAGTAGTTTGCTGCGACATTCATGAGTTCTACAGCGTCAAGTGCGCTCCTTCCGTTCCATGGATCGATACCTGCATGCGCAGCTTTTCCGTGGAATGTAAACTTCTTACTCAAAAGGGCAACGCTTTTTCTTGCCCAGACATAGCTGGTATCGTTAGGATGATCGGAAAATGCAACATCGCAGTCATCAAACAGTCCATCTCTTGACATAAAAACCTTTCCCTGGACCGTTTCTTCTGCAGGGCATCCATAGAATCTGATCATTCCATGAAGACCCGTTTCTTCGATTAACGATTTTAAGGCTACTACCGCTCCAACCATTGACGCTGCAATGGAATTATGCCCGCAGGCATGGCCCGCGTCCCGGCCTTCTATAGCCTGTTTTTCTGTTGCTCCTTTTTTCTGGGACAGTCCTTCCAGGGCGTCATATTCCGCAAGAAATCCGATGCAGGGTTTACCTTCCCCCCATTCAGCTATAAAAGAGGTAGGCACATCCTCTGCTCCTGCTTTAATTGAAAAGCCCGATTGAGCAAGAGTTTCCTTTAAAAAATCACAGGATCGGTATTCTTTCAGAGCAACTTCTGCAAATTCCCAGATCTGATCATTGACATTATCAATGAGCTCATGGTTCGATTCAACCAGTTCTTCTATTCGATCTCGTGCAGATAACATGATTTTCTCCTTATAATTTAATCTGCGGTTCCCAAGACATATGCCTTGAGAACCGCATAATAAGTTAAATTGAATTTACAGGGTCAAATTAGGACTTTTTCTTCTGCCAGAGTACAGGGCGGACGTAAGTTCCGTCTGTCTTCAGGATGCCGACTCCGGTGAAGCTCCAGAGTATGCCGAATACAATGCAGAGCCAGGTAAGAGGCATATACATCCAGTATTCGCCGGGGACTACGCCGAGCTGGGCAGTGATGTATGATCCTGCCATTCCCCAGGGGATAAGCGGAGCGATGATCGTTCCGGAATCCTCGAAAGTTCTGGTAAGATTTGCCCTATCAAGTCCGTATTTATCAAATACAGGAGCGGTGAAGCTGCCCATTACAGGATATGTCACGTAATAAGTGACAGCAACAAGCTGGAAGATCGGGTGAATTATGTAGCATGCCGCCATAAATCTCTGAGGAGTCTTGGCAAGCTGATCGACCTTTTCAAACAGAACCTGGGCTGCGCCGGATGCGCGGATAGGAGCCGCAAATACAGCTGCGCCGAGAACGATCGATACGGTAGAAAGCATGCTGTTCATTCCGCCGCGCTGGATCAGGGTGTTAACGAGTTTATTTCCGGAATCGATTGCGCATCCGCTTGCCATTACGGTACAGATCTCCTTGAAACCTGTTCCCTGGAAGATCATTGCAAGTATTGTTGCGCATATAATACCGGCTGCAAACGATGGTGTGCTTCCCGTCAAGCGGACAGTAAAATATCATAAGGTTTTTTGTGCAAGAGCATCCTTCGCGGGTGCTCTTGCTTCGTTAAGCGGCGAGTTTCCTCGCACGCACTTCCATCGGCGTCAGAAT
>Ga0208297_1001869_pt1 | contig 15427 bp, 16 predicted proteins | sample LMS_cellobiose_e_FD_187367 | JGI IMG/M metagenome (GOLD analysis project Ga0208297, IMG submission 187367) | Rumen-fistulated moose microbial communities from Alaska, USA - LMS_cellobiose_enrichment (SPAdes) (version 2) | ecosystem: Host-associated > Mammals > Digestive system > Stomach > Rumen... | reverse complement strand
GTCAAAATGACCAGCAACAAAAACGAGCGGCAAACTCCTTGAGGATGAAACGCAAAGGATGAAGAAGTGCGACATTCATTCTCAATCGCTAAACAGAGGAATGCCGCATGAGATACATTGGGCTAGATGTACATAAGGATAATATCACGGCTTGCGTGCTCACGAGCACTGGCAAGCCGAAGTTTGAGAAGAATTTCATAAAGGATTCAGAGTCCTGGAACTTATCAGAGCTGATGGGATACGGTGATAAGGACGGATTCTGCGTCATGATGGAATCCGGAACCTACGCATATCAGCCGTTCAGGTTCTTCAACGATCAGGGCGTGGAGACCCATGTCGTCCACGCCCAGGCGCTGAAGGTCATCACGCAATCCGATAAGAAGACCGATAAGAAGGACGCGTACACGATCGCAAGGATGCTGAGGCTGTGGAAGAGAAAGGAGATCGATCTCCAGATGGCGTTCATGCCCACGAGGGAACAGTGCGAGCTCAAGGATATCTGCAGGTACCGCGAAGAGATCTCAAAGAAGATAGGCGACGAGACCAGGAGGATAAAGTCTCACATGTCCAGGAATTGTGAGCATCTTCCGGAAGCATATGATAACTTCCAGACGCAGAGGGCAAGGAACTATGTCAGGTTCAATTTCCAATCGGATATCACCCTGATGAACCGTATGGCAGATCTGGAAAGACTGTTCGAGGAGAGGGATTCCGTCCAGAAGGAGGTGGAATCCAGGCTTCCGGGTTCCAGGGATGTGGAGATCCTGATGACCATTCCCGGCGTGGCCAGGCAGACGGCCGTCCAGATCATGTCCATGATCGTGGACATAGACAGATTCGACGACGCTGAGAAGCTGTGCGCATACTTCGGTCTGGTCCCGAGGGTGAGGGATTCAGGAGGGAAGGACCATCACGGCCGTATGACCAAGAACGGGGACAAGATGATGAGATCGGTAATGGAACGTGTGACGCAGTCACACGTGATGAACTGTGATTCGTCCATCACCCAATATTACAAGAGGAAGTGCTCTGAGATGGGCACGAAGAAGGCGCTCATAACGGCATCCAGGAAGATGCTGTCGGTCATATTCGCGATGCTGAAGTCCGGTTCGGACTTCAGGCTCGCAGCTTGAATCGGCATGCGATTCAAGCCTGACTCCCGACATCCGATGCCGGTTATGGGGTGCGAGGTCCGAGGTATTCTACCGTCAATTGCTTTTGCGGCTTTGACCGCCTTTCAAAATTACGGAGTCGACCGACGACCAGGCTCGAAAAGTCATCTTACGGCCATCCGGACCGTCTATAGTAAATTGCGTTGGCATAGCAGGATCGGTGGGTCGGATGCGGGGATCCGTCAGCGTAAGCTATAAACAACAGGCAAAATAATGCGATTATAACGCTCGTTTTTGTCAAGTAAATCAATAAAAAAGGCGGCCGAGGCCGCCAAGGGGGAATAATGAAAGTTATCAAGCGCTGGTGAAAGCGCAGATTGGTGAGTTCTTGAGGAATCCCTTGAACTCATCATCGTTGTTCCTGGGGGCGGCGAAGTCGAAGCTCTCAGGATAGTTCACGAGGCATGCCTCGATGTGTGCCATGATGACTGAGTTGACTGAGGAATACGCCTCCTCCATGGTCATGTCCGACATCATGCTGACGATCTTCTGGTTGTCGACAGAAGAGGTACGGGGACAGAGGTTTCTGATCTTCTGTAGCCCCTCGGCAGCGATGGCAACCCTGTTCCCTTCGAAAGAGAACGGGGTTATCGCGATTGCGAAAGTCATAATGTTCTGTGACTGGGCAGCATCGATGACCACAGGGGTAGCTCCGGTTCCGGTTCCTCCTCCGAGTCCGGTGATAACGAAGACCTTATCGAAGCCTGCCAGTGCCTGTCTTATCTCTTCAATGTGGATGTCTGCACAGGTCCTTCCGAGAACCGCATCGCCCATGGCACCCTGGCCGTTGACAACGCCCTTGCAGATGTAGATCTTCTCATCTGCAGCGGTCTCGTGGAGTGCTGCCTTATCGGTATTGATCGCGATGGTCGTCATGTCGACCTTGCCAGTGTATTCACTGACGAAGTTGCATCCGGCCCCGCCTACTCCGACGAGAGCTACCTTCTGTTTGTTCTCTATTTCGTACACCATTGTGTGCATCCCCTTTTGAGTTTCTTAAACGGTTTCCAACAGCATGATCCGGTTCGGCCAAAGGCCGTTCCCATCCACCGGACTATGCTTATTTCCCATCCCTTTGTTCTTCACTTGTATGCTGCTTTCATCTGGGCCGCCCTGAAGGCGTTCTCAATGGTCTCATCCTCTATGCTCTTGGGAATGATCTTCTCAAGCAGGCATTTCCTGATGAATTCCTCTTCAGAGACGGTAATGCCGGTCTGAACGAGTCCGTTGAGGGTTTCCAGCTGAACGTCGCTGAGGCGGACGAAGATCCCGCCCTCCGCTTCCTCGGGGACACCCGCCTTCTTGGAGGAGATGTATCCCTTGATAGCGTCACGGATGAAGTCAGACCTGTTACCGACATCATGGTCAGCCATGAAGTCCTCCATCATCTGGATTTCCTCTGGTCCCATCCTGATCGTGACCTTGGTTCCGTCGTCTGACATTTTTTTCATCCGTCCTTTTCTTTCTCGCAGTTCTCAGTAGAGTCCCATCCCTTCTTTGACTGCAAGAACTCTATTGTCGGACGAAGTATATATACATGTCGGACAACGTCGGACATTGTCCTCCTGAACGTCTTACATCTTGTCGGACACAACAGTTACGTCCGACAGACGTCCAGATTACAATTCCCCATAGTTCTCTTTATATTATAAAGGTGCGCGTGCGCACCTTGAAGATATGGGTACTCGTTAATCCCATGCACTAATCCATTGTCGGACGGCAGGTTTTCCTTCTTATCTCTTTAATTAATATTATAAGGACAGTCCTTATTCCGAGCCACATCATAACCGCAGGGATACATCATGGCGTACGACTATGGAAATCTGGAGAAGAAATGGCAGGCCCGTTGGATCGAGGCAGGTCTAGACAAGTCTGACAGGGATGACAGCAAACCGAAGTTCATGGCGATCTTCGCATATCCTGGTGTGACAGGATATCTGCATGTCGGACACCTCAGAGGATACACGTACCTAGACGCCATCGCCAGATACAAACGTATGACTGGATACAACGTCCTATTCCCTGTGGGTACACACGCCACAGGTAACGGAGGAATAAGTCTCTACAGGAGGATCACTAGGGGGGACGAGGGCACCATCGACTATCTGAAGAGGAACGGGTGCACCGACGAGGATCTGGCCAAGATGAAGGATCCGCTGTCCGTCATCGAGTTCTTCAACCAGGTCTACCAGAACGACTATTGGCGCAAGTTCGGATTCCTGTCCGACTGGCGCAGATTCACCTGCACCCTGTATCCCGATTATGCGAAGTTCATCGATTGGCAGTTCAGGAAACTCCACGATGCCGGAATGCTCATCCAGAAGCCCTATTACGCCCCCGTCTGTCCCAACTGTGGTCCGGTCGCGGTCGACGCATCCGAGACCGACATCTCCAAAGGAGGCAGGGCGGAGACGCAGGAGTACACGATCCTGAAGTTCAAGCACGGTGACGAGTACCTCATAGCCGCCACCCTCAGGCCCGAGACCGTATACGGACAGGTCTGCTTCTGGGTGGACCCCGAGACTGAGTATAGCAGGATCATATACAACAGCGAGAAGTGGATAGTGTCGCCCCAGGCTGCCGAGAAGCTCAAGCTGCAGAAGGACGGGATCGAGATCGTCGGATCCATCCCTGGAAAGGACATCATAGGATGGATGTGCGAGGCGCCCATGATCCACCGCGAGATCCCTGTGTTCCCGGCCACCTTCGTGAATCCGGACGTCGGAACAGGACTGGTCACATCCGTACCGTCCGATGCGCCCGATGATTGGATCTCGCTCGAGGCAATCAAGAAGAATCCCGAACTGATCACAAAATACGGACTCACACAGGAGATACTGGACAAGACCGTGCCGATCTCCATCATCGAGATGAAGGGTTACGGTGACTTCCCGGCCAAGGACATCATCGATAAGCTCGGCATCAAGGAGCCCGGGGACCCGAAACTTCTGGACGCCAAGCACATCGTGTACAAGGACGGATTCCACACCGGTAAGATGAAGGAGATCTGCGGCGAATTCGCCGGACTCCGCGTACAGGAGGCGCAGGAGAAGATGAAGCAGGCCATGATCGCCAACGGAGAGGCCGATGTCTTCTACGACCTGACGGAAGAGGTCGTCTGCAGGTGCGGCAACCGCGTGTTCATCAAGAGGATCGATGACCAGTGGTTCATCAACTATGCCGATCCCAAATACACCCAGATGACTAAGGATCACTGCAAGGATATGGAGCTCAACCCTCCGGAGTGGAGCGACAACGTCTACGGCGTCCTGGACTGGTTCAGGGAGAGAGCATGCGTCAGGCTTGGAAACTGGCTCGGTACAAAGTTCCCGTATGACGACAAGTGGATCATCGAGGCCATCTCGGATTCCACGCTATATCCGGTATACTACATCATATCGATCTACGCCAACGAGAAGCAGATCCTCCCGGAGCAGATGACAGAGCAGTTCTTCGACTACACGATACTCGGAAAGGGCGATATCGGACAGGTGTCCGACAGCACCGGAGTATCCAAGGAACTGCTGGAGAAGATCAGGAAGGACGTCCTCTATTGGTATCCTCTGGATTTGAATCTGGGCGGAAAGGAGCACATGACAGTCCACTTCCCGGCCTTCCTGATGAATCACGTGGCCATACTCCCGCCGGAGATGTGGCCGAAGGGAATCACAGTCAATTGGTATATCACCGGAAAGAAGGATAAGACCGGGGAGGCGGCGAAGATATCGAAGTCAAAGGGAGGGGCACAACCCATCCCAGGAGCGGCGGCCAAGTACGGTGTCGATGCCATGAGGCTCTATTATGCGAACGTCGCATCCATGTTCGTGGATGTCGAATGGGACGAGGACACGGTCATGACGTACCGTCAGAGGGTCGACAAGATCATGATCTCGGTCCAGGACCTCATAGCATCGGAGTCCGACTCTCCCAAGACAGGCATCGACGACTGGCTCGTATCCAGATTCAACAACCATCTGGCAAATATCAGGGCGGCCATGGATAAGAACGACCTGAGGGCCATGACGACCATAGTCTACTTCGACATGTTCAACGACATGAAGTGGTACAACAGGCGCGGAGGAAGCAACAAGCAGACCATACTCGATGCGCTCAAGATCTGGATCCAGTGCATGATGCCTGTCACACCCCATGTGGCAGAGGAACTCTGGGAGCAGGCCGGGTTCGAGGGACTCGTATCCGCTTGCCAGCTGCCCCAGGTCGACGAATCCAGGATTTCCGTATCCGCGGAGTACGGCGAGAACCTCCTGAGGGAGGCCATGTCGGACATCACCGAGATCAGGAAGATTGCGGGAATAGATGTCAAGAAGATTGTCCTGTACACCTCTGCTCAATGGAAGAAGGACGTCATGGGCCTGGCATTGGACATGATGAGGGAAGGCAAACTGACCATCCCCGATCTCACGAAGGCCTGTATGGCCAGAGAGGACCTGAGGAAGAACGGCAAGGCGGTGTCTTCCTTGGCCCAGAAGGTGGCCGTAGAGTTCGGGAGGTCAACAGTGGAGCAGAAGATGCCTTTGGTGACCACCGATGAGGTGGCGCTGTTCTCTTCCGCGGCCAAATTCCTGTCTGAGGAGAATGAGGTCCCTGTCGAGGTCTATTCCGCAGATGCCGAGGGCATCTACGATCCACAGGGGAAGGCGAAGGTCGCCGTTCCAGGCAGGCCTGCAATATACCTCGAATGAATGACAAAGGAGTGAGGGTGACCTCACTCCCATCTTTTGTATAAATCGTGTTCCTGACCAATCTGGTCCAGGCATCTGCCGACAACAATATCGACAAGGTCGTCCACGGTTTTGGGTTTGGGGTAGAATCCGGGATTCGCGTCCACTATGCGCACCCCGAGTCTTGCGAGCTTGAGCTCGTTCTCGAGCATTATGGCACTCTTGGGAGTCTCTCTTGGAAGCAGGATGAGCTTCCGACCCTCCTTCAGGCAGACTGCCACCGCGCGGGATATGAGTGTGTCGCCGATTCCGCACGCGAACTTCGCCAAGGACGATTCCGAACATGGAGCGACTATCATCGCATCGTATCTGAAACTGCCGGATGCGATGGAGGCGAACATCTGGTCGTCCTCGAATACCTGGTCGGCCATACCGTAGATCTGTTCAACTGTGTAATCTGTTTCCTCTGGCAGGATGGCTTTGGCGGTATCCGACATGACCAGTATCTTCTTTCCTTTCAATTCTTGTAGGAGGCGGATGCCGTATATGGCGCCGGAGGCGCCGGTCATGCCTATCACATACCTCATCGAATCAGTCCTTGAATAAGTCCTTGGAGGAGTATATCTTGTAGCAAATGATGAATCCGACTACAGGAAGGGCGATACCCATCAACACGTCGAAGGGGAGCAGTCCGAGAGGCAACAAAGAGGCGAGAAGGCACAATGTGAAGCACAGCTTGAATTTGACAAGCTTGCTGGCGTAGCGTCCCGAGACAAGGGCGGATATTCCGCTCAGCAGCAATATCAGTCCCTCCACTATCAATACGAGCTTCATGACCTCTGCAGTCATCGTAGTGAACAACGCTGCAAATGTCGCGTAATCAGAATCGCTGATCAAGCCCTGCTCCACCATGTTCTCAAGAGTTTGGATGATCATATCCAATAAGAGGCCGGTCATCATGAACATGATCGATCCGAATATGGCGATTACGCCGTATACGAACATGAGTATAGGTATGGCCCCAAGACCGTTCGATTTGGACTCAACGAGCTGGGCCACGTACTCCGGCTGGTCCCTCTTGACATCAAAGTCATTTAGCGGGCTACCGCATTCAGGACAGTAATCCGATCCTTCAGGGAGTTCGGCCCCGCATTTGTAACAGAATTTGAAGTCATCTGCCATATATGCGCGTATGTTGTAGGGATTATTTATTCTGACAGTTGTAATCAGAGACTTCGACGGCAGATATGTTCATATACTGTGAGTATATCTTCCCATTCACGGAGATCAGAGTCTCGTTTGTGGATTCTGCCGTGGAGGATGTTTCATCCTCAGGCCGTACGGGGGCATTGAGCCGAACGTGCGGGGTTCGAGTAACTTCTGTTATACATAATTATCTTAGCAATGCTTATATACAACTCCACTATACCAAAGTCTAGTTATGTCCACCTGGTGGACATTAGCGAGGTAATGAAATGGTAACTGTCTACGATGTTCCTGCCGAGCAGCTCATACTCAAGACAGCCCAGAAGCTCAAGGAGAACGGCAAGATCGTTCCTCCCGAGTGGGCTGAGTATGCGAAGACCGGAAGGCACACAGAGAGAGCGCCTTCCCAGGATGACTGGTGGTACACACGTGCTGCCTCCATCATGAGGAAGCTGTACGTCAAAGGACCGATGGGATCCTCCAAGCTCGCCGCCGAGTACGGCGGTTACGCCGACAGGGGATCAATGCCTAACCAGGCAGTCAAGGGAAGCCGCAACATCGCAAGGAAATGCCTGATGCAGCTCGAGGCCGCCGGTTACTTGGTATCCAAGGACAAAGAGGGCCGCGCAATCAGCCCCGCAGGTCAGTCCCTTCTGGACAACACTGCGAAAGAGGTCTACGACGAGATGAAGGCCTGAAAGGGGGTTTCAGCAATGGACGATCCGGAACTAGAGGCATTGAGACAGAGGCGCATGCAGGAACTCCAGCAACAGGCTGCACAGCAGCAGGCCCAGGAGCAGCAGAGGCAGCAGGTCGAAAATCAGCTTCAGAACGCTATGAGACAGATCCTGACCCCCGAGGCCAGGGACAGGCTCAACAACATCAGACTCGCAAACCCTCAGATGGGTCAGCAGATCGAGATGCAGTTGGTCCAGTTAGCTCAGAACGGAAGGATCCCTGTCCCCGTCGATGACGAGATGCTGAAAACCATCCTAGGTCAGATCACCCCTAAGAAAAGGGAGATCACCATAGAGAGGAGATAATCATGTCAAGTACAAAGGCCCCCGCAATGAAAGCAAGGCTCAACAAGAAAGTCAACCAGAACCGCCGTGTCCCCGCATGGGTCATGATGAGGACAAGCAGGCAGTTCCTCCGCCACCCTAAGAGAAGGTCCTGGCGCATGAGCAAGATTAAGGAGTGATTCGGATGGCAGACGAAATCGAGAGAACAATCGTCGTTCCCCTCAGGAAGACAAAGCAGGCTCCCCGCACACGCAGGACAAACCGTGCAGTCAAGGAGCTCAGGGAGAACATCGCCAGGCACATGAAGGCCGACGAGGAGCAGATCTGGATTGACGCCAGCGTCAACGAGAAGCTCTGGGCGAACGGTATCCGCAACCCTCCCAACAAGATCACAGTCAAGGCAGTCAAGTTTGACGACGGTCTCGTTGAGGTCTCGCTCGCAGAGTGAGGTGGCTGAGATGATGAGATTCTCTCGTTACGCAGGTACATCCAACATCGGAGTGTTCGCAACTGCCAACGAGAGTTTCGCATTCATCGCAGCGGACGCCGCCCCCGAGTTCGTAAAGGACGTGGAGGAGGCGCTACAGGTTAAAACCACACTGATGACGGTGGCCGGATCATTCGTGATCGGGTCACTCGTCGTCATGAATTCAAACGGCGCTGTGGTCTCGGGTCTGGCCGACCCAAGGGAGATCGAGATCATCGACAAGTGCATTCCGTGCACACCTATCGATGATCCTCTCAACGCCGCCGGCAACAACATTCTGGCCAACGATCACGGCGCAATAGTCAACCCCGAATACACCGACGATATGCTGGAGACGATATCCGAAGTTCTCGGTGTGGAATGCGTCCGCTCCACCATAGCGGGCGTGAACACCGTCGGATCAGTATGCAGGGCCACCAACATAGGGTGCGTCTGTCACGCGGACGCTTCCGACGACGACATGGCGCTCATACAGGATCTTTTGAAGGTCGAGCCCATCAGGACCACAGTCAACCACGGCGCCCGCATGCTCGGTGCAGGCATATTGGCCAACTCCAAAGGCGCTCTTATCGGCGATGACACTACTCCCATCGAGATGGGAAAGATCGAAGAGGGCCTGTCCCTCTATTGAGATCAGTGGTCGAAAACCCAGCATTCCTTATTGGACGGGAGGTCGCCCTTCTGTATGTCCAATTCGTTACCAATGAAATCCACGGCATCGTTGGGGATCATATCGAGGAACTTGTCAAGAGGAGTGAGCCTGAACGACAGCCCTCCGACCATATAATGCATCGGAACCACGACGTTTGGATTCACCATCTCTATGAACGTCTTGACCTCCGGCAGCGTCATTGTGTACACCTCTCCGACCGGGAGGAACAGCAGGTCCGCTCCTTTGATCTCCGAGATGACATCCTGTTCAGGCAGGCAACCCAGATCGCCGCAGTGTACGACCGTTATTCCGTCCATGGTGAACTTGTATATGGTGTTAGCACCTCTCTCGGAGCCTTCGGTGTGATCATGCCAGGATTTGTATCCCTTTACGGTGATGCCGCCCTTGATCTCGAATTCCCCGTAGGCGAACTTGAAGTCCTGGTGTTCGCCTTTGATCACGCGGCTGGCGTTATGGTCGTAGTGGTCATGCGTCATCAGGACGGTGTCGGCGGATGCCATGGGCGACCTGATGCCCAGAGAGCGACCGTCGTGTGGGTCCAGAACGATGGTCGTGTTCCCGTTTGAAAATTCGAAACATGCATGGCCGTGCCAAATAACGCGCATGCCGGGTTATCACCTATGGTGGATATAAGGAAGATGCGAATAATGGACAGTTATTCGACATTGTTAGTTTTATAGACGTGAGTCAATAACACACTTCATGAAGCGGACATTGGTTCTGGCCGTGGACAGGGATGACGATTTCGGCGTCAAAGGCAAGGTCACCACCCCTGTCGTGGGACTCGAGGACTGTATATCCGCCGCCAACGCCCTGGGGATTGCCGATCCGGAGGATTCCGATCTCAACGCCATCTATGCTGCCATAAGCACATGCATGGACCTTCTGGAGGAGGGCGTGGATGCCGAGGTCGCCCTCATATGCGGCGACGAGAAGGTAGGTCACAAGTCCGATCTTGCTATAGTCGCACAGTTGGAAGCGGTTCTGGACGATATCAAGCCGGATAACGTAGTCCTTATTGGAGACGGTGCCGAGGACGAATACATCTATCCGATCATATCGTCCCGTGCACATGTGGACTCGGTCAGGAAGGTGTTCGTCAAGCAGGCACCTAACATCGAGAGCTCACTCTACATCCTGACGAAGATGATGTCCGAGCCGAACAAGAGGAAGAGATTCATCACGCCAATAGCCGCGTTGATCCTCATAATCTCGTTGTTCATCCTTGTTCCGGACGTCGCAGTCCTGTTATCCACCGGCGACATATCGTCCCTCCCTGCATTATCAAGGGACCTGGTCCTTTTCCTCGTGGGCCTTACTCTGCTCCTCTACGCTTACAGTTTCACCGACAAATGGGACAGTTTCAACGCCTACATCAAGGACAGATTCCTTTCAAGAGGAGTTTTGCTGGCGATGACCTCACTGGCGCTAGGTATTGTGTTTATCAGCCTGATCATATGCTACTACGAGGTCGTGGACACATACTATTCCACAGGTCTGGTGGCCGCACTGGCATTCCTTCAGATGATGGTCTGGCCTGTCATGATCGCTTTCATCGTATACGTCATAGGCGTCATCATGGACGATATACAGGGGGAATCGGTTGTACGTCTGAGCAACCTATTCGACTGCTTCAGTATCGCCAGCCTCGGAATGGTCCTGACCGGAATGCTCGATGTTCTGATCATCTATCTGCAGCCTGGAACGGATACCGGACTCATAGGGGTGGCCGAGATCGTCCTTGGAATCATGCTCTCACTGGCATCGACTTTCTTCAAGAAGCAGTACATGTCCGACGAACCTGTCACCGGGTGATCCATTGGATTTCAGCCAGTGGGAGCCCGTTTACGAGGATATTCTGTCGGATCTCGGGTTCGACCGCACCGAGGATGAGAATTCAGTACGCATATTGAAGGCTGTCACATTGAATTCTGATTTGCGCATGGGGGACGATGCCGCCGAGCATATGCAGAGGATCGTTACGGTGGTCGGCAACGCACCGTGTCTGGAGAAGGATGTCTCCGACAGGGGCCTGGAGGGAACGGTAATCTGTTCAGGTTCGGCGGTAGGGAGGCTGATGGCCCTGGGCAGGAATCCTGACATGGTCTTCACGGACCTGGACGGAGATATAGACAGCCAGCTTGAAGCTAGCTCTAAAGGGGCATTCACATTCATCCATGCCCACGGCGACAATGCCGGGCTCATCACCATGTATGCCGGATTGTTCAAAGGACCTGTCATCCTGACGACGCAATCCGTTCCTGAATACACCGTCTTCAACTACGGCGGATTCACGGACGGCGATCGCGCTGTTTGCTTCGCGGAGCATTTTGGTGCCGAGAGGATAAGACTGGTCGGTTTTGATTATGAGAACCCGATGCTCAAGGAAGGTTCTGACCCGGAGATGAAGAAGCGCAAGCTGGGCTGGGCGAAGAGAATCATCCTGATGTTCGACAACGTCTGTTGATTTTCTTATTATATGATGAAAGCCTACTCCGCAAAAAAGGAGGTGCGATATGGACACGGCGATTATGGTACTGTTGATTCTCACCATCCTCTACGTCCCGATATGGTTCTGGGTGTGGAGGAATCCAGAGAAAGGAGAGAAGTACCATCTGGTCAAGTACGGGCCTCTTTTGATGATTAAGACCCATCTCGGGATCAAGACGATGGACAGGCTCGGCCAGCACCGCTTGGTATGGCGCATATTCGGGTTCATATCCAGGCTGCTTTCCGCAATCCTGTTCTTCCTGATGATGTACATGCTGGTGATGTCGATCCTCTCCATCCCAAGCAGGATAGGCAACGGGGGGATGGGGATACAATATGCACTGGCGATTCCCGGATTCAATCCGATGCTGCCGCTCACTTACGGTATCTTCGCGCTCTTCGTCGCGATGGTCGTTCATGAGATGGGACACGGGATCCAGTCCCGCGCCAATAACTGCAAGGTCGATTCGACCGGCCTATTGTATGGTTTGGTGCCCTGGGGAGCATTCTGCGAACCCAACGAGGAGCAGCTTCAGAAACTCTCGCGCGGACCCCAGATGGATATCTACTCGGCCGGAATTTCGGTGAACACATTCGTAGCAGCGATATCCATCGCACTCATGCTCCTGCTATGCTCCGCTGTCATACCGGCGGATTATGGCCAGGGAGAGGGCGAAGAGGATCTTCCTGGAATCTACTATATCGATGCCGAATCTCCCGGTTACCTCTCAGGCATACCCACATCCGCGCTCATCACAGGCATCAAGGAATCCGGAGATTCCGAATACAGTTCAGTATGGGCCGTTTCCAGCACGAAAACGGTGGGGATGAAATCGAGCATAACGATATCTCCTCTGCATACGTACAATCTCAGATACGTCCTCTCGGACGGCTCTGTGAACTATTCCGAACCCATACAGATGGGGGCGCTGATCAAGACGGTGTCTAACAACAGTCCAGCATCGGCCGCTAAACTGGAGCCCCTGACCTATCTGTATTCCTTCACCATCGGTGGCGTGGAAACGCCGATATCCGACAGCTATGATTTCATAGATTACATGAGTAAGACCTCCCCTGGCGAGCTGATAACCGTCACGACGGCCACGATCTCGGATGGAGGGGAGATCAAGACGACCGTCCATGAAGAGGTCAGTCTGACCTCATCCGGTTCACAGGGATATCTAGGCGTCTCGGTAACCAATTCAGGTTTCACTTTCACCACTCCCGCTTTAATGAAGCAGACTGCGACGGATCCATTCTACGGATGTACCGACCCATTCAGCTACGTTCAGGGATTGTTCAAATACCTCTCCGGTCCAATCAACGGTCTGGATCCCATTCCAGACAAGGTCACCTGGTGGTACGACACCCCGTTCGGGGATCTGACTTGGGTAATGATCAAGACACTCTATTGGTTGTTCTGGTTGGACCTGTTGTTGGCCATATCTAACGCCCTTCCCGCGTATCCTTTCGATGGAGGCTTTTTATTTGAGGGAGGCATCAATTGGTTGTTGGAGAAACTGGGGATCAAAGACGGAGAGAGGCGCAGCAAGCTCTCCAGAAGCATCTCGAGCAGCATCTCGACGGTCACGCTGATGATGTTCTTCCTTGTGTTGTTGGTCCTCATAATATGATGGAAAAGAGGTGACAAAGATGATCGATATCTACGAGATGGCCAACGGAAAGGTCGCAAAGACCGACGAGATCAAAGACAACGTCTGGATCAACATGATTAATCCGACGGGCGAGGAGATCGATAAGGTTCAAAGGGCCCTGGATATCGATAGGGAGGCTCTCACCGCAGCATTGGATGACGAAGAGGGATCCAGGACCGAGGTCACCAAGAACTACACCATCGTTCTGGTCGACGCTCCTACAAGAGAGTGGAGGAACGGTCACGAGGAGTTCACGACATATCCCATCTCCATCACGCTGACGGACAAGGCGATCGTTACAGTATGCTTGCAGCCGCTCTTCGCGATCAGCAACATCCTGTCGTCGATGAACAAGAACATAAACACAGTCAATGTCGCGAACCGCACCCGTTTTCTGCTCCAGATACTGTTCAGGATAGCGATCAACTACCAGTCAGATCTGAAGTACATCGAGGTCAAGCGCAACGCAATCGAGGAGTCGATACGTAAGGCGACGAAGAGAGAGGATCTTTTCGAGCTCCATGAGCTGGAATCCAACCTGGTCTACTTCAAGACGAGTCTGGCCGTGAACGCTTCCATCATCGAGAGGATCAGCAGGCAGTCCCGTCTGATTTCCTCGCCTGAGGACAGGGAACTTATCGATGACGTCATCGTAGAGACCAACCAGGCACTGGAGATGACGACCACCTACTCCCAGATCATCAAAGGTACAAGGCAGCTGGTCGAGGCCGATCTCAACAATTCCCTGGCCAGCGTTATGAAGTTCTTGACTTCGATCACCCTCATCATATCGATACCCACTATGATAGCGAGCTTCTACGGCATGAACGTCAATCTTCCTGGAGAGGGCTACGAATATACGTTCGCTGTCCTCCTGGTGCTCATGATAGTTCTGTGCATAATCTCCATTTTCATCCTGCGCAAGAAGGGCCTATGGCGTTGATCTCATGACGGATTTGCAGAAGCTTGCTGATAGCATTCGTTCTTTCCCGGGAATAACCAGGAAGAATGCGATCCACAAGGTAGTCGAGATGTTCCCCACCGCCGGATTCAAGCATGTCATAGCAGCCGAGGGCGAGGATGCCGCGGTTCTGGAGAACGGGAACATGTGCGTCCTGTTCGCTGCCGACGGCATCATGGAATCGCTTGTGAATGCCGACCCATATCTGGCCGGTTACTACTCAGTACTGGTAAACGTGAACGATATAGCCGCCATGGGCGGACGCCCCCTCGGGATGGTTGACGTCATCTCCAGCAACGGAGACGAAATGAACACCGACCTCATCCGCGGGCTCCAGGACGGTGTGAGGAAATTCAACGTCCCCTTAGTCGGTGGACATACGCACCCGGACTGCCATTATCTGGCCATAGACATCTCCATAATAGGTTCGGTCAAGAAGGAGGACGTACTCCTGAGCAGCACCGCTCAGGAGGGCGACGATATCGTGTTCGTGTTCGATCTCGACGGCCGCTTCCCCGATTCGGTACCTTACACCTATGACACCACATCCATGAAGTCCGACGCTCTGGTCCAGGCTCAGATGGAGGCTGTTGCGGATATAGCGGAAAAGCATCTCGCACATTCATGCAAGGACATGAGCAATCCCGGACACATAGGCACTCTGGGGATGATGCTTGAATCCTCTGCTAAGGGTGCTCTTGTTGACGTCACCAGGATACCAAAACCCGAAGGGGTGGATGAGATCAGATGGGCCACCGCATATCAGGGATGCGCATTCGTGTTCGCTTGCGACCCCTCCAACTCCCAGAGCATCATAGATATATTCTCCGAAGTGGGATGCGCAGGGGCCGTCGTCGGTAAGGTAGACGGTTCGAAGATCCTGAGGATTACCGATGGCGTGGATGAGGTGGAACTCTTCGATTTCTCCAAGGACATAATCACCGGTGTGAAGGTAAAACCCGCCCTCTTGATCCGCTGAATCGAGAGGTTTGAGTGTCACAGCCTCATATGTCTGCCGCCCTGCGGGCGGAAGCAGCCCTTCCAGGGCTGTTGACCATGAGGATATGACATACCTGTGC